>Ga0123338_10000734_pt1 | contig 32851 bp, 26 predicted proteins | sample grotaG_FD_89793 | JGI IMG/M metagenome (GOLD analysis project Ga0123338, IMG submission 89793) | Glacier valley bacterial and archeal communities from Borup Fiord, Nunavut, Canada, to study Microbial Dark Matter (Phase II) -... | ecosystem: Environmental > Aquatic > Freshwater > Ice > Glacier ...
AGCAGGTCGGCGCCGTGGTCGAAGGGTCGCATCAGCCACGGCGTGGTGAAAGTCGAGTCGACGAGCAGCGGCAGGTCGTGCTCGTGGGCCAGTGCGGCCAGGGTCGGGATGTCGAGCACGTCGAGGCCGGGATTGCCCAGCGTCTCGCCGAAGAAGAGCTTGGTCTCGGGGCGGATGGCGTCGCGCCAGCCATCGACGTCGCCGGGGCGAACGAAAGTGGTCGCGATGCCGAAGCGCGCCAGCGTGTAGTGCAGCAGGTTGTGCGAGCCGCCGTAGAGTGCGCTCGAGGCGACGATGTGCGACCCGGCAGCGGCGATCGTGGCGATGGCGAGGTGCAGGGCGGCCTGGCCGCTCGCCGTCGCGATGCTGCCGGCACCGCCTTCGAGCGCGGCGACGCGTTCCTCGAGCACCGCGTTGGTCGGGTTCGAGATGCGCGAGTAGACGTGGCCTGAGCGCTCCATGTTGAAGAGCGAGGCAGCGTGCTCGCTCGACTCGAACACGAACGAGGTCGTGAGATGGATGGGCACGGCGCGGGCGCCGGTGGCAGCGTCGGGCGCGGCGCCGGCATGCAGCGCGAGGGTGTCGAAGCCGGGGTCGGAATAGCCGGGCATAGGGTGCAAGCCCTTCTCTGGGTCGAACGATTGTGGGCTATATTGAATCGCGAACGGGTCGCTTGCAGGCCCGGCGGAGGCAGCATGAAAGTCAGCGACATCCTGCGCGTCAAAGGCAGCACGCTCTACACCGTCGGACCCGACGAAGCGCTCTCGGCCGCGCTCGACATCATGTCGAAGCTCGACATCGGCTCGCTCGTCGTCATGGACCACGGCGAACTCGTCGGCATGCTCACGTTTCGCGAAGTCATCCAGGCCGTGGTGAATAACGGCGGCGCCCTCGGCAGCACCCGCGTTCGCAGCGTCATGGACGACGCGCCTCTCACCTGCACGCCCGAGACCGAGCTCGACGAAGTGCGCCGCATGATGCTCGGCCGCCACGCCCGCTACACGCCGGTGCTCAACGCCAAGACGCTGATGGGCGTGGTCTCGTTCTACGACGTCGCCAAGGCCGTCGTCGACAGCCAGGACTTCGAGAACAAGATGCTCAAGGCCTACATCCGTGACTGGCCCGTCGAGAGCGCCGACGAGCTGCCGTCGTCGACCGCGAAGGACACGGCGCTCTGACAGCCGGCGGCGAGCCGGCGCTCTGGCGCTAGCATCGCCGAATGTCCGGCAGCACCCTCGGCACGCTCTTTCGAGTCACCACCTTCGGCGAGAGCCACGGCCCGGCGATCGGCTGCATCGTCGACGGTTGCCCGCCCGGCCTCGAACTGAGCGAGGCCGACATCCAGCCCGAGCTCGATCGCCGCCGACCGGGCACGTCGCGCCACGTCACCCAACGCCAGGAAGAAGACAAGGTCGAGATCGTGTCGGGCGTGTTCGAGGGCTTCACGACCGGCACGCCGATCGCGCTCGTGATCCGCAACACTGACCAGCGCAGCAAGGACTACGCGAACCTGCTCGACACCTTCCGGCCCGGCCACGCCGACTACACCTACCACCACAAATATGGCCGCCGCGACCCGCGCGGCGGCGGTCGTGCCTCGGCACGACTCACAGCGCCGGCCGTCGGCGCCGCTGCGATCGCGCGCAAGTGGCTGAAGCAGCAGTACGGCACGACCTTCTTCGGCCACATGACAGCGATCGGCACGATCGCGATCGTGTTCGAAGGTTTCGAGCACGTCGCTGGCAATCCGTTTTTCGCCGCCAACGCGAGCGACATTCCTCGCCTCGAAACGTACATGGACGAGCTCCGCAAGGCCGGCGACAGTTGCGGCGCCCGCATTGCCGTGGTGGCGCGCGGCGTGCCGATCGGCCTCGGCGAGCCGCTCTACGACAAGCTCGACGCCGACATCGCGCACGCCATGATGGGCATCAACGCGGTCAAGGGCGTCGAGATCGGCGCCGGCTTCGCTGCGGTGTCGCAGCTCGGCTCGATGCACGGCGACGAGCTCACGCCCGACGGCTTCGCGGCCAACAACGCCGGCGGCGTGCTCGGCGGCATCTCGACGGGGCAGGACATCACGGTCTCGATCGCCGTCAAGCCGACCAGCTCCATCCGCACGCCGAGGCGCTCGATCGACCGCGCCGGCGCGCCGACGACGGTGGAGACCTTCGGCCGCCACGACCCGTGCGTCGGCATCCGCGCGACGCCGATCGCCGAGGCGATGCTCGCGCTCGTCGTCATGGATCACGCGCTGCGCCATCGCGCCCAGTGCGGCGACGTCCGCACGCCGACGCCGCCGATCGCCGCGCAGATTCCCTGAGGCGCGACGGGGTCGTGCCATGACGAGCGCCGCGGAGCGCCCGCGCGACCTGGCGTTCGCTCGCCCGAGCGACCTGCCGTTCGCCGCGGTGTCGTTCGCCTACTTCGCCTACGCCGGCCTGTTCGGCACCTACGCGCCGCTCTGGTTCCAGAGCCTCGGCTACACGACCCTGGCGATCGGCGTGCTCACGTCGATGCAGAGCTCGACGCGGCTCTTCAGCCCCTATGCCTGGGGCTGGGTCGCCGACCACACCGGCCGGCGCGAGCGGCTGCTGATCCTGGCCGTTGCAGGCGCACTGGTCGCGTCGATCGGCTTTTTCGTTGCCGGGCCTTACGCGTGGGTGGCCGCGGTGACGACCCTGCTCTTCGTGTGCACCGCCGGCGTCATTCCGATCAGCGAATCGCTGCTCGCCTACCGCGTCAGCAGTGGCGGCAAGCTCGACATCGCCCGCTACGGCCGCGTCCGCATGTGGGGCTCGATCGGCTTCGTCGCGGCGGTGTCGGCGAGCGGCTTCGCCTTGCAGGCGGCCGGCGTCGGCCGCTTCCCCTGGTTCGCGAGCGGGCTGCTCGCCTTGCTGCTCGTGGCCGCATGGCGGTTGCCGGAAGTGCGCGAGCCGGTCCACGCGGAAGTCGTGACGACCGGCGCGCTCGCGGTGCTGCGCCAGCCGGTCGTCGCCTGGTTCTTCGCCGGCGTGTTCCTGACCGTGCTGGCCCACACCAGCCTCTACGCCTTCTATTCGCTCTACCTGTCGTCGCTCGGCTACGACAAGGGCGCCATCGGCCTGCTCTGGACGGTCGGCGTCGTCGTCGAGCTGCTGTGGTTTTATTTCCAGGGCCGCTGGACGCATCGCCTTTCGATGCACGCCTGGCTGCTCGTCGCCGCGCTGGTGTCGGTGCTGCGCTTCGCCGCCATCGCCGCATTCGGCGCCTCGGTCGCGGTGCTCGTCGCCGCCCAGATGCTGCATGCGTTCACCTTCGCGGCCCAGCACTCGGCCTGCGTCGCCGTCATCAGCCGGCACTTCCCCGGCCGGCTGCGCGGCCGCGGCCAGGCGCTCTACGCGATCCTTGGCTACGGCGCTTCGGGCGTGGTCGGCGGCGTCGCTGGCGGCGCACTGAGCGAGGCGCTCGGGTTCGCCGCGGTGTTCTGGGCGGCGAGCCTCGCCGCGCTCGGTGCCGCCGCTTGTTGCGGGCTCGCGATGCGGGCAGCGCGCGCTGCGAGCTGACGCCGGGCGGTCATCGCCCCGCGCTGCAACTCGCGCCTGCCGATCTGCAGATCGTCGCAATGCGGTCTTCGCGCGAAGGGGCCGCTCTACACTCGCGGCCATGAAAAATTCGCTCGATCCCGCGGCCCATGCGCACAAGGCGCGGCGCCGGTTCCGAGTCGGTGGCGCGGTGGCTCTGGTCGTCGTGGCGCTGCTCGTTTTCGTGTTCGTCCAGAAGGCCCGCGACAGCGCTGCGCTGGCCGCTTCCGAAGCGAAAGCGAAGGAGGTCGTGCCGCTCGAATTCGCAGTCAATGAAGTGACGCAGCCGCAGCTCCAGAGGATGCCGTTGACGATCGAGTTCTCGGGCCCGCTGGTGGCGCCACGGACGGCGATCGTGCGTGCCAAGGCCTCGGGAACCCTGATGACGCTCGCCGTCGGCGAGGGCAGCCGCGTCAAGGCCGGGCAGGTGATCGGCGAGATCGATCTCGCCGACCTGCAGAGCCGCGTCGCCGATCGCTCGGCCGGCGTGGAATCGGCGCAGGCCAACCTTGTCGAGGCGGAGCGCCAGAACACCGCCAACGTCGGCCTGGCGGCGCAGAACTTCATCTCGGCAACGGCCTTGCAGACCTCGCAGGCGCGCTTCGACGCGGCCCGTGCGCAGCTGAAGTCGGCGCAGGCCCAGCTCGCGACCTCGCGCGTCGGCGTTCGCGAAGCGGCGCTGTCGGTGCCGATCTCGGGCATCGTCGGCAAGCGCCACGTCGTGCCCGGCGAGAAGGTCAGCGCCGAGCAGCAGATCGTCACCGTCGTCGATCTCGGCGTGCTCGAACTGGCGGGTTCCGTGGGCACGCACGAGGTGGCACGGCTGCGGGCCGGCCAGCAGGTCGCGGTGCGCGTCGAAGGCGAGCGCGACGCGGTGCCGGGCCGCATCGACCGCATCGCGCCCGCGGCCGAGACCGGCACGCGCGCGATCGGAGTCATCGTCGTCCTCGACAACCAGGCCGAGCGCTTTCGCGCCGGTCAGTACGCACAGGCCCGCGTCGAGCTCGCCGACGCTGCCGAGCGCCTGACGGTGCCGAGCGGCGCGATCGGCCAGGCCTCGGGGCAGGACTTCGTGTGGACGCTGGAGAAGGGCGCGCTCGTTCGCCGCATCGTCGTCACCGGCCGCCGCGATGCCACGAGCGGGCGCGTCGAGGTGAGCAAGGGCCTGGCCGCCGACGCGCAGGTGCTGGCAGCTCGCTTCGACAACCTGAAGGAAGGCGCGCCGGCTCGCGTCGTCGCCACGCGCGGCGGCCCGGCACCGGCATCGGCAGCAGCGTCGGCGCCGTCGGCATCGGCGGCAGCGTCGGCGGTGCCGCCGTCGCGTTCCTGAGAGAGCCGGTAGCCATGTGGTTCACCCGCGTCTCCATCGCCAATCCGGTCCTCGCGACCATGGCGATGGTGGCTCTCTGCGTGCTTGGCCTGTTCTCTTATTCGCAGTTGCGTGTGGAGCGCCTGCCCGACATCACGCCGCCGGTCGTGTTCGTGAGCGTGGCTTATCCGGGCGCGTCGCCCGGGGCCACCGAAACCGAGCTGACACGCCCGATCGAGCTGGCGCTGAACGGCATCGCCGGCGTCAAGATGATCCGCTCGAACAGCCTCGAAGGCCGCAGCGAGACGGTCGTCGAGTTCCAGGTCTCGGCCGACATGAACCGCGCTGTGCAGGACGTGCGCGACAAGGTCGCCGTGGTCCAGCCTTCGTTCCCGCGCGACGCCAAACAGCCGTACGTGTCACGCTTCGACGGCGACAACGCCCAGCCCACGGTCTACCTGTCGCTGCTCGGCGCCGAGCGCAGCGCCCGCGAGCTGTCGCTGCTCGCCGACCAGGTGGTGAGAAAGCGCATCGAACGCGCCAGCGGCGTCGCCCGCGTCGACGTCGGCGGCCTGACGGTGCGCCAGGTCCGCATCGACCTCGACCCGCAGCGCCTGCGCGCTTACCAGCTGACGCCGGCCGACGTCTCCGCGGCGCTGCAGCGCGCCAACGCCGACATGCCGGTCGGCCTCCTGAGCGGCACCAAGGAAGACGCGATCGTGCGCGTTGAAGGCAAGGTGAAGGACGCCAAGGCGTTCGCCGATGTCGTCGTCGCTTCGCGCCCAGGCCAGGTCGTGCGCCTCGCCGATCTCGGCACGCTGGTCGAGCGCGAGCGCGAGCCCGACTCGATCTCGCGCGTCGACGGCGTGCCGGCGATCTCGTTCCAGGTCTTCAAGCAGCAGGACGCCAACATCGTCGACACCGGCGAGGCCATCAAGGGCGCTGCCGCCGAGCTGAGGAAGGCGCTGCCGCCCGGCGTCGAGCTGCGCCTCGTCTACGCCGACAGCGACTGGGTCGGCCGCTCGCTCGACGGTGTGAAGCACACGCTGGTCGAAGGCGCGCTCCTGACCATCGCGATCGTGTTCCTGTTCCTGCACAGCTGGCGCAGCACCGTCATCACCGGCCTGACCTTGCCGATCTCGGTGATCTCGGCCTTCATCGCCGTGTACCTGTTCGGCTTCACGCTGAACTTCATGACGATGATGGCGCTGTCGCTCTGCATCGGCCTGCTGATCGACGACGCCATCGTCGTGCGCGAGAACATCGTCCGCCATGTCCACATGGGCAAGGACCACCGCACGGCGGCGCGCGAGGGCACCGAGGAGATCGGCTTGGCGGTGATGGCCACGACCTTCGCGATCTGCGCCGTGTTCGTGCCGGTCGCGTTCATGAAGGGGATCGTCGGCAAGTTCTTCTTTCCGTTCGGCATCACCGTCGCCGTCGCGGTGCTGGTGTCGCTGTTCGTGAGCTTCACGCTCGATCCGATGCTGTCGAGCGTGTGGCGCGACCCGCCGACGAACCGGCTGCTGCGCGTGCCGGTGCTCGGCCACCTGATGCGCGGCACCGACCGCATGCTCGACGTGCTGCACGGCATCTACGAGCGGCTGATCCGCTGGATCTTCTCGGAGCGGCGCTACCTGCGCTTCGTGTCGCCGCGCGCGATCGTGCTGCTCGCCGGCGCCGGCAGCTTCGTGCTCGCGCTCGTGCTGGCGGTGTTCTTCGTCGGTACCGAGTTCATCCCCGATTCCGACAACAGCTACATCCAGCTCAACGTCGGCCTGCCGGTCGGCACCAGCCTGCAGCGTGGCAGCGACAAGCTGCTGCAGGTCGAGGCCGTGGTGCGAAAGCTGCCTGAAGTGCGGATGGTTTCGGCGACCGTCGGCGACACCGGCAACGGCAGCCGCAACTCGGCGCAGCTCTCGATCCAGCTCGTCAAGCCGGGTGAGAGGAAGCGCACCCAGCGCGAGATCGAAACGGCGATCCGCCAGGGCCTGAAACCGATCCCCGGCATCGAGGTCACGCTCGGCAACCAGCCGATCTACGTCGCCTTGCTCGGCCCCGACCCAGCGGTGCTCGAGACCGAGGTGCTGAAGCTCGCCGACAGGATCGCCAAGGTGCCCGGCATCGCCGACCTGTGGACGTCGGTGAAGCCCGGCCTGCCGGCCTATGCCGTGCGGCTGAAGCCCGACGCCGTCCGCGAGCTCGGCCTCACGACGACGCAGCTCGCCGCCGGCTTGCGCGCCTTTGTGAACGGCGACGTCGCGACCTACTGGACCTCGCCCGACGGCGAGCAGGTCGACGTCGAGCTGCGCTTGCCGCAAGGCTCCCGCGAGAACGTGTCGCAGCTCGACGATCTGCCGGTCGCCTACGCGAAAGACGGCACGCCGATCGCGCTCTCGCGCGTGGCCGACATCGTGCCGGTGACCAACCCGGTCGTCATCAAGCGCCAGGACCTGCAGCGGCGGCAGGCGATCTACGCCGGCACCCAGGGCCGGCCGAGCGGCGACGTCGGTGGCGACGTGCAGAAGATCGTCAAGGCGACGCAACTTCCGGCCGGGTATCGCTTCGATGTCGGTGGCCAGACCAAGGAACAGGGCGAGGCCTTTGCCGGCGTTCTGTTCGCGCTCGGCGCCGCGGTGATCTTCATCTACATCGTGCTGGCGTCGCAGTTCGGCAGCTTCCTGCAGCCGCTTGCGATCATGGCGTCGCTGCCGCTGGCGCTCATCGGCGTGATGTTGGCGCTGCTGTTCACGCACTCGACGCTGAACCTGTTCTCGATGATCGGGCTGGTGATGCTGATGGGGCTGGTGACGAAGAACGCGATCCTGCTCGTCGACTTCGCCAACCACGGGCGCCGGGCCGGCCTCACGGTCGCCGAGGCGCTGCTGCAGGCCGGCCTGGTGCGGATGCGGCCGATCATCATGACCACCGGCGCCATGGTCTTCGGCATGCTGCCGCTGGCACTGGCGCTCAACGAAGGCGGCGAGATCCAGGCGCCGATGGGCCGCGCGATCATCGGCGGCGTGATCACGTCGACGCTGCTCACGCTGGTCGTCGTGCCGGTGCTCTACAGCTACTTGGTACGCGACCGCAAGCCGGCTTCGAAGGCGCCCGAAGCGGGTCCGGCGGGCGGCGCCATTCCGGCCGGGATGCCGGCGTCGAAGGACTGAGCTCTCGCCTTACTGCGAGACCTGGATCACGTTGCGGACCACCGGGTAGATGTGGTTTTGCCAGCGCCGGCCGCTGAACACGCCGTAGTGTCCGACGTTGGGTTGCACGGGGTGCGTGCGCATGTAGGGGCGCAGGCGCGTGAGGTCCTGGGCCGCGAGCGTCTGCCCGATCGAGCAGATGTCGTCGCGCTCGCCCTCGACGGTGAGCAGCGCCGTGCGGCGGATCGCCATCGGGTCGACCTTGCGGCTGCGGTGCGTGAGCTTGCCTCGCGACAGCGCGTAGTCCTGAAACACGAGCTTCACGGTCTCGAGATAGAAGTCGGCGGCGAGGTCCGAGACGGCCATGTACTCGGCGTAGAAGGTGCGGATCGCCTCGGCCTCGGCGACCTCGCCGGCGGCGACGTGCGCGAAGTAGCGGCGGAACTGCTCGGCATGGCGATCGCGGTTCATGCCGATGAAGGCCGACAGCTGCAGGAACCCGGGATAGACGCGGCGGCCGGCACCGCGGTGGCGCCACGGCACGCGGCTGATCAGGTTCTTCTCGAACCAGCCGATCGGCTTGCTCGTGGCCAGCGCGTTCACCGCCGTCGGCCCGATCCGGCAATCGATCGGTCCCGCCATGAGGGTGAGGCTCGCGGGCTGCGCCGGGTGGTCGTCTTCGGCCATCAAGGCCGCGGCGGCGAGCGCCGCGACGCAGGGCTGGCAGATCGCGACGACATGGGAGCCCGGGCCGAGGGCCGCCGTGAAGTCGATGAGGTGGTCGATGTACTCGTCCAGCCCGAAGCGGCCGGCAGCGGCCGGCGTGTCGCGCACGTTGTGCCAGTCGGTGACGTAGACGTCGTGATCGCGCAGCAAGGTGCGCACGGTGTCGCGCAGCAGCGTGGCGAAGTGGCCCGACATCGGCGCCGCGACGAGCACGCGAGGCTGCTCGCCGGCGCCCCCCTTGCGGAAGCGCCGCAGCGTCGCGAACGGCGTCTGCGCGGTGACCTCCTCGACGACCGGGTGGGGCATGCCGTCGACGACGACGCTGGCGATGGCCCAGTCGGGCCGCCGATGCGTGACCTCGCCGAGCGCCAGCACTTCGAAGGCAGCGGCCATGCGGCGCGCCCAGTCGCCGGCCCGCGCCAGCGCCGGGTCGAGGAGGGCAGGCACCGCGGCGGCGCCGAGCGTGCGCAGGGGCCAGAGCGCGTCGGCCTGGGCCTGGTAGGCCGCGTACATCATGGCGATCGGGTCTCGGTCATGCCGGTGCAACTGCAACTTGCACGCCAGCCGCGCGGCTTGGCACGTGCTTTGCATCCCTGCCGGGAACATGACTGCCGTCGCCACCCCGAGCCGAGCCGCGAAAAAGAAGCCCGCGGCCCGCAAGCGCCCGCCACGCGCTGCGATCACCGAGCAGGCGACCACGCTCACGATCTCGAGCAGGAACTACTCGTCGTGGTCGCTGCGCGGCTGGCTGATGGCGAAGTTCGCCGGCCTCGAGTTCAGCGAGGTTATGGTCTCGCCCGACGATGCCGACGCCAGGAAAGAACTCCTGCTGCTGGCGCCGTCGATCCGTGTGCCCTGTCTCACGCACGAGGGTGCCCGGGTCTGGAACACGCTCGCCATCGCCCAGTACCTGAACGAGATCCGGCCCGACGCCGGCCTCATGCCCGCCGAGCGCATCGCCCGCGCCCACTGCCGCTCGGTGAGCGGCGAAATGAATTCGGGCTTCTCCAACCTGCGTGCGTCGCTGCCGATGAATCTGAAGGCGCACTACCCGAAGCACCGGATCTGGGGCGGCGCCAAGCCCGACATCGAGCGCATCGTCGAGATCTGGAGCGAGTGCCTCGCCACCTACGGCGGCCCCTTCCTGTTCGGCAAGCGGCGCGGCATGGCCGACGCGATGTACGCCCCCGTCGTCACGCGCTTCCTCACCTACGACGTGCCCCTGCCCGCGCTGCTGAAGCGCTACTGCGACGCCATCATGGCGATGCCGGAGATGAAGGAGTGGGTGGCCGCCGCCCGGGCCGAGCCCGACGACATCGCCGAACTCGACATGGAGTTCTGAGGCCCGGCCTCACGCAGCCTTCGTCTGCTGCGGCCACGCGGCCGGCTCGGGCACCTCCGCAGGCGCCGGCATGTCGATGCTCGTGAAGTCGGCCGGTCCCACGACCTCGAGGTACTCCATGTCGGGCGAGTAGTCGAAGAGGAAGTGGACGATGCCCGGCCGCTGGTGCACGCAATCTCCGGCCGCCACCAGCGTCTCCCGGTCCTCGTACATGAACTTCGCCCATCCTTTCAGCATGTAGACGATGTGGAAATCGGCCTCGTGGCGGTGCCATCCAGTGCCCTGTTCGGGTGCCTCGTTGGCCTTGACGAGATGCGCGATCACCTTGCCGCCGGTCGCCGCGGCGATGCCGAGATCCTTGTAGAGGAAGAAGTCGCGCAGACCGCCGCTCTTCCAGGCGGTGTCGCCCGGCTTGACGTGGCTGAACGTGGTGGTCGATTCGGCGATCTCCGGCATGTCGGCTCCTGCGCAGCAGCAATGCCGCGCCGGCACGCATAAACCGTTCCTCGCCGGGGCTCAGTCCTCGTAGCTCGCCATCGGCGGGCACGAGCACGACAGGTTGCGGTCGCCCCAGACGTTGTCGACTCGGCCGACCGGCGACCAGTACTTGCCGGCGCGCAGGGCTGGCAAGGGATAGGCCGCGTCCTCGCGCGAGAAGGCATGCGGCCAGTCGCCCTCGAGCAGCACGGCGGCGGTGTGCGGCGCCGACTTCAACGGGTTGTCGTCGCGCGGCCAGGCGCCCGACTCGACCTTCGCGATCTCGGCGCGGATGGCGATCATGGCGTCGCAGAAACGATCGAGTTCGGCGAGCGACTCGCTCTCGGTCGGCTCGACCATCAGCGTGCCGGCGACAGGAAAGCTCAGCGTCGGTGCGTGGAAGCCGTAGTCGATCAGGCGCTTGGCGACGTCTTCGGCGCTGATGCCCTGCGCGCCCCCCGTCGACTCTTTCAGCGGTCGCAGGTCGAGAATGCACTCGTGGGCGACGCCGCCGCCCCGGATGCCTTTGATCTCGCTGCTGAAGTGCAGCTCGTAGTGATCCGCGAGTCGGGCGGCGATGTAGTTGGCGGAAAGGATCGCCGTTTCGGTGGCGCTCTTCAGGCCCTCGGCGCCCATCATGCGCACGTACATCCAGCTGATCGAAAGCACCGCGGCGTTGCCGAGCGGTGCCGCGGACACGGCCCCCACGCCACCTTCGACGCCACCGGCTGCATGACCCGGCAGGAACGGCACCAGGTCGGCGACGACGCAGACCGGCCCGACGCCCGGCCCGCCGCCGCCGTGCGGGATGCAGAAGGTCTTGTGCAGGTTGAGGTGGCTCACGTCGCCACCGAACTCGCCCGGCGCGGCGATGCCGACCAGCGCATTCATGTTGGCACCATCGACATAGACACGGCCGCCGTGGCGATGAACGATTTCGCACAGCTCGGTGACGCGGCGCTCGAACACGCCGTAAGTCGACGGGTAGGTGATCATCACCGCGGCCAGCTTGTCGGCATGGAGCGCGCACTTGGCCTCGAGGTCGGCGAGGTCGACGCTGCCTTCGGCGTCGCACTTCGTCACCACCACCTGCAGCCCCACCATCTGGGCGCTTGCCGGGTTCGTGCCGTGGGCCGACTCGGGAATCAGGCAGATCGTGCGATGGGCGTCGCCGCGCGAGTCGTGCCAGGCGCGGATGGCGAGCAGGCCCGCGTATTCGCCCTGCGAGCCGGCGTTCGGCTGCAGGCTCACGCCCGCGTAGCCCGTCGCTTCGCAGAGCCAGCCTTCGAGCTGGCGGCGCAATGCTTCATAGCCGGCGCGCTGGTCGGCAGGCGCGAACGGATGGATGTTGGCGAACTCGGGCCAAGTGATCGGAATCATCTCGCTGGTCGCGTTCAGCTTCATCGTGCACGAGCCGAGCGGGATCATCGAGCGGTCGAGGGCCAGGTCCTTGTCGGCGAGGCCGCGCAGGTAGCGCAGCATGTCGGTCTCGCTGTGGTGGCGATTGAAGACCGGGTGGGTCAGGAACGTCGACGTGCGACGCAGGCCGTCGGGGATCAGCGTCGCGATGCCGCGCTCGAAGGCGGCGAACGCGGGCAGCGCCTGACCGTCATTCGCGAATACCTGCCAGAGCGCCGTGATGTCGGCGCGCGTGGTCGTCTCGTCGAGGGCGATGCCGAGCATCGTGTCGCCCCACTCCGGGAAGCGGCGCAGGTTGAGGCCGGCGCCGGCGGCGCGCTCCAAGATCGACGCGGTCGCGGTGCCGCTGTCGACGGTGATGGTGTCGAACGCACCCTCGCCGCGGACCGTCAAGCCGAGCTGCCGCAGCCCCTCGGCGAGCACGGCGGTGTACGTCGCGACGCGCTCGCCGATGCGCTTCAGGCCGGCCGGCCCGTGATAGACCGCATACATGCTGGCGACGACGGCCGGCAGCACCTGCGCCGTGCAGATGTTCGAGGTGGCGCGCTCGCGGCGGATGTGCTGTTCGCGCGTCTGCAATGCGAGGCGGTACGCCGTGGCGCCGTGCGCGTCGATGCTGACGCCGACGAGCCGGCCCGGCAGGCCGCGTTTGTACTCGTCGCGACAAGCGAGGTAGGCCGCGTGCGGACCGCCGCAGCCCATCGGCATGCCGAAGCGCTGCGTCGTGCCGCAGGCGATGTCGGCGCCGAACTCGCCGGGCGGAGTCACGAGCGTCATCGCCAGCAGATCGGCGGCGACGATGAAAGCGGCGCCGTGGCCATGGATGCGCGGCGCGTCGGCGCGCAGGTCGTGGATCTGGCCGCTGGTGGACGGGTATTGCGCGAGCACGGCGAAGTAGTCGCCGCCGTCGATCAGCCGGTCCCAGGCCTCGGCGGAGTCGGCGAGCACGATGGTCAGGCCGAGCGGCTTGGCGCGCGTGCGCAGGACCTCGATGGTCTGCGGATGGGCATCGCCGGCGACGACGAAGGTGTCGCTCGTCGACTTCACGCTGCGCTTGGCCAGCGTCATCGCCTCGGCGGCGGCGGTGGCTTCGTCGAGCATCGAGGCATTGGCGATGGCCATGCCGGTGAGGTCGCAGACCATCGTCTGAAAGTTGACGAGTGCCTCCAGCCGGCCCTGCGAGATCTCGGCCTGGTAGGGCGTGTAGGCCGTGTACCAGGCCGGGTTCTCGAGCACGTTGCGCAGGATCACGCCCGGCGTGATGGTGCCGTGGTAGCCCTGGCCGATGAAGCTTCTCAAGACGCGGTTCTGCGACGCCAGTGTCTTGAGCTCGGCGAGCGCTGCCGCTTCGCCGAGCGGTGCTGGCAGCTTCATGGCTGCACGGCGCGCGATCGAGGCCGGCACGATCGCGTCGATCAACGCTCGACGCGAAGCCGCGCCGATCACCGACAGCATGTGCGTCTCGGCAGCAGCGTCGATGCCGATGTGGCGGGCGGCGAACTCGGCGTCGTTCTCGAGCTCGGCGAGCGGTTTCAGGGCGGACATCAGCATGGCGTCGGGTCTCGGTGGGCTCGCGATCAGGCCGTCTTCAGGATCTCGTCGTAGGCGGCGCGGTCCATCAGCGCCGCGGCCTCGGTGGCGTCGGCGAGCTTGATCCTGAAGAACCAGCCCGAAGCTTCCGGGTCGCTGTTGGCGAGCGACGGGTCGGCGCGCAGCGCCTCGTTCACTTCCACCACCTCGCCGGCCACGGGCATGTACAGATCGGCCGCGGCCTTCACCGATTCGACGACGCCGGCGACGTCGCCCTTCTTGAAGCTCTTGCCCACGGCGGGCAGGTCGACGAAGACGACATCGCCGAGCGCGTCCTGCGCGTGGTGGGTGATGCCGACGGTGGCGTGGGTCGCGTCGGAGGTGTCGATCCATTCATGGTCGGTCGTGTACAGCACGGGCATGGCAGGCTCCTGGAGTTCGCGGTGGTCAGCCGCGGAAATAACGGTGAGGGGAAAAGGGCAGGGTGACGACGCGCATCGGCTGCAACTGGCCGCGCACGTCGGCGCCGAGCAGGGTGCCGACGGTGGCCAGCGCTGCGGGCACGTAGGCGAGCGCGATCGGCTGGCCGACGCTCGGCCCGATGGTGCCGCTGGTGACGCGGCCGATCGCTGCGCCATCGTCGCCGACGATGGCGGCACCTTCGCGCACCGGCGTGCGCTCCTGGCCGAGCAGGCCGACGCGTTTGCGTGCGGCGCCGTCGCGGAGCTGGCGCTCGATCGTGGCGGCGCCGGGGTAGCCGCCGGCACGGGCGCCGTCGGGCCGGCGCACCTTCTGGATCGCCCAGGAAAGCGCCGCTTCGATCGGTGTCGTCGTGGTGTCGATATCGTGGCCGTAGAGGCAGAGGCCCGCTTCGAGACGCAGCGTGTCACGGGCGCCGAGGCCGGCGGCCTCAACCTCGGGCTCGGCGAGGAGGGCGCGTGCGAGCGCCTCGGCATCGCCGCCGTCGACCGAGATCTCGAAGCCGTCTTCGCCGGTGTAGCCCGAGCGCGTTGCGAACACGGCCATGCCGGCGATCTCGGCGGCAGCGCCGTTCATGAAGGTGAGGGCGGCGAGGGACGGCGCCAGCCGGGCCATGACCGCGGCCGCCTTCGGCCCTTGCAGCGCCAACAGCGCCCGCTCGGGCATCGGCTCGACGCCGCAGCGGCTGCCGATGCGCTCTTGCAAATGGCGGATGTCGGCGGCCTTGCAGGCGGCGTTGACGATCAGGTGGAGGTGATCGCTGCGGCGCGTCACCATCAGGTCGTCGAGGATGCCGCCGTCGTCGTGGGTGAAGAGCGCGTAGCGTTGCTTTCCCGCGGCGAGGCCGGCGATGTCGACGGGCACCAGCGTCTCGAGTGCAGCAGCGGCGTCGCTGCCGGCGAGGCTCAGCTGGCCCATGTGGGAGACGTCGAACAGCACCGCCGAGTGGCGGCACTGGCGGTGCTCGGCGAGGATGCCGGCGGGGTAAGACACCGGCATGTCGTAGCCGGCGAACGGCACCATCTTTGCGCCTAGCTCGACATGCAGCGAATGGAGCGGTGTCTTCAGCAAGGCAGCGGGCGGGGACACATCGGCCATGGGGCGACTCCGGAGCAATTTGCACACCCGCAGAACAGCGTCACGATGACGCTGCGCCACGGAAAAATTGCCCCCTCTGTCCGCTCTACCTGAGAGATTGGCAGCGCCGCGAACGATGCTGCTTGCCCCTTCGGTGGGCCCGCTCGAAACGGGCCTCTCTCCAGCGAGGAACGCCTGCGAGCAGGCGTGTGCCAGTCCCTGGTACCTGAGCGTTCGACCGCCTTGCCATGGTCTGCGCCTTCGGCGGCAGCGATCCCTTGCTGCGCTCTCCTGGCGGAGCCAAGTCTAGCAGCGCACCCGCGACGTGGCGAAGTGCGCCGGGATAATCCGCGCCATGACAGCAGCGGATGAATGGCTGCGCATCGAGTCGCTCGACCTCGAGGCGCAAGGCGTGGCTCACAACGCCGAAGGCAAGGTCGTGTTCGTCGAGGATGCGCTGCCGGGCGAAGAGGTCCGCGTGCAGGTACATCGCCGCAAGAACCACTGGGAGCAGGCGTCGATGCTGGCGCTGCGGCGGCCGAGTTCTCAGCGAGTCGTGCCGCGCTGCCCGCACTTCGGCGTCTGCGGTGGTTGTCGCATGCAGCACCTGCATGTCGCGGCCCAGGTCGCGACCAAGCAGCGTGCGCTGGAAGACGCGCTCTGGCACCTCGGCAAGGTGCGCGCCGAACGGCTGCTGCGGCCACTCGAAGGGCCGGCCTGGGGCTATCGGCAGCGAGCGCGCTTCTCGGTGCGCCACGTCGTCAAGAAAGCCACGGTGCTGGTCGGCTTCCACGAGCGCAAGTCGAGCTTCGTCGCCGACATCTCGAGCTGCGAGGTCGTGCCGAAGCATGTGAGCGATCTGCTGTTGCCGCTCCGGGCGCTGGTCGGCGCGATGGCGACGCGCGACCGGCTGCCGCAGATCGAACTCGCCATCGGCGACAGCACCACGGCGCTGGTGCTGCGCCACCTCGAGCCGCTGCCGCCTGCCGACGTCGGTTTGCTGCGCGACTTCGCGACGAGGCACGGCATCGAGTGGTGGTTGCAGCCGAAGGGGCCCGACACCGTTCGCCGGCTCGACGGTGCGCCGTCGTCGCTGGCCTACAGCTTGCCCGAATTCGCGGTGCGGATGCCGTTCCGGCCAACCGACTTCACGCAGGTGAACCAGGCCATCAACCAGGCCCTGGTTTCTCGGGCCGTGCGGCTCTTGGCGCCGACGCGCGACGAGAGCGTCATCGATTGGTTCTGCGGCCTCGGCAACTTCACCCTGCCGCTGGCGACGCAGGCAGCGTCGGTGCTCGGGATCGAGGGCAGCGCCGCCCTGGTGAACCGCGCCGGCGAGGCCGCGGTGCTGAACGGACTCGAGAGTCGCGCGCGCTTCGAGGTCCGCAACCTGTTCGAGATCGCCGCCACCGACCTCGCGGCATTCGGTCAGGCCGACAAGTGGCTGCTCGATCCGCCGCGCGAAGGCGCCTTCGCGATCGTCAAGGCGCTCGTCGATGCCGTCGATCCGGACACCGCCCAGGCCGGCTGGCAACCGCCCAGCCGCATCGTCTACGTGAGCTGTAACCCGGCGACGCTGGCGCGCGATGCCGGCCTTCTCGTTCACCGCGCCGGCTACCACTGCACGGCGGCAGGAGCGGTCAACATGTTCCCGCACACCGCCCACGTCGAGAGCATCGCGGTGTTCGAAAACTAAAAACAAAACGGGGCCAGAGGCCCCGTTTTGATCCAGCGAAGCGCGCTATTACTCGCGGCTGCTGGCGAAGCCCAGCAAGGCGAGCAGCGACTGGAACACGTTGAAGAGGCTCAGGTAAACGCCGAGCGTGGCCGACACGTAGTTGGTTTCCTCGCCGTCTTTCACGCGCTTCAGGTCGTAGAGGATGAAGGCGGAGAAGATGCCGATCGCCAGCACCGCGACCGTGATGAACAGCGCGCTCGACTGCAGGAAGATGTTGGCGATGCCCGCCACCATCAACATGATCGCGCCGATGAACAGGAACTTGCCCATCGACGACAGATCGCGCTTGATCACCGTCGACAGGGTGGCCATGCCAAGGAAGATGAGACCGGTGCCCGCGAACGCAGTCATGATCAGGCCGGCACCGTTGGCCAGGCCCAGCACGGACCCGATCAGCCTCGACAGCATCAAGCCCATGAAGAAGGTGAAGCCGAGGAGAACCGGAACGCCGGCGGCCGAGTTCTTGGTCTTCTCGATCGCGAACATGAATGCGAACGCACCACCCAGGAAGACGACGGCACTCATGCCCGACCCGAGCGACCTCATTATCCCGGTCGACACGCCGATCCAGGCGCCGAGGACGGTCGGCACCATCGACAGCGCCAGCAGCCAGTAGGTATTGCGAAGGACGCGGTTGCGTTGCTCAATGCTGTCGGTGGCGTAACCGGTGCCGATCGATTGCAGGCCTGTGTCCATGAAACCTCCGTTAGAAACGTGGAACCGCGAAGAGCGCGTCGGCTGTCGCCGCGCTGCCTCTGAGTGAGTTCGGGAGATTCTAGTTCCCGTGGTCAGCCCATGAAGCGCAGGCACGAACATGCCGCCGGCCGCGGCGATTGCAATGGTCGCAGCGCTACAATTCCAACGCTTCAGCCCGCATGCGTGCCGGTGCAAGCCGCCGCCGGGATTGCGACCCCGGCCACCCCGATCCGACCCGGAGCTGCCCCGTGTTTCCGCTGCTGATGCCCGACCACGCCCAGGCTGTCCTGGCACTCGCCGACGGCACCGTGTTCCAGGGTATTTCGATCGGTGCCGCCGGAGAAACGAGCGGCGAAGTCGTCTTCAACACGGCGCTCACCGGTTACCAGGAGATCCTCACCGACCCGAGCTACTGCCGGCAGATAGTGACTCTCACGTATCCGCACATCGGCAGTTACGGCACCTGCGCGGAAGACGTCGAGTCGAGCCGCGTCCACGCCGCCGGCCTGGTGGTGAAGGACGTGCCGCCGAGGGCCTCGAACTTTCGCAGCAGCGCCAGCCTCGGCGACTACCTGCGCGCCGAGAACACCGTCGCCATCGCCGGCATCGACACCCGAAAGCTCACACGTCTGCTACGCAGCGGCGGCGCCCAGAGCGGCTGCATCGTCGCGCTGGAGGCAGGCGTTGCGATGACCGACGCGATCCGCGACCGTGCCGTGGCGAAGGCGAGGGCCGAGCCGAGCATGGCCGGGCTCGATCTGGCCCGGGTGGTGAGCGTCCGCGAGCCCTACGAGTGGAACCAGACGGCGTGGGCGCTCGGCCGCGGTTATGGCACGCTGAAGAACGCCCGCTTCCACGTCGTTGCCTATGACTTCGGCGTCAAGTTCAACATCCTTCGCATGCTGGCTTCGCGCAGCTGCCGCGTCACCGTGGTGCCGGCACAGACGCCGGCGACCGACGTGCTGGCGCTGCGGCCCGACGGCGTCTTCCTAGCCAACGGCCCGGGCGATCCCGAACCCTGCGACTACGCCGTGCTCGCCGTGCGCGAGTTGGTGGCGCGCGGCGTACCGACCTTCGGCATCTGCCTCGGCCATCAGATCATGGCGCTCGCCGCCGGAGCGAAGACCTACAAGATGAAATTCGGCCACCACGGCGCCAATCACCCGGTCAAGGAACTCGACAGCGGGCGGGTCAGCATCACCAGCCAGAACCACGGCTTCGCGGTCGATCCGGCGTCTCTGCCGGCCACGCTGAGACCGACGCACGTGTCGCTGTTCGACGGCACGCTGCAGGGCCTCGCGCACGTCGACAAGCCGGCGTTCTGCTTCCAGGGCCATCCGGAAGCGTCGCCCGGGCCGCACGACATCGGCTATCTGTTCGACCGCTTCGTCGCTTCCCTGGAAACGGCAAAGACCACCGGGAGGTCGCATGCCTAAGCGCGCCGACCTCGAAGCCGTTCTCATCATCGGCGCCGGCCCGATCGTCATCGGCCAGGCCTGCGAGTTCGACTACTCCGGTGCCCAGGCCTGCAAGGCACTGCGCGAGGAAGGCTATCGCGTGATTCTCGTCAACAGCAATCCGGCGACGATCATGACCGACCCGGAGATGGCCGATGTGACCTACATCGAGCCGATCACCTGGAACATGGTCGAGAAGATCATCGCCAAGGAGCGGCCGCTCTGCAAGGGCGGCTTCGCTTTGCTGCCGACGATGGGTGGGCAGACCGCGCTGAACTGCGCGCTCGACCTCCACAAGCACGGGGTGCTGCAGAAGTACGGCGTCGAGATGATCGGTGCCAACGAAAAGGCGATCGAGAAGGCCGAGGACCGCCTTAAGTTCAAGGACGCGATGACCGGCATCGGTCTCGCTTCGGCGAAGTCGGGCATCGCGCACTCGCTCGAAGAGGCGCTGGTCGTGCAGAAGCGCATCGCCGCCGACGTCGGCGGGCCGGGCTTCCCGATGGTCATCCGCCCCAGCTTCACGCTCGGCGGCACCGGCGGCGGCATCGCCTACAACCCCGACGAGTTCGAAGAGATCTGCAAGCGCGGCCTCGACCTCTCGCCGACCAAGGAACTCCTGATCGAGGAGTCGCTGATCGGCTGGAAAGAGTTCGAGATGGAGGTCGTGCGCGACAAAGCCGACAACTGCATCATCGTGTGCTCGATCGAGAACCTCGACCCGATGGGCATCCACACCGGCGACTCGATCACGGTGGCGCCGGCGCAGACTTTGAGCGACAAGGAATATCAGTTGATGCGCAACGCCTCGATCGCGATCCTGCGCGAGATCGGCGTCGAGACCGGCGGTTCCAATGTCCAGTTCGCGGTGAATCCGGCGGATGGCCGGATGGTCGTCATCGAGATGAATCCGCGTGTGTCGCGGTCGTCGGCGCTGGCCTCCAAGGCGACCGGCTTTCCGATCGCCAAGGTCGCGGCCAAGCTGGCGATCGGCTATACGCTCGACGAGCTTCGCAATGACATCACGGGTGGCGCCACGCCGGCGAGCTTCGAGCCTTCGATCGACTACGTGGTCACCAAGATTCCGCGCTTCGCGTTCGAGAAGTTCCCGGCCGCCGATTCGCGGCTGACGACGCAGATGAAGTCGGTCGGCGAGGTCATGGCGATCGGCCGCACCTTCCAGGAAAGCCTGCAGAAGGCGCTGCGCGGCCTCGAGACCGGCATCGACGGCTTCAGCGAACGCAGTTCCGATCGCGAGGAGATCGTGCAGGAGATCGGCGAGGCCGGGCCGGAGCGGCTGCTGTTCGTCGCCGACGCTTTTCGCATCGGCATGAGCGCCGAGGAAATTTTCGACGAGACCGCGATCGACCCGTGGTTCCTGGCCCAGATCGAGGAAATCCTGGACTGCGAGAAGGCCGTGCGTGGTCGGCCGCTGGAAAGCCTTTCGGCGGCCGAGATGCGCTACCTGAAGGCCAAGGGGTTTTCGGATCGGCGTCTGGCCCGGCTGCTCGGCAGCGACGAGAAGGACGTCCGCGCCCGTCGTCACGAAAACGGCGTCCGGCCGGTCTACAAGCGCGTCGACACCTGCGCTGCCGAGTTCGCGACGCAGACGGCCTACATGTACTCGACCTACGACGAAGAGTGCGAGGCCGAGCCGACGAACAAGAAGAAGATCATGGTCCTCGGCGGCGGCCCGAACCGCATCGGCCAGGGCATCGAGTTCGACTACTGCTGCGTCCACGCCGCCCTCGCGATGCGCGAAGACGGCTACGAGACCATCATGGTCAACTGCAATCCCGAGACCGTGTCGACCGACTACGACACCTCCGACCGCCTCTACTTCGAGCCGGTGACGCTCGAGGATGTGCTCGAGATCGTCGCCAAGGAAAAGCCGCACGGCGTGATCGTGCAGTACGGCGGCCAGACGCCGCTCAAGCTCGCGCTCGAGCTCGAGAAGGCCGGCGTGCCGATCGTCGGCACGTCGCCGGATTCGATCGACATCGCCGAAGACCGCGAGCGTTTCCAGAAGCTGCTGCACGAACTCGGCCTGCGCCAGCCGCCGAACCGCACCGCCCGCACCGAGGAGCAGGCCCTCGTGCTGGCGCAGGAGATCGGATACCCGTTGGTGGTGCGGCCGAGCTACGTGCTCGGTGGCCGCGCCATGGAGATCGTGCATGGCGACAAGGACCTCGAGCGCTACATGCGCGAGGCCGTGAAGGTCAGCGAGAAATCTCCGGTGCTGCTCGACCGCTTCCTCGACGACGCCATCGAGGTCGACGTCGACTGCATCTCCGACGGCGCCGAAGTGATGATCGGCGGCATCATGGAGCACGTCGAGCAGGCGGGCATCCATTCCGGCGACTCGGCCTGCTCGTTGCCGCCGTATTCGCTGCCGAAGAAGCTGCAGGACGAGATGCGCCGGCAGACGGCAATGATGGCGCGGGCCCTGAAGGTCGTCGGCCTGATGAACGTGCAGTTCGCGATCCAGGGCGATGTGTCCGGCGACGGTGACACTGCCGTCGTTTACGTGCTCGAGGTCAACCCGCGCGCTTCGCGCACGGTGCCGTTCGTGTCGAAGGCGACCGGCGAGCCGCTCGCCAAGATCGCGGCGCGCTGCATGGTCGGGCAGAGCCTGGCATCGCAGAGCGGCGTCCGTGGCGAGGTCATTCCGCCGTATTTCTCGGTCAAGGAAGCGGTCTTCCCGTTCAACAAGTTCCCGGGTGTCGATCCGATCCTCGGCCCGGAGATGCGCTCCACGGGCGAGGTCATGGGCTCGGGCCGCACCTTCGGCGAAGCGATGCTGAAGAGCCAGCTCGGCGCCGGCTCGCGGTTGCCGACAAGAGGCAATGTGTGCATCACCGTGAAGAACGGCGACAAGCCGCGCGCCGTCGCGTTGGCGCGCGACCTGCACGTGCTCGGCTTCGGCATCGTCGCCACTCGCGGCACTGCTTCGGCGATCGGCGACGCCGGCATCCCGGTGCGAGCCGTCAACAAGGTCAAGGACGGCCGCCCGCACATCGTCGACATGTTGAAGAACGGTGAGATCCAGCTCGTCTTCACCACCGTCGACGAGACGCGCACGGCGATTGCCGACAGTCGCCACATCCGCCAGGCCGCCCTCGGCCACCGCATCACGTACTACACGAGCATGGCCGGCTGCGAAGCGGCGGTCGAAGGCATGAAGCATCGCGACGATCTCGGCGTGGTGTCTTTGCAGGAGCTGCACGCCGAACTCGTCTAGACTGGCTGCAACCAGCGCCGCCGCCGGAGACTTCCGCGGCGGCTTTCTTTTTTCATTGAAAGGGTCATGCCATGACCACCGTTCCACTGACCGAGCGCGGTTTCGAGAAGCTGAAAGACGAGCTCCATCGCCTGAAGACCGTCGAGCGCCACGCCGTCATCCAGGCGATCTCGGAGGCGCGCGCGCAGGGCGATCTGTCCGAGAACGCCGAGTACGAAGCTGCCAAGGACAAGCAGGGCTTCATCGAGGGCCGCATCCTCGAGATCGAGAGCAAGCTGGCGGCCGCCCAGGTCATCGATCCGAAGTCGGTCGATGCCGAAGGCCGGGTCGTGTTCGGCGCCACCGTCGATCTCGAGGACGAGGACAGCGGCGCCAAGGTCACCTACCAGATCGTCGGCGACGACGAGGCCGATCTGAAGCAGGGCCTGGTCTCGATCAGCTCGCCGATCGCGCGCGCCCTGATCGGCAAGGTCGAGGGCGACGTCGCCGAGGTGCAGGCGCCGGGCGGCACCCGGAGCTACGAGATCGCGGGCGTTCGCTACGAGTGAGGGGCGCTGCGCTGCGCCGGCTGGCGGCGGGGCTGGCGGGGCTGTGGAGCGGCGCCATGGCCGGGGTCGCCTTCATCGCTGCACCGACGCTGTTCACCGTGCTTCCTCGCGCCGACGCTGGCCGGGTCGCCTCGACGCTGTTCGAAAAGGACGCCTACGTCGGCCTCGCCGTTGGTGCCTTGCTTCTTGTCGTGACGATGCAGCGCGCCCGTGTCGACGCCGAGCGCGGCGTCGGCTCGCGCTTCAGCACCGACATGATCCTTGTACTCGCGGCTCTGTTCTGCGTGGTCGCCGGCTACTTCGGCGTGCAGCCGATGATCGAGGCGTCGCGACAGGGCCGCGGCGGCCTGTCTTTCGGAGCGCTCCACGGCGTCTCGATGGCGTTCTTCGCCGGCAAGCTCGTGGCGGCATCGACGCTTGCATGGCGGCTGACAGCCGAAGCCGCGGCGAAGCGACCCGCTACGGCTGCTGCGAGGACTTCTTGAGGCTCGTGACGCGCTTCCTGGCGCGCTTGACCTCGCCGCCTGCGGCCAGCCGCATGTTGCCGAGCACCGTCACCTTTTTGACCTGCGGGCGATGGTTGCCGCTCTTCGCGAACTTCAGCACCTTCACGACCTTGGGGCCGGGCATGCGGCCTTCGCGCTCGGCCTTTTCCTTCGGCACCGGCGGCCGCCACAGCACCAGCAGCTTGCCGATGTGCTGGACCGGCGCTGCACCTAGCGATGCGCTCAACTCAGCGAACAGCGCCTCGCGGCCGGCGCGATCGTCGGAGAACACACGCACCTTGACGAGGCCGTGCGAGGCCAGCGCAGCGTCGATCTCGCGGCGCACCGAATCGGTGGCACCGTCGTTGCCGATCGCGACGACGGGGTCGAGGTGATGGGCATCGGCGCGCTTGGCCTTGCGCTGTGCGGGGGTGAGGAAGAGGGCAGTCACGACCCTATTATCGGCGGCATATGAGTGCAGGCCCGAAGAGCAAGAAGAAGCTGAACAAGGCGTGGCTGCACGATCACATCAACGACCCGTACGTGAAGCAGGCGCAGCGCGAGGGCTACCGGGCGCGAGCAGCGTACAAGCTGAAGGAGATCGACGAAACGCTGCACTTGCTTCGGCCTGGCCAGTTCGTGGTCGATCTCGGCGCCGTGCCGGGCGCATGGAGCCAGTATCTGCGGCGCAAGTTCGGGCGCGGCGCCAGCAGCGATCCGACGGCGCCGCCGGGGCCGCTTCACGGCACCATCATCGCCCTCGACATGCTGTCGTTCGAGCCGATCGACGGCGTCGAATTCATCGCCGGCGATTTCCGCGAGGCCCAGGTCCTGGCCGAACTCGAGGGGCGCGTCGCGGGCCGCCGGGTCGACGTCGTGCTCTCCGACATGGCGCCGAACCTGTCCGGCATCGCCGCCTCCGACGCGGCGCGCATGGCCGACCTCGTCGAGCTCGCCATCGAGTTCGCCCTCCGCCACCTCGGCGGCGACGGTGTGCTCGTCTGCAAGGTCTTCCACGGCAGCGGCTACAGCCAGCTCGTCGAGCAGTTCAAGACCGCCTTCCGGACCGTCAGACCGATCAAGCCGAAGGCGTCGCGGGCCAAGTCGGCGGAGTCGTTCCTGGTGGGAATCGGCCCGAAGGTGCTTGCATCCAACGACGCTATTCACATGTAGCCGTGGATTCGGGGGGTCTTTCGCGGCTTCCGCCCGGGCTTGCAGGGACTAAAATCATCCACAGATGCCGTGGGTCGACGCCGGCTGTTGCCGGGCTGTCATCTATCGCAGTCGAAATGGAGTCGCGGTGAACAATCAATGGTTTTCGAAGGTCGCGGTCTGGCTGGTGATCGCACTGGTCCTATTCACCGTCTTCAAGCAGTTCGAGCGCACTGGCGCGCAGACCGGTGCGATCGGCTACTCCGACTTCCTCGAGGAAGTGCGCGGCAAGCGCGTCCGCAGCGTGACGCTGCAGGACGGCCCGGGCGGCTCGACGGAGATTCGCGCCAAGACCACCGACGACAAGGAGTTGCGTACGACCGCGACCTACCTCGACCGCGGCTTGGTGGGCGACCTGATCGCCAACGGCGTCAAGTTCGACGTCAAGGCTCGTGAAGAGCCTTCGTTCCTGCTTTCGATCCTGGCCTCCTGGGGCCCGATCCTGCTGCTTATCGGCGTCTGGATCTACTTCATGCGGCAGATGCAGGGCGGCGGCAAGGGCGGCGCTTTCAGCTTCGGCAAGTCCAAGGCGCGCATGCTCGACGAGGCCAACAACACCACCACCTTCGGCGATGTCGCGGGCTGCGACGAGGCGAAGGAAGAGGTTAAGGAGCTGGTCGACTTCTTGAAGGACCCGCAGAAATTCCAGAAGCTCGGCGGCCGGATCCCGCGCGGCGTGCTGCTCGTCGGCCCTCCGGGCACCGGCAAGACGCTGCTCGCCAAGGCGATCGCCGGCGAGGCCAAGGTTCCGTTCTTCTCGATCTCCGGCTCCGACTTCGTCGAAATGTTCGTCGGCGTCGGTGCGGCGCGCGTGCGCGACATGTTCGAGCAGGCCAAGAAGAGCGCGCCCTGCATCATCTTCATCGACGAGATCGACGCCGTCGGTCGCCATCGCGGTGCCGGCCTTGGTGGCGGCAACGACGAGCGCGAGCAGACCCTGAACCAGATGCTGGTCGAGATGGACGGCTTTGAGACCAATCTCGGCGTGATCGTCATGGCCGCCACCAACCGGCCCGACATCCTCGACCCGGCCCTGCTGCGGCCGGGCCGTTTCGACCGCCAGGTCTATGTCACGCTGCCCGACGTTCGCGGCCGCGAGCAGGTGCTCAATATCCACATGAGGAAGGTCCCGGTCGGCCAGGACATCCGCGCCGACATCCTGGCGCGCGGCACGCCGGGCTTTTCGGGCGCCGACCTCGCCAACCTCGTCAACGAGGCAGCGCTGTTCGCGGCTCGTCGTTCCGGTCGCGTCGTCGAGATGGTCGACTTCGAGAAGGCCAAGGACAAGATCATGATGGGCCCCGAGCGGAAGTCCATGGTCATGCCGGAGGAAGAGCGCAGGAATACCGCCTATCACGAGTCGGGCCACGCGCTGGTCGCGCGCCTGATGCCGAAGACCGACCCGGTCCACAAGGTCACCGTGATCCCGCGCGGCCGTGCCCTCGGCGTGACGATGCAGTTGCCAGAAGGCGACCGCTACAGCCTCGACAAGGAGCGCATGCTGTCGACGATTGCGGTGCTGTTCGGCGGCCGCATTGCCGAGGAGGTCTTCATGCATCAGATGACCACCGGCGCCAGCAACGACTTCGAACGTGCCACCTCGATCGCCCGCGACATGGTCACCCGCTACGGCATGAGCGACGAGCTCGGCCCGATGGTCTATGCCGAGAACGAGGGCGAGGTCTTCCTCGGCCGCTCCGTGACGAAGACGACGACGATGTCGGAAGAAACCATGCGCAAGGTCGATGCGGTGATCCGCCGCATCATCGACGAGCAGTATGCGATTGCGCGCAAGCTCATCGAGGACAACCAGGACAAGATGCACGCGATGGCCAGCGCCCTGCTCGAGTGGGAGACGATCGACGCGGACCAGATCGAGGACATCATGTCCGGCAAGCCGCCGCGCACGCCGAAAGACTGGACGCCTCCTGTCCTGAAGCCTGCAGGCGGCCCGCCGCCGGTGACGCCGGGCAGCGCGCCGGCCGTGGTGTGACCCCCGCGGGTCGACTCGACATGACGGGGCTTCGGCCCCGTTTTCCTTGGTGCTCGCCATGATCTGGCAGGCCGGCCGCTTTCGCGTCGACCTGGCCAGGCCGCAGGTGATGGGTATCGTCAACCTGACGCCGGATTCGTTCTCCGACGGTGACCCGCAGCTCACCCCCGCGCACGCGATCGCGACTTGCGAGCGGCTGCTGCGCGAAGGCGCCGACTTGCTCGATCTCGGTGGCGAATCGAGCCGACCGGGGTCCGAACCCGTCAGCGTCGACGTGGAGCTGGCCAGGCTGTTGCCGGTGCTCCGCGCTGCTGCCGAGCTCGGCTGCCCGGTCTCCGTCGATACCGCCAAGCCGGAGGTCATGCGCGCCGCGCTCGACCTCGGCGCCGACGTCGTCAACGACATCGGTGCCTTGGGTGCCCCGGGCGCACTGCGGGTCGTCGCGGCGCATTCTTCATGTGGCGTCTGCCTGATGCACATGCGCGGCAACCCGCGGACGATGACGGCCGAGGCCCGCTACGACGATGTGGTCACCGAAGTCGCAGCCTTCCTGCGCGACCGTGTCTCGATGGTGCAGGCAGCAGGCATCGGCACCGACAGGATCGTCGTCGATGCCGGCATCGGCTTCGCGAAGACGCCGGCGCACAACCTTGAGTTGCTGCAGCGCCAGCGCGAGCTTCTCGGGGTCGGCCGGCCGCTGCTCGTCGGCTGGTCGCGGAAGTCGACGCTGGTCGAACTTGCCGGCCTCGTCGGCACTCCCCGTGACGAACGATCGGCCACGCAGATCGCTACGCTCGACGCCGCCAGCGCCGCCGCCGCGCTGCTGGCCGTGCAGCGCGGCGCCAGCATCGTCCGCGTCCACAACGTCGCCGCCACGGTCGCGGCGCTGGCCGTCCTTCGGGCGGCTTCGGCGGGCGCCGATAATCGCCCGGCACCGACATGAAGCGCACCTACTTCGGCACCGACGGCATTCGCGGCACGGTCGGCTCCGCGCCGATCACGCCCGACTTCATGCTTCGGCTCGGCCACGCTGTCGGCCAGGTGCTGAAGAAGGCGATACATCGCCGGCCGACCGTGCTGATCGGCAAGGACACCCGCATCTCCGGCTACATGATCGAATCGGCTCTCGAGGCCGGCTTCGCGTCCGCCGGCGTCGACGTGCTGCTCACCGGGCCATTGCCGACGCCCGGCGTCGCCTACCTCACGCGAGCGCTCAGGCTCGATCTCGGCGTGGTCATCAGCGCCTCGCACAACGCCTTCCAGGACAACGGCATCAAGTTCTTCTCGGCGCGCGGCGAGAAGCTGCCCGACGCCTGGGAATTCGAGGTCGAGGCGGCGCTGGCCAGCGAGCAGCGCTGGGTCGGATCGGCCGACCTCGGACGGGCGCGACGCCTCGACGATGCCAGCGGCCGCTACATCGAGTTCTGCAAAAGCACGTTCGCAGGCGAGTCGCTGCGCGGGCTGAAGATCGTCGTCGATGCGGCCCACGGCGCCGCCTATCACGTCGCCCCCGACGTCTTCCACGAGCTCGGCGCCGCCGTCGCCGCCATCGGCTGCAGCCCCGACGGCCTCAACATCAACGCCGGCTTCGGCGCCACGGCACCGCAGGCGCTCGTCGAGTCGGTGCGCGAGCGCGGCGCCGACTACGGCATCGCCCTCGACGGCGACGCCGATCGCGTCCAGATCGTCGACGCCGACGGCCGTCTCTACAACGGCGACGAGCTGCTCTACGTCATCGCCGCCGACCGGCTCGACCAGGGTCGGTCCTTGCCCGGCGTGGTCGGCACGCTGATGACCAACAAGGCCGTCGAAATGGCCTTGCGACGGCGCGGCCTCGAATTCGTGCGGGCCCAGGTCGGCGACCGCTACGTGCTCGAGGAGCTGGTCGCGCGCGGCTGGCAGCTCGGCGGCGAAGGCTCGGGTCATCTGCTCACGCTCGACCGTCACACGACCGGCGACGGCATCGTCAGTGCCCTCATGGTGCTGGAGGCAGCCGTCCGTTCGCAGCGGCCGTTGAAGGAGCTTCTCGCCGGCGTCGAGCTGTTTCCGCAGACCCTGATCAACGTGCCTGTGGCACCGGGCTCGGACTGGCGCAAGCTACCGGCGTTGGCGGCACGGACCGCGGAAGTCGAGGCCCGGCTCGGTGACGAAGGCCGGGTGCTCATCCGCGCCTCGGGCACCGAGCCGGTGGTTCGCGTGATGGTCGAGGCACGGGACGCCGCCCAGGCGCGCGACGCCGCCGAGAGGATTGCGGCCTCACTCGCCTGAGGTCACCTGGGGCGCGGGCGACAGTCATGGAACTGTCATCCGATGTCATGGTCCTGTCACGACAGGTGCATAGAGTCGCGCGCATCGGATGCAACTCCAGGTGACCCCATGCACATCGTTTCCCGCTGCCTTCTCGCCGCCGCCACCGCCTTGGCCGCACTGCCCGTTCTCGCTCAAGACGTGACCGGCGCCGGCGCGTCGTTTCCCGCCCCGGTCTACGCCAAGTGGGCCGACGCCTACAACAAGACGACCGGTGCCCGGATCAACTACCAGTCGGTCGGGTCAGGCGCCGGCGTCAAGCAGATCCAGGCCAAGACGGTTGACTTCGGCGCCTCCGACGCGCCGTTGAGGGACGACGAGCTGGCCGCTTCGGGCCTGATCCAGTTTCCGACCGTGATCGGAGGCGTCGTGCCGGTGGTCAACATCGCCGGAGTCGCGCCGGGCAAGCTCAAGCTCACCGGCGCCGTTCTCGGCGACATCTATCTCGGCAAGATCACGAAGTGGAACGACGCCGCCATCACGGGCCTCAACCCCGGACTGGCGCTGCCCGATGCCGCCATCGCCGTCGTTCGCCGCGCTGACGGTTCCGGCACCAGCTTCAACTTCACCAACTACCTGTCGAAGGTCAACCCGGAGTGGAAGACCAAGGTCGGCGAAGGCACGGCCGTGAACTGGCCAGCGGGCGCCGGCGGCAAAGGCAACGAAGGCGTTTCCGCCTTCGTGCAGCGGCTGCCCAATTCGATCGGCTACGTCGAGTATGCCTATGCCAAGCAAAACAAGATGTCGTACACGCTGCTGCAGAACCAGGCCGGCAACTACGTCGCTCCCGACGACCTGACCTTCAAGGCCGCGGCCGCGAATGCCAACTGGAGCCGCACCTTCTACCAGGTGCTCACCGACCAGCCGGGCAAGGACTCATGGCCGATCACCGCGGCCACCTTCATCCTGATGCACAAGGTCCAGGACAAGCCGGCCAACGCCACCAACGCGCTCAAGTTCTTCGACTGGGCCTACGCCAACGGCGACAAGATCGCCCAAGATCTCGACTACGTGCCGATGCCCGACGCCGTCAAGACGCTCGTCCACAAGCTCTGGGCCGACAACCTGAAAGACGCGTCGGGCAAGGCCGTCGCGTCGAAGTAGTCGATCGCCAGCGACTCAGCGCCCGACGATCGCGAACGCCATGGCTGCTACATTGCCGGCGACTTCATATCGGGAGGCGACTTCGATGGATCGGGCCACGCCGCGCGGCCGGCCGCCGGCACCTCGGCGAACCTCGCCCTGGGCCGACGTGCTGTTCTCCGCGCTCGCTCATGGCGCCGCCTGGCTGACGCTGGCGCTGCTCGCCGGCATCATTGCCTCGCTGGTCGTCGGTGCCGCGCCGGCGATCAGGGAGTACGGCCTCGGATTCCTGTGGTCGACCGACTGGGACCCCGTGAAGAACAAGTACGGCGGCCTGGTGATGATCTACGGCACGCTGATGACCTCGTTCATCGCGCTCCTGATCGCGGTGCCGGTGAGTTTCGGTATCGCGCTCTTCCTCACCGAGCTGTCGCCGTCGTGGCTGAAGCGCCCGCTCGGGACCGCGATCGAACTGCTGGCAGCGGTACCGTCGATCGTCTACGGCATGTGGGGATTGCTGGTCTTCAGCCCGGTCCTCGCGCGCTTCGTGCAGCAGCCGCTGCAGGCCGCGTTCGCCGGCGTACCGGTACTCGGCTCGCTGGTGTCGGGGCCGCCAGTCGGCATCGGCATCCTGTCGGCGGGGATCATCCTCGCGATCATGATCATCCCGTTCATCGCCTCGGTGATGCGCGATGTGTTCGAGGTCACGCCAGCGCTGCTCAAGGAGTCGGCCTACGCGCTCGGCTCGACCACCTGGGAGGTGATGTATCGGGTGGTGCTGCCCTACACCAAGACCGGCGTGGTCGGCGGCATCATGCTCGGCCTCGGCCGCGCCCTCGGCGAGACGATGGCCGTGACCTTCGTGATCGGCAACCAGAACCAGCTCAACTCGCCGTCGCTGTTCGAAGCCGCCAACAGCATCACGTCGGCGCTCGCCAACGAATTCGCCGAGGCGGGCGAGGGGCTGCACCAGGCGTCGCTGATCTACCTCGGCCTCGTTCTTTTCTTCATCACCTTCGTCGTGCTGGCGTGCTCGAAGCTCTTGCTTGCCCGGCTGCGCCGCGGCGAAGGCACGCGCTCGTGAGTGCCGTGCTGTCGGACTCCGCGGTCGTCCACGAAGCGTCTCGCCGCCGCAAGCACCACGGCCGCAAGCGCGTCAACGCCGTCGCCCTGACGATGTCGCTGGCGGCGATGGCGTTCGGCCTGTTCTGGTTGTTCTGGATCTTGTTCGAGACCGTCCGCCTCGGCGTCGGCGGGCTCGGTCTCTCGCTCTTCACGCAGATGACACCACCGCCACAGAGCGAAGACGGCGGCCTCGCCAACGCCATCTTCGGCTCGGTGACGATGGTGTCGCTGGCCACCCTGCTGGGCACGCCGATCGGCATCCTCGCCGGCATCTACCTCGCCGAGTACGGCCAGAAGACGTGGCTCGGCAGCGTCACCCGCTTCATCAACGACATCCTTTTGTCGGCGCCCTCGATCGTGGTCGGCCTCTTCATCTATTCGGCCGTCGTGGCGCGCACCAAGAGCTTCTCTGCCGTCGCCGGCATCCTGGCGCTGGCGCTCATCGTCATCCCGGTCGTGATCCGCACGACGGAGAACATGCTGACGCTGATACCGAGCGGCCTGCGCGAGGCCGCCTACGCGCTCGGCACGCCGAAGTGGAAGGTCATCCTGATGGTGACGCTGAAGGCGGCACGCGCCGGCGTCGTCACCGGCGTGTTGCTGGCCCTGGCCCGGATCGCCGGCGAGACGGCGCCGCTGCTCTTCACCGCGCTCTCGAACCAGTTCTGGACCAGCAACCTCACGCAGCCGATGGCCAGCCTGCCGGTCACGATCTTCAAGTTCGCGATGAGCCCGTACGAGAACTGGCAGCAACTGGCATGGGCCGGCGTGCTCCTCATCACGATCGGGGTGCTGGCGTTGAACATCCTCGCCCGCGTTCTCTTTCGCAACAAGCTCTGAGGCGAGACCCACGATGCCTTCCACGGCGACTGCAGCCATCCCCCCGCCGGCGAAGATCTCGGTGAGAGGCCTGAACTTCCACTACGGCAGCTTCCACGCCCTGAAGAACATCAGCCTCGAGGTGCCGGAGAAGAAGGTCACCGCCTTCATCGGCCCATCGGGCTGCGGCAAGTCGACCCTGTTGCGTACCTTCAACCGGATGTTCGAGCTTTATCCCGAGCAGCGTGCCGATGGCGAGATCATTCTCGACGGCGAGAACATCCTGGTCTCGAAGCAGGACGTGTCTTTGCTGCGCGCCAAGGTCGGCATGGTGTTCCAGAAGCCGACCCCGTTTCCGATGTCGATCTACGACAACGTTGCCTTCGGCGTGAAGCTCTTCGAGACGCTGCCGCGCGTGGAGATGGACGAGCGCGTCGAGTGGGCGCTCAAGAAGGCGGCGCTCTGGGGCGAGGTCAAGGACAAGCTCGGCCAGAGCGGCGCCGGTTTGTCCGGCGGCCAGCAGCAGCGCCTGTGCATCGCTCGCGGCATCGCCATCCGGCCGGAGGTGCTGCTGCTCGACGAACCTTGCTCTGCACTCGATCCCATTTCCACTGGCAAGATCGAGGAACTCATTCACGAACTGAAGAGCGACTACACCGTGGTCATCGTCACCCACAACATGCAGCAGGCAGCGCGCAGTTCCGACTACACGGCCTACATGTACCTCGGCGACCTCATCGAATTCGGCCCCACCTCCGACGTCTTCATGCGGCCGAAGAAGAAGGACACCGAGGACTACATCACCGGACGCTTCGGCTGAAGCGAAACACATGAACGATCGCCACCTCTCCACGCAATTCGATGCCGAGCTCAGCGGCATCTCCACCCGCGTGCTCGAAATGGGCGGCATGGTCGAGTCGCAGGTCGAGCGCGCCGTCTACGCGCTCACCCATTTCAGCAGCGAGATCGCCTCCGAGGTGCTCGAGGTCGAAGCCCGCGTCAACGCCACCGAGGTCGAGATCGACAACGATCTCTCGACCATCATCGCCCGGCGCCAGCCGACGGCACGCGACCTCCG
>Ga0123338_10000737_pt1 | contig 32760 bp, 30 predicted proteins | sample grotaG_FD_89793 | JGI IMG/M metagenome (GOLD analysis project Ga0123338, IMG submission 89793) | Glacier valley bacterial and archeal communities from Borup Fiord, Nunavut, Canada, to study Microbial Dark Matter (Phase II) -... | ecosystem: Environmental > Aquatic > Freshwater > Ice > Glacier ...
TCAGCCGAGCGCTGAGCGAGCCGCAGGCGAGCTGTGCGCGGAAGGCTCACGCAATAACAAGTCAGCCGAGCGCTGAGCGAGCCGCAGGCGAGCTGTGCGCGGAAGGCTCACGCAATAACAAGTAGTCAGCGACGGCGACGGGTCAGGGTGGCCGCCCAGACGATGCCGGCGACGGTGACTGCGGTGCCGGCGACGAGCAGGCCGATGCCGGCCGGGCCCGTGGTGTAGATCTGGGGACATTGGCCGCCGGGGACGGCTGGCGTGCAGTTGCCTTTGCCGTCGAGCGCCAGATTTCCGATACCGCCCGCCACGCCGCCGAGACCGACACCAGCGACGAGCCAGCCCGGCCAGGAGGGCAGCGTGCGGCGGGACTCGGGAAAGGTGCGAAACAGATGGACCGGCTCGGCCAACGGTGGCGCACGACCGTCGGCGAGCTGCACCCCGTCGACCGCGCGGCGCGTCTTGAGTGAAAGCGCAAAGCGCGACAGCGCCGCGGCGTCAGGGCTGGGCGAGAGCGGCAGGATCACCCCCCAGTCGCGATGCCCGGTCCTGGCGTCATAGACGGCGCCGAGCAGCTCGGCCTCCGCAGAAGGCGAGCGCTGGCGACTCAGGATATACACCTCGTCGGCACCGACGGCACGCGCCACGGCGCAAGCCAGCGGAACCTCGCCTCGTTGCCGCTCCGCCGGACCGCGAAATCGGAGGCCGACGTACTCTTGGGTTTCGAGGTGGTCGTCGACGTCTAGCGCAATTTGCAAGCTCACCGTCTGGCCAGCGGCAATCTCGACCTTGCGCAACGTGCCTCGACTGCCTGGTGGCCCAGCGACATAAACGCGATACTCGCCGGCCAGGAGATTGTTGGCGATCCGCGGCGACTGTCCGAGGAGCGTCTCATCGAGCAACACCTTGCGACCTGGTGGCGAGGTCTCGATGATGAGGCGCCCGGGTGTCGTCGCCTTGGCACGCAGCACGGCGCGGCTCAGCTCGACCACCTTTGGAGGGTAGACAGCCTCGGAAAACACCAGCTCGGGATACGAGCGAACCACTTCACCAATCACGTTCTTGGCGTCGTCGAAGCGCTTGGTCTTGACGAAGGCCTGCGCCAACGTGAGGAGCGCGGTCTTGCGGGCTTCGCGCAAGCGGGGCTCCTGGGCCAGGCTGGCGCTCTCCTGGCCGAGGCCCTCCGCGGCCTGGGTCAATGCCGCCACAGCGACGGTAAAATTCGCTTCGTTGTAGGCGTTGGCGCCGTCGGATACGCGTCGTTCGAGGGCTTGCAGGTCGTCGAGAGCGGCCTTGGGCTGCGGGCGCGCGATGGCCGCCTCGACGCGGGCACGCAGCGGCTCGCCGGCCAGGAGCTCATGTGGGCCTGCTGCGAGGATGGTGACGGTGTCGGTCACATAACGGGTCATCGCTGGCGGACGCTGATCGCCGTGTGACTCGATGACGATGGCCTTGGCGTCGGCGCTCGACGACATGGCAGCGATGGCAGCCTGAAGCAGCGCGATGCGAGGGGTCATGGCGGCTCGTGCGCTCCGATATCGTAAGGGGTGGCGCCGCCGCCGCGCGGCCTGACGTGGCCGTCGACGTCGTGGTCCGCGTGCGGTGTGCCTGTCGCGGCGACCTGGTCGATGCAGCAGGCCAGGTTGGCGCTGTCGTTGGCGACCAGATGAAAGTCGATGCTGGAGACGAAGGTGGGCGCGAGCGCGGCTCGTGTGCCGCGGCTGTCGTCACCAGCGACGGTAACGACATGATCGAGGACACAGGCGGGGCCGAGCTGTGTGCCAGCCGAGGTGGTATTGCGCCAGACGATCGAGTCGGCGATGGACTTGGTTGCCCCGGAGCCACAATCCACGCCTCCAGCGCCGGCAGCGACGGTGTTTTTGGCCACGGTGTTGAAGGCGAAGACGCCGGTCGAGCCATTGTCGATGGAGACGCCAGCCGCAGTGGCCACGCCGGAGCCGTTGCCGGCGATGATGGTGTTGGTGACGGTGTAGGCCGCCGACGCCAGCTTGATGCCGCCGCCGGCGTTGCCACTGACGATACTGGCGTCGACGGTGACGATGCAGTCGTTGACGGCGATGCCAGCCTTGCCCGCGCCATGGATGAAGCAGTCGTGGATGGTCAGCGACGAGGAGCCGTCGGTGGTGGAGCAGAAGACGGCGTCGACGAGGCTGGTGGTGATCTCGAAGCCGTCGATGGTGATCGTCTCGCCGACGGCGACCTGGACGCTGGGCGCGGTGGTGCCGGCCAGGACGGCGGAGGGACTGGCGGCGCGGCCTGGGCCGACGAGGGTCAGGGTTGTGCCAGAAAAGACCACGCCTGTCGTCGCGTACGCCGTGGAGCTGCCGGCGACCACCACCCACGACTTACCGCTCGCCACCGCGGGGCCGAGCTCGCAAAACGGGTTGGCCGGGGTGCTGGCGTGCATGCTGTTGGCACAGCTCACGGAGTGCCCCACATAGGCGACGTCGGCGGGAGGAACACACGTCCCGTCGGGTCGGCACACGGCCGAGCCGCATTCCCCGTGGCTCCGACAGGCGCGGCAGCTCCCTTGGTCGCAGACCGGTGCCGACGTGGAGCAGTCGGTGGCGACCTGACAGACCACGCATGCGCCGCTGGCTTGGCAGCGCGGCCAGAGCGTCGATCTGGCCAAGCACTCTCCGTCGCTGCCACAGGCGGCGCAACGACCCTCGGTCGTGCAGATGGGTGCAAGTGGTTCCAGGCACGCGGCCGACAGGGTGCATTCAGGCGCCGCCTGATCTCGCGCCAGGTCGTCACCACCGTCGCTGAGGCCCGACTGACATTCGTGTGCGATGGGATCGCAGATCGAGAACACCGGGTCGACACAAACGACAACGTCGTCGCAGTAGAGCGGATTGCGTACGGCGCCGACGCAGGCCACGAGCAGGACCGTCAGCATGAACACGGGCGATCTCACGGCATTCACGGTGGTCATGGCAGTCATGGCCCTGGCACCTTCCGACGGCGAGCGTCGACCGCGAGCATGACCGCGCCACCGACGGCGACAAGGCCGCCCGAGACCAGCCAGCCGAGCCCGGCGCTGCGCGAATCGATGAGCTCCGGACATTGTCGACCGCCACCGCTGAGCTCGCAAGTGCCGCGCCCGTTCTCGACGAGAAACGCCACTCCCGCGGCTGCCAGCACCGCACCCAGCGATACGGCGACCCCACCCACCGCCGACCGCCAGCGTCGACGTGGCCCGTCCGGCTCGGAGACGACCGGTCGCGGCAACACCACCGCCATGCGCGGCACGATCGTCGTCGACCGCGTCGGGCCCAGCTCGAGGTCCACCACCCTGCGCTCTCCCACACCCACCTCGACCGCCAAACCCACCCGTTGCCCCGGTGGACGCACCAACTCCACCGTATGAGGACCAGCAGCGACGGGCAGCTCGAAATCGGTGACGCCGACTCGTCGCTGATCGAGCCACACCTCGGCCCCAGGCGGACGGCTACGCACGGCCAGCACCGCACGCCCAAACGCCCGATGGGCCTTCATCAGCGATGAGGCAAGCTGGCCAATGCGATCCGCCAGCGCCCTGTCACTGCAGCGTACGCACGCGAGCTGTTCCCGTTTGGTCACCGTCGCCAGCGCGACGTCGAAGACGGAAAGCTGGGCCACCCAGGCGTCGTCTTCTTTGCTCACACGTCCCGTCACCAGCGCGTCCGCAGCGAGCCGCGCACCGAGCTCCGCGCGACAGCGATCGTCGGTGCAAGCGGTCGCGAGCTCGAGCTGTGATCGCTCGACGAGCTCGGCGCCGCTCTTGAGAAAGCCACGCTCGACGGCGGCACGCACCACTGCGCGTTCCCCATCGCTGCCATCCTCGACGACGAGGTTCACCACCGCCACGCGCTCCGCGTGCGCCGGTGCTGCCAACCACAGAAGGAGCGCGAGCAGCCTCATGGCACACGCAGATCGAAGGACAGCATTTTTTTCTGGTGCGGCTTCACCATCACCACCGCCTCTTTCTGCTGTTTGAGGGCCGGATTCGACGCCACGACCTTGTGGCTTCCCGCCGAGAGCTTGAGGGTCAGCGGGGTCTCGCTCGCCTTGCCACCGTCGATGCTGACGTAGGCCCAGGGCTCCGCATTGACCACCAGGGAGCCCAGCGCCGGCGCGCTTGGTTCGTCGACGAGGGCCAGCCGGAGCTGTTGATCGCCGGAGCCGAGCTCGTAGGTCTCGTTGCGTGCCAGATAGCCGCGTGCCGCAACCTCGAGCCGATGCCGCTCGCCGACCACGCCATCGAGGAGCACCGGCGAGCCACCCGTCCACGGCTTGCTGTCGACGCGAACCACGGCATCGGCGGGCACCACCGAGACGAACAAACGGCCACGGGGCTGCGGGGCCTCGGACGGTCGCTGCACCATCGCTGGCTGTACCGCCGTCCGAGGACGAAGCTGGTACGCCAGCCACGACCCGCAAATGAGCAGCGCCGGAACCACCCACAAGAAGCGTCGGCGAGTTGAAGGATGGCGCGGCTCTAGCTGTCCGTGCAGCGCCGGTGTGGCCGAGTTGGTCAGCGTGGGGGTCTGGGCAACGTGAGCGATTGGACCGCGCGCAAACGGCTCCAACGCGGTGGCCAGCGCATGCATCGACTGCAGTCGATCCTCCGGTTTCTTGGCCAGGTTCTGATGGACGATCGCCGCCAACGCCGGCGGCAGCGACGGTACCAGCGCGACGAGATCCGGCACGTCGTCGCGCACATGGTTGACCAGGATTTCGCCAGGTAGCCCGTCGAACGGATAGCGGCCACTGAGCAGCTTGTAGAGGACGGTGCACAGCGAATAGATGTCGCTGCGATGATCGATATCGGCGCCGAGGCACTGCTCGGGCGACATCGTCGACGGCGTGCCCACCACGGCGTGGGTGTTGGTCCGAAACGCGGAGTCGCTGCGCATCTTGGCGATGCCGAGATCCAAGATCACCAGCGCTCCGCCGTCGCCGACGAAGAGATTGTCGGGCTTGAGGTCGCGGTGAACCACGCCCTTTTCGTGCGCCACCTGGAGAGCGTGGCAGGCCGAGATGACCAGGCCCACGACCTCGGCGATGCTCCGCTGCTTGTCGCTGGCATAGTCGGTGAGGGTCCGCCCGTGGAGGAGCTGCATCACCAGGTAGTAGCGGCCTTGCCACTGTCCGAAGTCGTAGGTCTGGCAGAAGCGCTCGTCGCCGATCTCGGCCACGACCTGCGCTTCACGACGGAACCGCTGGACCGCTGCGGGATGTTGGGCGCCCTCGCTGCTGAGGATCTTGATGGCCACCCGATGGCGGGTCGCCTGGTTGCGGGCTTCGTAGACGCTGCCCATGCCGCCTTCGCCGAGCTTGCGGACGACGAGCCAGCGACCGTCGATGATGGTGCCGGGCGCGAGCTCATCGCGGTTTGGGAGGTCCGCTGGGTCGGGGCGATCGCTGGCGGGCCGCGCAGTCACGGCCGGCACAGCTCGGCTGGTACTTGAGTTTCCATAGCGGCGACTGCACGTTGGTGTGCGGTCGAACCCACCCCTCCTGGATTCTGCGCTCCGCCAGGCTCACGAAAACCATCGTCGCTGAACAAGAGCTTCTGCTTCTCACTCTTCTTGTTCATCCCGATCCTCCAATTGCAAAATTAGTGGCCATCGGCAAAATATTCAACTATTAATTTAGCATCGTGACCAAGCGACGAACCACAGCGACGGTTGCCAAGGACGAGCGTGGCGCCATGGGTCGTCGTCACATAGTTGGACCCACGGGCACGGTTGGGTGGTACGTTCCTACCCGGATGCTGGACAAACGGTTGTCGGCCCGACTGCGGGCATTGCGGCTGGAGCAAGGGCTCACGGTCAAACGCGTGGCTACGCTCCTCGACGTGTCGGAGCAGCACGTTCACGGGATGGAGGGCGGCTACGGCAGTCAACCGAGCCTGGCGACCATCGAGGACCTGGCCCACATCTTCAAGGTCGACGAGTGCGACATGTTCGTCTTCCCGGGCGAAGGGATGCGGCACGACATCCGAGAAGAGCTGCGGCGGATCCCCGACATCGATGCCGCCAAGCTGACGGCGCTGCTCGAGTTGATGCGCGCCGTGGTACGCAGCGACGCAGAGACCATCGGAGCCGCTGCCGCCGTCCTCGTCCCCGCCGTGAAGAAGCCGGCCCGTAAAAAGCCCCGCTAGTCCCCGCGTCTCAACGACCAACTCCAACTTGAAAGCTTGACGCCGGCCGGGGGCGCTTGGTTGGGCCATTGTCACAGCCGCGCACTATGTTCGGCTCATGAGCCAAACGTCCCCTCGCTCGCCACGAGATGGCGAAAGCCAAATCTCCCCATTGACAAGAACGATTGATTTTGTATCTTTTGTTTTGTGTCGAGGCCCGATTGGTTGATTTTCAGACATCCATGAAGAGCGCTCCGGTGACCCAAGCCGAGCTCGGCGCCCGTCTCCGCACGGCGCGCGAGGTGTGCCGCATGACCCAGGACGCCGTCGCCAAAGAGCTCGGTTTGTCACGCTCGGCAGTGGTGCAGATCGAGGCGGGCCATCGATCGGTCTCGGGCCTCGAGCTCGACCGGCTGGCCTACCTCTTTGGCCGCGACATCCGCGAGCTGTTGGCCAGCGCCTTCCAGCATGACGATGGGTTGGGAGCGTTGTTTCGCGCCCAGCCCGACGTGTCGCAGCGGCCTGCGGTCATGAAGCGGCTGCGCGAGTGCATTGCGCTCGGGCGGGAGCTGACCCAGCTCGAGCTGCTCGTGGGTGTGGACCGGGTGGCCACCGCTGCCGGCTATCCACTGACCACCCCCATCTCGAGCTGGGAGGCGATCTCCCAGGGCGAGCGCCTTGCAGACGAGGAGCGGCGTCGGCTGGGCCTGGGCAACGGCCCGCTCCCGGAGCTGACCGACGTGCTGGAGAACCAAGGGGTGCGCACCGGCCTCGTCGACCTGCCCGAAGACGTCTCCGGTTTCATGCTCCGCGATCGTCAAGGTGGACTGTTCGTTGTCGCCAACCGGAGTCATCACCCGCTACGGAGACGTTTTTCGTTCGCCCACGAATATGCCCATGTGGTCGCCGATCGGGATCGTTTTGGATTGGTGAGTCGCAGCTCCGAGCGCGGCGACCTCGTCGAGGTGCGGGCCAATGCCTTTGCCGCGGCGTGGTTGATGCCCGAGGATGGCGTCCGTCAGCTCGTCGCTGCGCTGGGCAAAGGCAAGCAAGGCCGGGCGTTCGCCGAGGTCTTCGACGAAGCCGGCAGCGTCGACGTACCCCGTGGGACGCGGGCAGCGCCGGGTAGCCAGACCCTGCAGCTCTATGACCTCGTCCGATTGGCGCATCACTTCGGCGTCAGCAGACTCTCGGCGCTGTTTCGGTTGCGCAACCTGCGTCTCATCAACGAAGCCGAGCTGCAAACCTTGCGGTTGCTCGACGAGGGTGGCAAGGGCAAGCAACTGGCAGTGCTGTTGGGGCTCGATCTGACCGCGACAGAGGACGTTGGCCAAGACGACCTCCGCCATCGTTTCTTGGGGTTAGCGCTCGAGGCCTATCGCCGAAGAGAAATCTCTCATGGCAAGTTGGAGGAGCTGGCGGCTTTGGCGGCGCTGAGCCGCGGTCAGCTCCGCCAGCTTCTCGTCGACGCCGGGCTCGACCCACCGACGGCGCACCAGGCCGACACGTGACCCATGATCGGCCCCTTCACCCGATCATCGCCGATGCGGCGCTATTGGTTCGACTGATGGATCGGGACCAACTGTGCTTGTGTGCTCAGCTGCGCCGACATCGCGTGGTGGTGGTCGATCAAGTGCGGCATCAGCTGCAGCCTGCCGAGCAGGCGGTGGTCGACGAGGCGGTGCGCGATGGCATCTTGCGACTCGAGTCCATCACCGAGCTCGGCGACCTGCGGCGCATGGCCGGGCTGGCGGAACGACTCGGCCGTGGGGAGGCCGCCTGCCTGGTCTTGGCGGCGGCCCGGCATGGGTCTGTGGGCTCGGATGATCAAGGGCGATTTGGGCAAGAGATCGCGCGCTGGCTCGGCAGCGGGCGACGGGTGGGATGGGCCGAGCTGGTGGCGCTGGCCGACAGCGTCGAGGACAGACCCGTCGTACTGCGCCGACATGGCTGAGGGAGGAGCGAGATGACCATCAACGAGATCAACCAGGTGGTCCGGGACCATGTTGGTCCTGCCACAGCCGACTGGGTGACGTTGACCCATGCGCGTCAGAAGCTGCGGATGGTGCGGCGGCGGCTCGACCGGCTCGCCGAGGCGCTCGAGGCGCCGCTCGAACACGCGCGATTTTTGGCTGAGTCCGGGTCTACGATTTCCAGCTGGGATCTCTACGTGCTCGATCACATCGCGCGCATTGGTGCAGCGCTCGAGTGCGAAAAGCAAAAGAATCGCCAGCACCGCCCCCGCACGCGGCGCTGATGTTCTGGTGTTCTGATGTTCTTGTAGTCGGGCGGATGGCAGGCAACAATCGGCCAAAGATGGTACGGTGGCGCTGAGATGACTTCGCGGGTCAAAGGTCCTGGCGACGGGCCGTCCCCCATCGGTGCCCCCGAGGACGTAGGTGCGCCCGAGGCCGCTCATGCGCCCGCCGAGGCCAAGTCGACGACCGCCGTGCAAAGCACAGAGGCCACTTCGGCCACTGGTGCCACCGACCCCATCTCCCAGATTGCCGGTGAGCTACGTGCCGGCCGTATCACCGTCGCAGATGCAGTCGAACGTTTGATCGAAGATGCAGTTCACCGTCAGATCGGACGCGCGCTCGAGGGGTCTTCCAATGCCTCCATGGCGCTCGCCGACGAGCTACGCGCGCTGTTGCACGCGTACGCCGCCAATGACCCGTTCCTTGCGGCGAGGATCCGCCGCTTAAATCTGGCCAAGTGACCCACACATACCGCACTCATCAGCGTCTCATCGCCAGCTTTCTGGCGGCCTTGTTGTTCTCCCCTCCGGCCATTCGCCTGGCGCGCGCCGACGACAAAAAGCCGGCGTTGCTGGCACCCAGCCTCGGCGACAAAGAGCCTGAAGCCGCGCCGGCACCTGCCGCCGGCACTCCTGCGCCCGCGCCTGCGAGTGAAGAGCCCGCGATGGCCGAGCCGCTGGTGCGCACCACCACCTTCCTGCTCTCGCATCCCGGCGTTCCCGACGACAAAGCCGTCCCGGTGATGCGGACCCTCGAAGAGGGCCTGAAGCGCAACAAGCGCCTCGAGATGAAAGATCTCGACACCCGCCTGGCAGACTTTGCGCAAGAAGTGCCGTCGGACCAGATCGAGCAGGGCCGTCAGGCTTTCAAGGACGGCATGAAGGCCATGAACGACTTCGATCTGCCCAAGGCGATCAAGAAGCTGACCGAGGCCGTCGAGGTGCTGGCCAAGGTCATGCCGCACATCAAGAAGCAGGAGCTGGCCGAAGCGATGATCGCGCTCGCGGCGGCCCATCTGCAGCTCGGTGACCGCAAATCGGCGCGCACGCAGCTCTCGAAGCTCTTTGTGTGGCGTCCGGATTTCCAGCTCGACACCAACAAGTTCCCGCCGATGATGATCAACCCCGTCGAGGAAGCGCGCAAGGAGGCCGAAAAGGCCAAGCGTGGCAGCCTCGAGATCAAGACCGAGCCGGTGCCGGCGCAGGCCTATGTCGACGGCAAGTACGTGGGCGTCACCCCGACGTTTGCCGACGGGCTCATCGTCGGTGAGCACTTCGTGACCATCAAGCGCGAGGGCTATCGCAAGGCGGTTTCCCCGGCCCAGGTCTCGGCAAAAAACCAGCAGACGGTGACGATTTCGCTGGAGCGCAGCCGCAAGTATCTATTGGTCGAGCAAGCGCTGGCCGCCCTCGAGAAGACCGTCGGCAGCGACGTGATCGACAAGGCTTCGGACGACCTCAAGGAAGTCCTCTTCATCGACCACGCAGTGTTCGTGCGCTTGAAGCCGGGCATGGCCGGCGTGGAGATGGACATTTGTCTCTACGACCTCCGCACCCACAAGCGCCTCAGCCGGATTCAAAAGCCAGTGCCGACGGGCGGGCCCAAAGCGCTGGCGGGTCTGGCGACTGCGGTCTACACCAACGTCAACTACGAAGGTGAGCTGGAAGCGCCGAAGGATGCGCCGCCTCCCAAGGCCATTGTCCGGCGGGCGTTTTACAAGACGTGGTGGTTCTGGACCGTGGTCGGTTTGGTCGTCGGTGGCGCTATTGTCGGTGGGGTGCTGGCACCGAAGGCCAAAGAGTGCGGCGCCGGCAACTTCTGCCCAGAGATCAGATTTTAAGGTCGGTTGACTCGGAGCTGGGTTCCGACGCTGCACTGGTCGGAACCTGTTCTACACCCCGTTCAGCGACGGTGGGCACCTTGGGACGGCTGCGGTCGATGAGGCCGCGCGTCTCTTCCGAGATGTAGATGTCGTCGAGTGGGAAGCGCGCCAGCGCGGTGCTGAGAACGGTGACCTTGTCGCCGTCCGAGGCGCGTTTGTCGACGATGACGCGCCATTCGCCTTTGACCTTGCAGAGGCCACCGGCGCCGAGCTCGCCGCCGATGTTTTCGTAGGAGACGCGGATCAGCTTCTTCTCAGCGACGGACTCTAGCTCTTTGAGGGTGTGCTCTGGTTTCATGTTGGGTGTGGCTCGGAGCCCGGTGTTGCAGGCGAGGCCGGCGAGATAGGTAGCACGATCCGGAAGGCTGTGCCCTGCCCCGGTTGGCTGCGCAGAGTGATTCGTCCGCCGTGGCCCTCGACGATGTTTTTGACGATCGACAGCCCCAGCCCCGTGCCGCGGCCCTCGGTCTTGGTGGTGAAGAACGGCTGAAAGACACGCGGCTGATCCTGTTCGTCGATGCCGACGCCGGTGTCCTCGACCTCGATCCAGACGCCGTCGCTGTCGGTCCAAGTGCCGATGGTGATGACCTGCTCGGGCGCCGGCAAGGCGTGGCAGGCATTGGTGATGAGGTTGATGAGCACTTGGTGCAACTGCGACGGAATCGCCTGCACCTTGGGCAGATTGCCGACGAGACGATAGACCAGACGCGCCTCGGACCACTTGATGACGTGCTCACACAGGCTGACTGCATGCCGAACCACGTCGTTGATCTGGATCTGCTCGAAGTCGCCAGTCGGGCGCGCGTAGGTCATGAGATCGCGCGTCAGCTTCTGGATGCGCTGGGCGGCGTCGGTGATCTTGCGCGCTTTTTCGACGTCGGCCGTCTTGGGTTGCGACTGCCCCGACTGCACACGGTCGAGAAGGCGCACGAGATAATCACCGTACACGGTGATGGCGGTGAGCGGATTGTTGAGCTCGTGGACCACGCCAGCGGCGAGCTGCCCGAGTGTGGCGAGCTTGTCGGCCTGGATGACTTGCAGCTCCAGGGAGCGCACATGGGCGGTGTCTTGCCCGATGGCGATGACCCCGTCGATGCGGCCATCGGCCGAACGCAGCACCGACGTGTTGAACACCGCCCGTCCTGGCACGCCAATGAGCCGCGGGATCTCGACCTCGTGGTGGACGACCTCTTCACCGTCGAGACCCCGACGCAAGAGGTCCGCCAGACCGGTGCCTGGGGCAGCCGGAACCACCAGCTCGACGCGCTCACTGGTGTGGTCTAGGGTGGCGATGGGTGCGCCGACCACCGAGCCGTCCCAGCCGCCATAGCGTTGCAAGGCGGCGTTCATCACGCTGATGGCGCCACGCCGATCAGCGACGACAATGAGCGCATTGGCGACCTCGATCATCTGGCGAAGATAGTCGCGGTAATAGCGCGCCTCGCCGAGGAGGTGCAGGTTGCGCAAGGCTACCGAGAGCTGGTTGGCGAGCGGGATCACCGCGGCTTCGTCAACCTCGCCAAGTCCATTGGCTCCGTCTGGATACTCGACGTTGATCAGGCCCAAAAACTGACCCGCAGCGACGAGCGGCACGGCGAATCCCTCGACCGGGCCCTCTTCGCCGAGAAAAACCGGCTCATAGCGTTCGTCGATGCGGACCCGGCCGCCCGTGGTGATCGTCTCGGGCAGGCGGGTCTGCCGCAGCGCCGAACGCCGTAGCACGAGCGGCGCCCGCACCATCGCGCCCCGTCCCTCGACGGCAAGCGGCCCGTCGGCCACCAGCGACGTCAGCTCCTGCGACTCGGGATCGACCACCCGCAGACACAGCCAGCGTCCGGGCAACAACCGTCGCATGGTGGCCCCAAACGCGCCGACCATCTCGTCCTCACGCAGCTCCAGAGACAGCTCGCGCGCCAGCCGAAACGCCTCTTCGGCCACGGCCTGCGCCGACGGAGACACCAGCTCGGCGACCTTGACGCGCGGACGCTTGCGAGGATCGCGATCCACCGCCATCAGCCGGATTCCTTCACGTCGGACTCGCCACCATCGCTGCTCTTGTCGAGGTCGAGGATGGTGGTGGAGCCGACATAGGTCTTGGTCTCGTAGCGGGTGATGCGGCCGATCTTGCGGACGATCTCCGCCATGCGCTCTGCCTCACGCAGGATGATGTCGACGGCGCGGAAGTTGGGATCCTCGGGGCTGAGCTTCTTTTTGAGCAGCTCCGAGTAGCCCATCACCGACGTGAGCGGCTGGTTGAGCTCGTGGGCGGCCGTGCCGGCCAGCTCGGCAATCAGCGCCTGTTTCTCGGTCAGCAGCAGTTTTTCTTGGGCCTGCAAGAGCCGCTGTTCGATGCGCAACCGATCGCGTAGATCGCTCAAGATGCCGACGGTGGCGACCTCGCGGCCGTTCTCGTAAATGATCGAAGCGGTGAGGCTCACCGGGACGAGGTCGCCGTCCTTGGTGACGATGTCGCGCCGTGACGGCTGGAGGCGGCCAGGGCCAGCGTGGTCGCTGGCGCGCAGCTCGGCCATGATGGCGCGGGCGACCCCGTCGGGATAGAGCTTGTGGACCGAGACCTTACCGATGACCTCGTCGGGGTCGTAGCCGTACAGGCGCGCTGCGCCCTGGTTGAAGATGAGAATGTGGCCGCGCAGGTCGGCGGAAATGATGCCGTCGACGGTGGAGTCGATGAGGCGCTCGAGGAATTCTTTGGTCTTGCGCAGCTCGCCTTCGAGCATGCGGCGCTCGGTGACGTCGCGAAACGACAAGACGGCGGCGCGATGATCGGCTAGCGCTGCCGACGCGGAGACGCTGACGGTGAGGGTCTCGCCCGACGTCGTCGACAGGTTGAGATCGAAAGACTCGAGGGTGACCCCGGCGGCGACCTGACCGACGACAGATTTGACTGGGGCCTGTTGCATCGGCGCCACGAGGTCCGTGAAGAGCTGGCCGGACAGGCCCTCCTGGGCGTAGCCGGTCATCTCCTGTGCGGCGCGGTTGACGTAGAGCACGCGCGCGTCGGCGTCGAGGACGATGATGCCGTCGGGGGAGCTCTCGAAAAAGTCGCGGTATTGCTCGATGGCCCGGCCGCGTCGCTCCTCGTTGTAGCGATGGAGCGGCATGCGGTTGGTCTGCTCACGCAGGGCCTCGAAGGCGCGCCCGGCCTTGAGCATCAAACCAAAGCTCAGCGCCGCCAGACGGAGAAAATCGATGCTACGGGGTGGCATGCGCGGCGATCGCTCCGCCGCGCGTAGCAACAGGACGCCGACCACCCGGCGCTCGACGAGGATGGGTACGGCCAGAAGGGCCGCGCCGCCTTTTTCGGCGGCCAGCTCGGACCACTCGCCCATCAGGGAGCTGGAGCGGGTATCGAGGATGAGGACCGGCTCTCTGATCTCGATGGCGGCGCAGACCTCGGGGTATTTGCGCAGCTCGAGCGGGACCTTGATCGGCGATGGCTCGTCGGATGCCGCAACCAGCGTCGCCTGGGTGATGTCGTCGCCGAGCAGGAGGAGCGCGATACGCGCCCAGCCCGTCACGTCGACCAGGCGCCCGAGCAGCTCGTGCAGGGTGTCCGCGGCGTCGAGCGACAGCTCGGCTTGGGCGCCGATGGCGACGAGCGCGTCGCCGTAGCGGCTGAAGCGGTCGGCGTCGAGACGGGCGGCGCCAAGCTCCTGGGCCGAACGTACGCGGTTGAGCAACATCGCCGGGCCGGCCGGGACCAACACCACGTCGTCGGCACCAGAGTCGAACGAAGCCTGAATGGCGTCGGTGCCGGCCTCGCGCGGCACGCAGACCACGACTGCGCCCGGTCCGATCGCCTTGCGGGTGGCAGCGACGGCATCGACGACCGCGCCGAGGCCATCACGACGTGAGCCAGGCACGCCGCCCGCAATGAGGATGAGGTCGGCGCCTTCGCCGTCCTCGACGAGCCCACCGCGGGCCTCGGCCAACAAGCCCGCCGCGCACAGCTCGGCTACGTAGGCCTCGCGATCCTCCTCCTCGCCGCCGACCACGAGGATACGTGGGGGTAGGGACTGCGTCGGGGGGACCATCCGGCTAGCGTAGCATAACGGGTGTCAGCGACGGAAAAACGCGGCGATGGCCGCCGAATATACCCACTTGACCGGCACGCCGTGGGCCTTGGCTGCGGCGGCGCAGGCGGCAAACTCGGGCGCCGCGTTCCAGGCGCCTTCTGGCCCACGTCCGCCCTCCCCTGCGACCTTGACCGGGATCTTTCCCCATTCGGTGTCGACCTCGACAAAGCGGCGCGGCAAGACGGTTCTGGTCAGCGTCTGATGCCGCACGCCAAGCGTGGTGGACTCGGCGAGGAGCGCGGCCGTGACGGCCGCCTTTTGTGGGAGCGCCGCCAGCACAGCGACGGTGAGCGCCGGCCGACCTTTCTTCATGACGATGGGCGTAAACCAAACATCGAGCGCGCCGGCCGCGAAGAGGGCCTCGGTCAAGGGCTCGGCGAGCTCGGGGTTCATGTCGTCGAGGTTGGCTTCGAGCAGAGCGACCTCGTCGCTGGCGGCGGCATGGCTATTGCCGATGACCAGGCGGAGGAGATTCGGTCGATCCGGGAGCTGTCTGGTTCCGGCCCCCCAGCCCACTGCGAGGACGGTCAGCGGCGGCAGTGGGCCAAACTCCGTCGCCGTTGCGGCCACGACTGCGGCGCCGGTGGGCGTGGTGAGCTCGAGCTCGCCGCCAGCCTCGACGGGAATGCCGTGCAGCAGCTCGAGCGTGGCGGGGGCCGGGACCGGCAAAAGACCGTGCGCAGTGTGGACCATGCCGCCGCCAAGCGCGACGGGGCGACTCACCACCCGGACGGGGCGCAGCCACGCGAGGCCGGCAGCAGTGCCGACGATGTCGACGATGCTGTCGACGGCGCCGACCTCATGAAACGCGACTTCCTCGACGGGGACGCCGTGTACCTTGGCCTCGACGACAGCGATGCGGTCGAACATGTCGAGAGCGCGGGCCAGGACATCGCCGGTCAATGCCGCGACGAGAAGCGCACGGATTTCACGATAGTGACGGTGGGCGTGATGGCCGTGGTGATGTGCCGGCTCGTCGCTGTGGTGGTGGTGGTCGTCGTGGTGATGATCGTCGTGGTGATGGTCGTCGTGGTGATGCTGACCCTCGACGTCGACGTGCGCCTTGGTCCCAAACAGCGCCCCGCGCTGCACCCGCTCGAACCGCAACCCCCAGCCGGCCAAACCCAGCTTGGCGAGCTCGGATCGAATGGGCTCTTCGGGGACTCCCAGATCCACCAACGCGCCCAGCATCATGTCGCCGGCGACACCCGCAAAACAGTCGATGTACAGCGTCTTGCCGCGCAGGTCCTGACTCACGCAGTCTCCCCACGACGGCGATTCATCGTCGCTGCCGCAAAGCCGGCGCCGAAGCCGTTGTCGATGTTCACCACCGTCACCCCCGACGCACAGCTCACCAACATGGCCAACAGCGCCGTCACCCCACCCAGGCTGGCTCCATAGCCGACCGAGGTCGGCACGGCGATCACCGGCCGGCTGCACAGCCCCTTGACCACCGACGGCAGCGCGCCCTCCATACCGGCAACGGCGACGATCACTTCGGCGGCCTCGAGCCGATCTTGGACCGCCAGCAGGCGGTGCAACCCAGCGACGCCGACGTCGTGGATCCGCTCCACCCGACTCCCCAAAAGATGCGCAGTCAGGGCCGCCTCTTCCGCCACCCCGAGGTCACTGGTCCCCGCACACACCACCAGCACCACGCCGCGGCCGACATCGCGCCAAACATTCTGCGTGCACACCACCGCCCGCGCCGCCTCTTCGTACCTGGCGCCCGGCACCGCGGCAATCACCGTCGCTGCCACAACCGGATCGACCCGCGTCACCAACACATCCGAGCCCGCATGTCGCAGCTCCGACGCGATGGCCACGATCTGCGCGGCGGTCTTCCCCTGCCCAAACACCACCTCGGGCGCCCCCGTCCGCAACTGCCGATGATGGTCGATCCGGGCGAACCCCAGGTCGGCAAACGGCAGACGCTTCAACGACGACATCGCGTCCTCGACGGTCTGGTCGCCTGATTTCACCGCTTCGAGCAGTCGCTGAAGGTCCTCCGGTCGCATCCGGAAACCATACCATCAAGCAATCGTGCCGGGTCCCTTGGTCGGGCTCTTGCGTTTGCCGATGCGGATCTGCACTTCCTCGACGGCGCGTTCGGAGGCCCGGGTCACCTTGATGAGCGTGCTGGCAAAGCGCACCGACTCGCCCTCACGCGGGATGTGCCGCAGCTGATCGAGCACCAGGCCCGCCATCGACTCGTAATCCTCACCCTCGGGCAATTCAAGCCGCAAGAGTCGATTGACCTCGGTCACCGACGTGCGCCCATTGACCCGCCACACGCCCTCGGCCTCTTTGCGCACCGCCGGCGCTTCGTTGTCGTATTCGTCACGGATCTCGCCCACGATCTCTTCGAGAATGTCCTCGATGGTCGCGATACCGACGGCGCCACCGTATTCGTCGACGATGATGGCCATGCCCTGCCGCGCCCGCTGCAGCTCGACCAAGAGATCGACGGCTGGCTGACTGCGCGGCACGAACAGCGGCGCCCGCGCCAGCGCCCCGACGCGGGTGGTGGCCTTGGCCGCCTTCAAGACGTCGAACGAATGCACGATGCCCACGATCTGGTCGATGCGCTCCCGATAGACCGGATAGCGGGTGTACTGCTTTTCGGTGATCGCCCGCGCTGCCTCGTCGAGATCGTCGTCTTCGGAGAGCGCGGTGACGTCGGACAGAGGCACCATGACCGCGGCGACCGTCGTATCGGTAAAATCGAAGATATTGGAGATCATCCGCCGCTCACCCTCGGTGATCTCACTGCCGCGTTGCACACCCGGGCCCTGCACCAGCAGCTCCAGCTCCTCGCGGGTGACCATCTTCTGCTCGGGCACGCGCAAGAAGCGCGTCAACCAGCCGGTGAACGCCGTCAGCAGATACACGAGCGGCGCAAACAGCCGCGTCGCCAGCCACAGCGGATAGACGAGGCGTCGCGCCATCCAATCGGCGTGCTGCTGACCGAGCGACTTGGGCACGATCTCGCCGAAGACCACCGTCACCGGCGTGAGACCGAGCAGCAGCCACAGCTCGGCCCGATGCGGCACCAGCTTGTTGAGCGTGTAGGTCATGAACGTCGTCGAGACCACCACGGCCATCATCGTCCCGAACAGCGTCGTGGCCAGGAGGCGCTGCTTGTTGGAAAGAAAGTTCTCGACGAGCCGCGCGCGCCGCGAGCCCTCCGCCGCTTCGCGACGAAGCGACACGCGGTCGCAGCTGATGAGACTCAGCTCGGCGGCGGCGAACAACATCTCCAGCACCAAGCAGCTGCCAGAGACGATGAACGCGGTGCGCAGCTCCGGGTTCACGCACGCTCCTTCTCGTCGGCAATCTCGCCGAACAGCTCCTCGAGAAGGTCCTCCATCGTCACCAGCCCCGCCAGGCGCCCATACTCGTCGACGACCAGCGCGATATGCGTCCGCCGTCGCTGGAACTCGCGAAACAGCCGGTCACACTTGGTCGTGCGGGGCACGAACAGAGGCGCGTGCAACAGCTCCGACAGCGTATGCCCCTCGAGCTGGCCGCGCGCGTAGCCGATGAGGTCCTTGGCCAGGACCACGCCCACGACCTCGATCTCCGGCGGCCCTTTGCGGCCGGCTTTCTTGGCCTTGTAGATCGGCACCCGCGAAAAGCGCTGTTCGGAGACCTGCTCCACGAGCTTACCGAGCGGCATCTCGAACGGCAGCGCAAAGACTTTCTCGGCGCCGGTCATGACCTGACCGACGGTGGTGTCGCCGAACTCGAAGACATTGTGGATGAGGCGCCGCTCGGCCACCTCGAGCTCGCCGACCTCGGACCCCACGTCGACGAGAGCGCGATATTCCTCCTCGCGCAGGCCCTCTTCTTCGGACAGGTTGCGGCTGCCGAGCAGCGCCAAGATGCCTCCCGACACCGCCGTCAAGATCCAGCGGACCGGCGTGATGAGCCACATCACCAGCGTGACCGGATACGCCACGACGCGCGCCCAGCGCTCGCCGAGCCGAATGGCCACGCTCTTCGGCGCCATCTCGCCGAGTAGCAACAACAACGGCACCAGCGACAGCGACGCGATCACGACCTGAACAGGCTCCGAGAACATCGGCAAGAGGCGCGCTGTCACGCCTGCTGTCAGCGACGACGCCACGATGTTGATGAGCTCATTGCAGACGATCAACGTCACGATGAGCCGTCGTGGATTGGACAACAGCCAGCGCACGCGCCTTGAGCCGGCGTCTTCACGCTGGCCGAGTGCCTCCCGCGACGCGCGCGAGATCGAAAACAGCGCCGTCTCGGCCCCGGCGAAGAAGCCCGCGCCGAGGACCAATGCAGCGATGAGCCCAAGACGGGCGACGACGAAGGCGTCCAGGGCGCGACCTAGGTCTCGGGGATGGAGTCAGGTGGCCGCGACGACGTCTCGACGAGCGGCGCCGACTCGGGATGCAGCGGCATGGTGAAGACGAACGTGGCGCCCTTGCCCTCTTGACTGAGGACCCAGACATGGCCGCGGTGGCCTTCGATGAACTTTTTCACGATGTTGAGGCCGAGCCCGGTGCCGCCAAACTCGCGGGTCGAGCTGTTGTCGACCTGGTAAAAAGCGTCGAAGATGCGCTTCTGGTGCTCGACGGGGATGCCGATCCCCGAGTCGGAGACCGAGACCTTGACCGCGTCGGGGGCGCCGCCGGGATCGGCCGCGGGATCGAGCTGGCCGAGGCGCACGTCGATGTGGATGCGGCCGTTTTCCGGCGTGAACTTGAGCGCGTTGTTCAATAAATTCAGGAGCACCTGGCGGATCTTGTCGCGATCGCCGACCAGCGACGGCAAACCAGGCGGCATGTCCTTGCTGACGGTGATGTGGCGCCGCCTCGCCGTTGGTGCCACGGTATTGAGCGCGACATCGACAATTTGCGACAGCTCGAACGGCGCCCGCGACCAGCGCATCTCGTTGGCCTCGACGCGCGAAATATCGAGAATGCCGGTGATCAGCTGCAGCAGCTGATCGCCCTTCTCCATGACGGTCTTCACATACTCGCGCTGCTCTTCGTTGAGCTCGCCAGCGATGCCCTCGAGCAACATCTCCGAATAGCCAATCACCGACGTCAGCGGCGTGCGCAGCTCGTGCGACACCGTGGCCAGGAAGTTGGACTTGATACGATCGGCTTCCTGCAGCCGCTCCACCGCCTGGGCGAGGCGCTTGTTCTTCTCGGTGAGCTCGCGATTGGCTTCTTCCAGCGTCGCCATATGCATGCGCGCCGATAGCGCTCTCTTGATGCCTTCCAGCAACAACGCATCGGTGACCCGCGTGAGATGGGTCGCGATGCGGACCGCTGTCTCGGACGCCGTCGACGCCGGGAAAGGCCCCAGCACCACCCGGCCGATGATGTCGCCCTCGTGATAGAGCGGACAGACCATCCACGGCCGTCCCCCGACTTGAACCTGGAGCGGCTCGAGATCGGGCATCGCCGCGGCCACCTCGCGCGGCGCCGAGCTGCCGACGAGCCAGTGCCCCTTCTGGTCGGTCACGGCGAGCGCCACCCCCAAGTCGCGCGCGCCGGCAGACAACGTCTCGCGCGCGTTTTTGTCGAGCAACTCGTCGAGTGTGACGGGCGCGTCGACGCTGAGGGCGGACTCTCGGCGCATTACCCCACGCCGCCGAGACGCAGATCGGCCACATTGAGGCCCATCTGCTTGGCCAGGGACTCGAGGAACTCCGCCTTGGCGATGCCGTGCTTCGACCCGAGGCCAATCCGCAACTCGAGCGCGTCCCAGGTCGTCGCGCACAGCCCCAGAAACGTCTCCGGCACACCCTCGCCATTCATGGCGGTGGCCGGAAAGATCGGCTCCTTGCCCTTGGCGGCGATCTTGCGCAGGTCTTCGTCGGATCGCACCCGCGGCAGGTCGCGCTTGTTGAACTGGATGACGATGGGGATGTTCTCGGTATCCAGCCGATTTTCGCGCAGGTTCTGGCGTAGGTTGGCGAAGGAATCGTTGTTGTTCTTCGCCTCGGCAATCTGCGAATCGGCGATGAACGCCACGCCATCACAGCCCTGCAACACCACCTTGCGCGTGGTGTTGTGGATGACCTGGCCAGGGACGGTGAACAGCTTCACCTTGACCGTGACGCCGTTGGCCGATTTGAAGGCGAGCGGCAAGAGGTCGAAATAAAGCGTTCGGTCCTCTTTGGTGTCGAGCGACAGGAGCCGCCCCCGTCGACGCGAGTCGAGGCGCTCGTGAATCTTGACGAGATTCGTGGTCTTCCCGGACATCGCGGGTCCGTAATAGACGAGCTTGACAGCGATCTCTCGTGCCTGAAAGTCGACCTGGGCCATTGTGGATTCGCGTCCTCGGAGCGGTTCTCGGACGGATCGTATCACATCGGCGAGTCGGCCCTGATACGGGGGTGCGTAGCGCGCCGGCGCACGTCGTGTCACACTGTAGCCGCCATGGCCGAATCGCGGTCGCCTTCGTCACCTAGAGGAAGTAGCAGTGGGGGTGGGTCGGGCAACGTCAATGCCGACTGGACCGAGCTCCACGAGGTCTGCCTGAAACTCCTCCGAGATTCGGGTGGGCGAAAAGTGCTCTTGTGTCGCGCCGACGACGGCGAGGTGCTGTCGCACGCCGGCGCCGCTGGGTCTCTCGACGACAATGCGGGGGAAGCGCTGGCTGGACTGGTGGCCGATCTGGCCCTGAGCCTGGCTGCGGCCCCCGGATCTGCGGTCGAAGAAGCCACGCTCAAGCTCGGGGAAGAGCGCGGTGCGGCGGGAGCACTGGTCGGCACACACGCCGTCTTGGTGGTGCTCTACACCACGGCCGGCGACGGTAGTACCTCGCCGGAGCGGGTCAAGACCAAGATACGACGGGCGGCCGAGCTCCTCGGTCGGCTGATGGAATCGGCGCCCGCCCGTCTCAGCTGACTAAAAAGCCAGGCCCGACTTCTTCGCCTCTTTCTTGATGGTGCCCGAGAACGCATCGTCAAAATCGGCCGACGCTTTTTGCGGCTTGGCCGTCTTCAGGAACTCCTGACGGCGTTTGGAGACCTCGGCGATCTGGCGTTGCACCTTGGCGCGCTCTTCGGCCTTCTGGTTGATGGTGGCTTCGCGCTGCGCTGGCGTCATGGCGCGCAGGTCGGCGGGCATGTCGGCTTCGTCGACGGTCCGCTTGTGCTGCTTGGCGTCGACGAGATCCCAGTCATCGTTGCGATAGACGCCCGAGCTCTTGCCCTCGGCGCGGCGCGCTGCCGTCGACGGGCTGGCGCTGGCGGCGTTCTTGTCCTGCACGGCCATGTTGGCGGCGCGACCAGCGCCCTGGCTGCCGTAGGCGATGTAGGTCTTGTTCAGCTCGGTGCCGAGGCGGGCCAGCTCGGCGTCCATGGGCGTGGTCGGCTGCGCCACCGACTGATTGTGGTCGATGGCGGCATACTCGCCGCCGCCGAGCGAGGCGACCTTTTGCCACATGGAGGCTTCGACGGCAGAGCTCGACCCACAGTAAATGGTGTTCACCAAGATGCCGGCTTCGCGGGCGTTGGAAACCGCACGCTCGACGGGAATCTGCGGATCTTGGGTGGCGGGCTCGTTGCCGGCCACGAAGATGATGCGCAGCGCGCCCTGGTCTTTGCTCCAGCTCATGTCGGTGGTGGCACGTTGCACGGCGCGGGCGACATATTCGTCTCCGCCGCCCGTGCGCAACGCAAACAGCTTGGCGTAGACACTGTCCAGATCGGTGGTGAGGTCGGAGTCTTTCTGCACCCAGCCCACAGCGCGATCATAAGAACTGTTGCCGTAAGAGATGATGCCGACGCGCAAGAGCGGCTGCGGCTTGGCCTGGCCGAGCAAGATCACCGCGTCCCAGAGTTTCTGGCGGGCGGCGTCGATGAGGCCGTTCATGCTCGACGAGGTGTCGAGTGCGATGACCAGATCCACGGTCTTCTGCTGCTGGCCTTGTCCGGGAGCTATCGGGCCCTGATGTCCCCGTGCATGGGCGGCGCTGGCGCCGAGGAGGAGGGCGAACAGAAGCGTACGTGAACGGGTGGTGGTGGTGGGTTTGCGCATGCTGCTGGCTACGCACCATCCGGCCGAGCGGTCTAAGGCCCCAGCACCAAAACCGCCTGCGCGTAGTCTCCACCCAAGGCGGCACGTCGGTGCCGCTGGCCAACGGCGTCACTTTCAATATCAAATCTCCCCCAACGGCGCCTCCGTCGGCTATCAGGGCGTCGCTCCCCAAAGCGGCAGCGCCAAGCTCTACGTGGTCAGCGCCAGCGGCGGCATCCCTAACGCCGTCGGCCCCTTCACTGGCGACGTCTACGGCAACGTCAGCATGACTTGAGCCTCGACGTGACACGCCTGCTCTATCACGACGCCTCGAGCTACTCGTCGGGCCTCACGGCGCTCGTCACCGTCGGTGGTAGCACAGCGGCCACACGTTCACGCCGCCGCCGTACAGCCACTAGAACGGCCTCTATGCCATGAAGCCCTGAGGCAAAGCCCTGAGGCCTAGGCTTTGGGCGCAGTAACCAAGGCGCGAAACGCCACCTGCGCCGGACCCTGCTCAGCGACGAGACCAAGCTCGCCAAGCAGCTTTCGCTGCCGCTCGTCGAGACCCACCGGCGTCTCCACCACCACGCGCACATGGGCGTCGCCGCGCAGGCCGCCTTTGCCAGGCAAACCCTTGCCACGCAGTCGAAACACGAGCCCCGTCTGCGTCCCCGGCGGGACTTTCATCTCAACATGCCCGTCGATGGTCGGCACGTCGAGCGTGGTCCCGAGCGCCGCCTGCACCACCGAGATCGGCACGTCGCAGACCAGCACTTCGCCCTCGCGCCTGAACACCGGATGCGGCAACACCCGCACGATGACGTGCAGATCACCGACCGGCCCGCCCCGTCGCCCAGGCTCACCCTGCCCGGCTACCCGCCGCGTCGCGCCATCTTCCGTACCGGCGGGAATCACCACGTCGAACTCTCGTTCCGCGTCGACGAGGCCCTGCCCTTTGCACTCGCTGCAGGCCTTCTGCGGCACCCGCCCCGCGCCCGCACAGGTCGCACACTTCTTCGATAGGCCCACAAAACCTTGCGCGATGCGGACCTCGCCCTTGCCGCCGCACGTCGCACAGGTGGCCATCCCGGCCTCGCCACCCTCGGCGCCCCAGCCCACACAAGCCTTGCACAAGATCTTGCCCGGAAAATGAATGGTCCGCTTCACGCCGAGCGCAGCCTCGACGAAGCTCAGCTCCAGCGTGTAACGCAGATCGCGCCCGTTGACCTTGGGCTTCTTGCGCCCGAACAGGTCGCCGAACACGCTCTCGAACAGCTCGGTGAACGGCGTCAGATCCATCCCGAAGCCGGCCCCGTCGACGCCGTCGAACCCACGCCGATCGTAGCGGGCCCGCTTGTCGGGATCGGACAGCACCGTGTACGCCTCCGACACCTCCTTGAAGCGCGACTCGGCGTCGGGATCGTCGGGGTTCTGATCGGGATGAAACTTGAGCGCCTGCTCGCGATACGCCCGCTTGATGGCGGCCGCATCAGCGTCACGCTGGATGCCGAGCACGTCGTAGTAATCGCGGCGCTTCACTCGTCGCTGCCGGTCACGTCTGGAGGAGCGGCATTGGCATAGACCGCGTCACCGATACGCTGCGCCACCGACTCGAGACGGACGTGCATCTGCCGCACTTCCTCGATGCTGCCGTCGCCGAGCACGTTCTCGGCCGCATGCACCTCGCTCGAGATCTGGTCGCGCTCGAGCTGCGACAAGATATGGCCATACTCGGCAAGCGCTCGCTCGGACGTGTACACCAGCGACTCGAGCGTGAGCTTGAGCTCGGCCAGCTCTCGCTTCTGCGCGTCACTGTCCTTGAGACTCTCGGCCTCGTCGACCAGCCGATGGATCTCCGTCTCGGTCAGGCCACTCGTCGGCACCACGCGCACGGTCTGTTCCTTGCCAGTACCGAGGTCCTTGGCGAGCACGCTGACCATGCCGTTGGCGTCGATGTCGAACGACACCTGGATCTGCGGCACCCCGCGCGGTGCCGGCGGAATCCCCAGCAGCTGGAATGTCGCCAGCGACTTGTTGTCAGCGGCCATCTCACGCTCGCCTTGCAGAACATGCACCTCGACGAACGGCTGGTTGTCGACTGCCGTCGAGAATACCTGCGCGCGCCGGGTCGGGATCGTCGTGTTCTTGGGGATGATCTTGGTGAACACGCCGCCCGCCGTCTGCACACCGAGCGACAGCGGCGTCACGTCGAGCAACAAGACCTCTTTGACCTGGCCCTTCAACACGCCGGCCTGCAACACGGCACCGACGGCAACCACCTCGTCGGGATCGACGCGCTTGTTGGGCTTTTTGCCGAAAAACTTCTCGACCACCGCCTGCACACGCGGCATCCGCGTCTGGCCGCCGACGAGGATCACCTGGTCGACATCGGCCGCGGTCACACCCGCGTCGCGTAGCGCCGTCTCGCAAGGCCCGAGGGTCTTCTGCACCAGATCCTCGACGATGGCCTCGAGCCGCCCGCGGTTGAGCGTGGTGATGAGGTGCAGCGGCCCCTTGTTGTTGGAGGCCAAAAAAGGCAGGTTGATCTCCGTCTCCAGCGACGAAGAAAGCTCGTGTTTGGCGCGCTCGGCCGCCTCTTTGAGCCGCTGCAGCGCCATCTTGTCGGCGCGCAGATCGATGCCGTGCTCTTTCTGAAAGGCATCGGCCAGCCACTCGATGATGCGCCGATCGAAGTCCTCGCCGCCAAGATAGGTGTCGCCGTTGGTCGACCGCACCTCGAACACGCCCGACGACAGCTCCAAGATCGAAATATCGAACGTGCCGCCGCCGAGATCGTAGACCGCGACCCGCTCCGACTTGCCCTCGGCCTTGGCCTCGGAATCCTGCCCGTAGGCCAGCGCCGCCGCCGTCGGCTCGTTGATGATGCGCAGTACTTCGAGTCCGGCTATCTTGCCAGCATCCTTGGTCGCCTGTCGCTGCGCGTCGTCGAAATAGGCCGGAACGGTGATCACCGCCTCGGTCACCTCGTCGCCCAGATATTCTTCGGCGACCTCTTTCATCTTCGACAAGATCATCGCCGAGATCTCGGCTGGCGAATAATCCCGCCCGCGCAGCCGCACCATGGCGTCACCGTTCGGTGCAGCGACGATCTCGTTCGACGATGTCTTCAGCGCCGGCTGGATGTCGCGGTCGTCCTTCTTGCGGCCGATGAGCCGCTTGACCGCCATGATGGTGTGCTCGGGGTTGGTCAACACCTGACGCTTGGCCAGGTTGCCGACCAGCCGATCTCCCGACGCGGTGAAGCCGACGATCGACGGCGTGGTCCGGCTCCCCTCGGCATTGGGGATGACGACCGCCTTCCCGTTTTCGAGATAGGCCACGCACGAGTTGGTGGTCCCGAGATCGATCCCCACGACACGCGGCATCCGATTCTCTCTCGATTTCCGTAGCGGGGTTGACTAGTTCTTTTCCGACTCGCCAGCCGGCGTTGCAGCCTCGGGCGCCTTGGACACGGCGACCATCGCGGCGCGGAGCAGCTTGCCGGCGAGCGTGTAGCCGGCCGCATACTCCTGGGCGACGGTGTTGGGCGGCATGTCGGCCGTCTCCATCTGCTGAATGGCGTCGTGCATGGCCGGATCGAACGGCTGGCCCAGCGCGGTGAAGCGCGCCACGCCGAACTTCTCCATGGCCTGCAACAACTGCTTCTCCACCATGCGCACGCCCTGCGCGAGTGGATCGTCGCTGGCGGCGTGCTTGAGCGCGCGCTCGAGGTTGTCGATCACCGGCAAGATCTCGCGAAACACGCCCTCGCGACCCTTGACCGCGCCGTCCTCGATCTCCTTCTTCGCCCGCTTTTTGAAGTTCTCGAAATCAGCGGCGCTGCGTAGGAGCCGGTCCAGCAGCTCTTTTTTCTCCTGCTCGGCGGCTAGGACCTTGTTTTCGAGCTCGGTGACGATCTCTTCGAAGCCTTGCGGAGCGGGCGCTTGCCCCTCTGCGGCCTCCTGCTTTGGCTGTTCATTCGACATGGCATCGCGAATGTACCAGAACTATTACCGTCTTGCGATAAGGCCACTCAGGATTTGTGCCGTGAAATCGACGAGGTTGATGACCTTCGAGTAATTCATCCGCGTCGGCCCAATGACACCGAGGGTGCCCAAGGGCACGTCGGAGGACGCCGCGCCGTAGCTCGCTGCCACGACAGTAAAATCGCGCAGCTCTTCGATCTGGGTCTCGGCGCCGATGAAGACCCGGATGCCGGGCGCCTTGACCGTCTCGTCGAGAAGGTCGACCAGGTGCCGTTTGTCGTCGAGCGCCTTGAACAACCCCTTCATCTTCTGGATCTCGTCGGGCGGTGCCTCGATCGCCAGCCGCTCGATGAGGCGCGCCTGGCCCTCGATGATGACCTCGACCGCTTCGCCCGTGTTCATCGACGGCAGCGCCTCAGCCGATAGCTCGAGCGCACGCCGCTCGAGGTCCTGATAGCGCACCCGCTCCGAGGCCAGCTCGGTGCGCACCCGGGCCACCACGCCCTCGAGGGTGAGCCCGCTCAGGATCTCGTTGAGGTAGTTGTTCATCCGCTCGAGCGTGTCGGTCTCGACGCCGATCGCGTTGACGATCTTGTTCTGCACCTGGCCCGAGCGGGTCACCATCACCACCAGAAGCTGGTTCTCGCGCAAACGCACGAACTCCACATGTTCCAGCACGTCGACGTCGGGACGCGGCGTCACCAGCACCACGGTGTGGCTCGACAGCTCCGACAAGATCCGCGACGCATCCCGCAAGGTGCCGTCGAGATCGTCGGTGGCAATCTGGTAACGCGCGCTCAGGTCTTCGCGCTCTTTGGGCGACAGATGCCGCACTTTGAGCAGCGAATCGACGAAGAAGCGCAGGCCCTGATCGGTGGGCACTCGGCCGGCCGAGGTGTGCGGCTGCTTCAACAAGCCCGCTTCCTCGAGGTCGGACATCACATTGCGGACCGTCGCTGCGGACAGATCGATGCCCCGACGGGTGACGGTGCGCGAACCCACCGCCTCGCCGGTGTGCAGGTACTCGCTCACCACTGCTTGAAGCACCTTGCGCGCCCGATGGTTGATCTCGCTCATGCCGGAATCTTCAAGGTATAGCAGATAGCGGCCGGACGGGTGGTCACAAGAACCTCGCGCCGACCTCGTCGGCAAACAGGACCCCGCGCTGGGTTAGACTGAGCCGCTCACCGACGTCGAGCAGCCCCTCCTTGACGAGGCGCGCCACTTCGCTCGCATGCCGCTCGACAGGATCCATACCGTGGCGGCGAGCGTGTGCTTTGCGTTCTACGCCGTCGAGGAGGCGGAGACCGAGCCACAAGGCCTCGCGCTCGGCGGCGTCGGGCGTGATGATCTCGTGGGTGGCGACAATGGGATCATGGATGAGCGGCCCATCTCCAGACACGGCAGGGACCTTGTCGAAGTAGTCATCGACCGATCTCACCGTCGAGAAACGCTGCGAGCTGCCATCCGGCGAACGTAGATGCGAGTGCGATGAGCTACCCAGCCCGAGATATTCGCCGCCGTTCCAGTATAGCGAGTTGTGTGCCGCGCGACGGCCAGGCTTGGCGTAGTTGGAGATCTCGTAGTGCTCGTAGCCCGCCGCCGACATCCGCTCGCGCACCCGCTCGAACATGTCGGCGCAGACATTGCTGTCCGGCAGCTTCAACGTCCCGGCACGCTGCATGGCGCCAAACGGGGTCCGTTCCTCGACGGTGAGGTTGTAGATCGAGAGGTGCTCCGGACCCATCTCCAGCATGCCATCCAGATCGCGATCGAGCTCGGCCAAGGTCTGGCCGGGCAGGCCAAACATGAGATCGAGCGACAGGTTGTCGAAGCCAGCCGCGCGCGCGTTTGCCGTCGCTGAGACCGGCTCGACCGCGCCGTGCAACCTGCCCAGGGTCACAAGATGCTTGGGCTCGAGCGACTGCACCCCGAGCGACAAGCGGTTGATGCCAGCCTGCCGCAAAGCCACCAGCTGCTCGAGTGGAAGCTCGCCCGGATTGGCCTCGAGCGTCAGCTCCAGCGACGGATGATGTTCTGGAAACGCGGCCAAGATCGCCCGCAAGACGCGCTCGACACAGTCGGGCTGCCACAACCCCGGCGTTCCGCCGCCGAAATACACCGAGCGCAGCGCCCTTCCGGCATAAAGCCCGCGACGGGCCCCGAGCTCATGCACCACCGCGTCGGCGTAGCGCTCGTGCGGAATCCGCTCGCGCGCATGCGTGGCGAAGTCACAGTACGGGCAACGCTTCCGGCAGTAGGGGAAGTGAACGTAGACGCCGAACACGCCTACTCGGCCTGGAGAATGATCGGGAACTCAGTCTCGTATTCGGCGTCGGACGACGGGAAGTGCCACCGTTTGACGGCCGCCGCGATGCAGGTGCCGATCTCGCTCTGGGCGTATGCCGCGTCGTTGATGGTGGCCGACAGGACCGTGCCCGAGATGCCTACCTTGACATGCGTCGGCAGGCGCGCCCGCTTCAGCGACGAGTCATGCTTGAGCACGCGGTCGTAGCAAAGGTTGAGCGAGCGGCGATTCTGCGTCACGACGCCGAGGATGGCGTTCTGCGACACCGTGCCGCCGCCAGCCTTGTTGCCGCGGTCGCTGCCGGGGAGCTCTTTGGGCGTGTTCGACGAAACCCCGTCGCTGTAGAGCGCAGCCAGGTTCTTCTGCGACTCGGAGAGCTTGCTGCCTGGATTGATTGGGGCCGTTCCAGTCGCACGTGGCTGCGATGGACGCTTGGGCTGCGCGACGGGCCCAGTGGCAGCGGCGGGCACTGCGGCCTTCGGCACCACGCCGTCGCCGATAGCGATGGGGGTGTTGTCGATGGTACGCGCCGGATCCACAGGCTTCGGCACTGGCGCCAAGGCCAAAGGCTGGGTGCGGTTCATGAGCACGTAGATCAGCGCGCCACCGAGGCCCAGCGACAAAAGGACGCCGATCACCGCCGCCCACTTGACCACTGGCGACAGCGAGCGCGGCGCCGGACCGGTCATGACCACGACGGGCGCAGGGTTGGCGTTGGGCGGAGGCTCCGGCAGCGCGAACGCAGCCACGGCAGCAGCCGCTGCGGTCTCGGGTTGCGGAGTCGGGCCCGTCGGCATCGGTGCGGCGGGCGCATTGCGCGCAGCGACGGCAGCGGCCTTCTGCGTGCCGTGCATCGCCGCCACATGCGACAAGTTGAACAACCCCGAGGGCTCGCTGATCAGCAGATCGTCGTTGCGACCAGGCGCAGGCGGTAACGCAGTCGGCCCCGTATCGACTCGGTCGGCCATTGGCACCGCCGGCGCCACCATCTTGACCTTTTCGGGCGCCGTCGCCGCCTCGGCCACCTGTGCCACCTTGGCCACTGGCGTGGGGGCAGCCGTCGCAAACGGAGTGGCCGGACGCGCAGGCGCGACCGACTGCACCGACGGAACAGGCGGCACTCCCGGCACGGAGGTACGCGGCACGGGCATGCTCGGGAGGGCCGGCTTTGGTGCCAGCCCATCGACGGGCTTGGGCTCGACCTTGGGATGCGGCTTGGAATCGGACTCGGGCACCGACTTGAGCTGCGTCGCCGGACGCTTGGGCATGGCTGGCATTGGCGGCGGCGCCTTGGCCTTCTTTTGCGCGAGCTCCGGCACTTCCTCGACGGTCAGCCAGACCAAATAGCCAGGGCGCCAGCAGTGCGCTTCGCGTCCCGAGCCCTGCTCGGCCTTGACCCGCGCCTGCGCCTTGTCGAGCGCATACGGCCCCTCTTGCTCGCCGTCGAACGACACATACCAGTCGTCTTTGTTGGCTGGGCTCGCTGGGCTCGCTGGCTCGGCCGCACCAAAGCCCAGCGCTGCCAGATCGACCGGTCCTGACGAGATCATGGTGTGCTCTTCGTCGGCCTGGCTGTCATTGATGCCCGGCCGGCCGAAGCTCTCCTCGATGGCATTGTCGACGGTGGCCCGACGTGCTCCCCCTGCCGCCGCCACCGCCACCGCCACGTCGGCCGAGCGCTCCTCGCGCACGGTGATCACATGCGCGCAGCTCTTGCACTTGATCTTGAGCACCCGTCCCCGCACGCGCTCGTCGGCGATAGAGTAGCGGGTCTGGCACTTGTCGCAGGCGAACTTCAAGCGTCACCACCGACGGCTGGTCGGGCGGCGACGAGGTTGCGGTCGAGCAAATGGCTCGGCTTGACGTTTTTCAACCCTGCCAACATCTGTGTCTTGAGAGTCGGGTGTTCGAGCTCAAGTCTTGAGAGCATCGCCTTGATTTGCTGCCGCTGCTGCTCGGGCAGCCCACAGGTCGGGCACGAACAACGCACCACTGGATAGCGGCGCTCCTCGGCCAACCCGGCGAGATCTTTCTCTTCCACGTAGATCATCGGCCGGATCACCACATGGCGTCCGTCGTTGGAGGCGAGCCGCGCCGGCATGGCGCTCAGCGAGCCGGCGAAGAACAAATTCAGCAGCAACGTCTCGACCGAGTCGTCGAGGTGGTGGCCGAGAGCGATCTTGGTGGCGCCGAGCTTGTCGGCCAGACCGTACAGCACGCCCCGACGGAGACGCGAGCACAGCGAGCACGGCGTGGCGCCGGTTTCGGCCGGATGTAACACCCGCTCGACGGTCTCGGCGATGTCGTGGGCGTTGACCATGTGATGCTCGACGCCACGCGCGCGCAGGTGGTCGGCGATGACGTTCGTCTGATAGCCCGGCCAGCCCTGGTCGACGTTGGCCGCAACGAGCTCGAAGTGCACCGGCGAGCGCCGCTGTAGCTGCAAGAGAACATCGAGCAGCGCATACGAGTCCTTGCCGCCCGAGATGCAGACCATGATCCGATCTCCGTCGGAGATCAGGTCGAAGTCGCCAATCGCCGCGCCCACCTTCGTAATGACGCGCCGTTCCAATCGAGAACGTGCGCCGTCGCCAAGTGGCATGGCCATGGGGGGTTCGGCCGGAATGGTTTGGCCGAAAATCGGGAGCCGCTGCATGAGTCTACCAGTATAGCTGAATTTTCCTGGCCCAGATTGGCTTTTAGCTCAGCCGTTCCTGTTCGTAGCCAGCGTCGGACAGGAGCGTGACCAGCTCCTCGATATGGTCGGGTCCGCGCGTTTCGATGGTGATGTCCACTGCGGTCTCGCCGAGGTCGACACGGGAAAACGCGCGGTTGTGGTTCACCTCGAGGATGTTCGCCCGCGCCGCGCCAAACAGCCCCGTGAGCCGATGCAGGGCGCCCGGATGATCGGCGATGCGCACCCGAAAACGAACCAAGCGCCCGCCTTTGACGAGGCCGCGCTCGATGATGCGCGCCAGCAGATTCACGTCGATGTTGCCGCCACAGACCAGCACCGCGACCTTCTTGCCGACGAGGCCCGTGCGACCAGACACCAGCGCCGCCAGCGCCGCAGCGCCTGCGCCCTCAGCGACGGTCTTTTCGCGCTCGAGAAGCGCGAGAATGGCAGCGGCGATCTCTTCTTCCTCGACGGTGACGATGTCGTCGACATAGCGGGCGACGACCGGCAAGGTGCGCGCGCCTGCTTTTCGCACCGCGATGCCGTCGGCAATCGTCCCCGCGGCGGGCAACACGATCGGCGCCTGATTCTCGAGTGCCCGCTTCATCGACGGCAACCGCGCCGACTGCACGCCGATGACGCGAATGCGCGGGTTGGTCTCCTTGAGCGCCACGGCGATGCCGCTGATGAGCCCACCGCCGCCGATCGGCACCACCACCGCGTCGAGATACGGATTCTGCTCGATGAGCTCGAGGCCAATGGTGCCCTGCCCGGCCATGACCAGATCATCGTCGAACGCGTGAATGAGGGTCAGGCCCTCGGCCTCCCGTCGACGCCAGGCCTCTTCGAAGGCTTCGTCGTAGCTGGCACCGTGCAAGACCACCTCGGCGCCGTACTCGCGCGTGCGCGAGATCTTGACGAGCGGCGTGGCCACCGGCATCACGATCACCGCGCGCACGCCCCGACGGGTCGCGTGGTAGGCCACGCCCTGGGCGTGATTTCCAGCCGAGGCGGCGATCACCCCGCGCCGCTTTTCCTCGTCGGTGAGTGCCAAGATCTTGTTCAAGGCCCCGCGCTCCTTGAAGGAGCCGGTCATCTGCAGGTTCTCCAGCTTGAAGTAGACCTTATTGCCGAGCAGATTCGAAAAGGTCTCCGAATAGGCGCACGGCGACACATAGATCGAGTCTTTGATCAGCGTGCGCGCACGCTCGATGTCAGCAACAGTGATCATCGTACTTCGGAACCCTGAGAGGGTTCCGAACCTCCGCTCGCCAAGGCTCGCTGCTCGCTTCGCTCGCGTGCCTGCAAGCAGGCACTTTCAGACGCACGGCTGAACACGGGAATCAGGCCAGTGCGGCGGTGAGGTAGGCGCGCAGCTCGTCGTCGGCGGGA
>Ga0123338_10000738_pt1 | contig 32738 bp, 23 predicted proteins | sample grotaG_FD_89793 | JGI IMG/M metagenome (GOLD analysis project Ga0123338, IMG submission 89793) | Glacier valley bacterial and archeal communities from Borup Fiord, Nunavut, Canada, to study Microbial Dark Matter (Phase II) -... | ecosystem: Environmental > Aquatic > Freshwater > Ice > Glacier ...
ACCCGCATCCACGACGGCCGGAGCGTGGCCGAGATCTTTTAAGCTCGGAACCCTCAGAGGGTTCCGAACCTCCCGCTACGCTGTTCGGCACAGCCTCACGCTCCGCGAGCTACAGCCTGACGGGAGTTACAATGCCAGCTGGGCCTGGGCCCACTTGGCGCGGTTCTCGAGCTCGGTGCGCTTGGCGCCCGTCTGTGCGTGGGCCTTGAGCGCGGCCTGCGCCTCTTCGAGAAGCTTGCGAGCAGCGACGGCATCGACTTCGCCAGCCTTCACCGCCGCTTCGGTCAGGACCACCACTTTGCCTTGCGGCGCAGTGGCGTCGACGGGGGCGACCTCGGCGAAACCAGCGCCGATGGCCAGGCGCTCTTTGGTCGCGCCCGAGCGATAACGAAGCACGCCGGGGGCGAGGGCGCTGACGAAGGGAATATGGCCCTTGAGCACGCCGAACTCGCCCGAGAGACCAGGCAGCGTCACCTCGTCTACCTCGGCCACGATCAACGTCCCCGTCGGGGTTACGACCTGGAGCTGCATCAGTTCTGCGCCGCCTGCTTGGCCAGCTGCTCGGCGCGCTCCACGACTTCCTCGATCGGACCCACCATGTAGAACGCCTGCTCGGGCAAGTGGTCGTACTTACCGTCGACGACGTCGCGGAAGCCGGAGATGGTGTCCTTGAGCTTGACGTACTTGCCGTCGACGCCGGTGAACGCCTTGGCCACGTCGAACGGCTGCGACAGAAAGCGCTGAATCTTGCGCGCACGGGCGACGAGGATCTTGTCGTCTTCCGAGAGCTCGTCCATGCCGAGAATGGCGATGATGTCCTGCAGCTCCTTGTAGCGCTGCAGCACCCGCTGCACGTCGCGGGCGCACTTGTAGTGCTCCTCGCCGACGACCTGAGGCGACAGAATCGTCGAGGTGGAGTCGAGGGGATCGACGGCCGGGTAGATGCCGAGCTCGGAGATGGCGCGGTTGAGGACGGTCGTGGCGTCCAAGTGGGCAAACGCCGTCGCTGGCGCCGGGTCGGTCAAGTCGTCGGCGGGCACGTAGATGGCCTGCACCGAGGTGATCGAGCCCTTGTTGGTGGAGGTGATGCGCTCTTGCAAGCCGCCCATCTCCGTCGACAACGTGGGCTGATAACCGACTGCCGACGGGATTCGACCGAGAAGCGCCGACACCTCGGAGCCCGCCTGCGTGAAGCGGAAGATGTTGTCGATGAAGAGGAGCACGTCCTGGCCTTCCTCGTCGCGGAAGTACTCGGCGCAGGTCAGGGCCGAGAGAGCCACGCGGGCGCGGGCGCCGGGCGGCTCGTTCATCTGGCCGAAGATGAGCGCGGTCTTCGACAGCACGGTCTCGCCCGTCGAGAGCTTGCCTTCTTCCATCTCGTGCCAAAGATCGTTGCCCTCGCGGGTGCGCTCACCGACGCCAGCGAAGCAGGACACGCCGCCGTGGGCCTTGGCCAGGTTGTTGATGAGCTCCTGGATGAGCACCGTCTTGCCGACGCCGGCGCCGCCGAAGAGACCAATCTTGCCGCCGCGACGGTAGGGAGCGAGAAGGTCGATGACCTTGATGCCGGTCTCGAACATCTCGATCTTGACCGACTGCTCCGTGAACTTGGGGGGGTGGCGGTGGATCGGCGAAAACTTCTTGGCGTTGATCGGGCCGCGCTCGTCGATGGCGTCGCCGACGACGTTGAGGATGCGGCCGAGGACTTCTTTGCCGACCGGCATCATGATCGGCGCCTTGGTGTTCTGCACGCTCATGCCGCGCACCAGGCCGTCGGTGGAGTCCATGGCGATGCAACGCACGGTGTGCTCACCGAGGTGCTGGGCCACTTCGACGACGAGGCTGCGCGCCGAGTCGTTGGCTTCGACGTTGGGGTTCTGGATGCGGAGCGCGGTGAAGACCTCGGGCAGCTCGCCGGCAAATTCGACGTCGATGACCGGCCCGATGACCTGGGTGATGCGGCCTTCTGCGGACTTTCCGTTGCCATTCCCGTTCGTGGTGGTCGTCGACATCGATTCCCTCTGAAAAAGTTCGAACGTTCAAAACGTCGTGAAAACTTCAGTGCGTCAAAAGACGCTTAGCCCTTCAGGGCCTCGGCGCCGCCAACGATTTCCATCAGCTCCTTGGTGATCGCCGCCTGACGAGCGCGGTTGAAGACCAGGGTGAGGCTGGAGATCATCTCTTTGGCGTTCTTGGTCGCCGAGTCCATCGCCGACATCTTGGCGCCGAACTCCGACGCCACCGCCTCGAGCATGACCTGGTACAGCTGCACGTCGAGATAGAGCGGCAACAGCGTCTCGAGGACGTCGGCGCGCGACGGCTCGTAGACGAAGTCGACGAGCGAGCGCGGACCGGCCTCGATTTTGTCGGCCTTGGTAGCCGCCAGCGGCAGCAGCTTCAGCGACGACGGAATCTGCGAGATGGCGCTCTTGAACTCGTTGTAGAGCACCCAGACTTGATCGACATTGCCGGCGAAAAAGTCGGCGCTCAGCTCGGCGCCGATCTCACGCGCGCGGGCCAAGGCCGAGTCGCCAGCGACGCCGGGATACTCTTTGTGGATCGGCGCGCGCTTGCGGCGGGCGAAGTACTCTTTGCCTTTGCGCCCGACGATCACCATCTCGATCGAGGCGAAGTTGGGCTTCTCCTCGACGATGAGGCGCTCGGCAAAGCGGCTGAGGTTGGAGTTGTAACCGCCGGCGAGGCCGCGGTCGGAGGTGATCAACAACAGGCGCAGCTTGCCGCCTTTGACACCACCACGCGGCGCGAGGAGTGGATGCCTGGCGTCGCCAGACGCAGCGTCCTCGGTCATACGGACCACGAGGTCGTGGACCACGCCCGCCATGTGCTTGGCATACGGACGCGCAGCCACCACTGCCTCTTGCGCACGGCGCAAGCGGGCCGCGGCGACCATCTTCATGGCGCGCGTGATCTTCTGCGTGCTCTTGACGGACGCGATGCGGTTGCGGATGGCCTTGAGCGACGGCATTACGCCTTGAACTCCTTGCCGAACTCGGTGATGGCCGCCTTCATGAGGTCGGCCAGCTCGCCGCCGAAGGAGTTGGTGGCGCGGTTGTACTTGAGCGCCTTCTTGTCGGTGACTTTGGCGCGAATGGCCGGCAGAAGATCGCTGCGACGGAGGTCGAGGAAGCTGAACAGCTCGCGCTCCCAACGGGCAATGGCACCGACGGGCAACTGGTCGAGAAGACCCGACATACCCGAGAACAGCACCAGGATCTGCTTCTCGACCGACTGCGGCTGATACTGACCCTGCTTCAGGAGCTCGACCATGCGGACGCCGCGGTTGAGCTGGGCCTGGGTCGACTTGTCCATGTCGGAGGCGAACTGCGAGAACGCCGCCAGCTCACGATACTGAGCGAGCGCGAGTCGCAGCGTGCCGGCGACTTCCTTCATGACCGCCACCTGGGCCGAGCCACCGACGCGGGAAACCGACAGACCGACGTTCACGGCCGGACGGACGCCGGAGTAGAACAGGTCGGTCTCGAGGTAGATCTGCCCGTCGGTGATGGAGATGACGTTGGTCGGGATGTAGGCCGAGACGTCGCCGGCCTGGGTCTCGATGATCGGCAGCGCCGTCAAGGAGCCCGCGCCGAGCTCGTCGGACATCTTGCAGGCGCGCTCGAGAAGGCGCGAGTGAAGGAAGAAGACGTCGCCGGGATACGCCTCGCGGCCTGGCGGGCGGCGGAGCAGGAGCGACAACTGACGATACGCGACGGCGTGCTTCGATAGATCGTCGTAGACGATGAGGGCATGCTTGCCGCTGTCGCGCCAAAACTCACCGATGGTGACGCCGGTGAAGGGCGCCAGGAACTGCAACGGGGCCGACTCCGACGCCGTCGCAGCGACGATGACGGTGTACTCGAGGGCGCCGGTCTCGCGCAGCTTCTCGACGACCGAGGCCACCGTCGACTGCTTCTGGCCGATGGCCACGTAGATGCAGACGACGTTCTGGCCCTTCTGATTGATGATCGTGTCGAGCGCGACGGCGGTCTTGCCCGTCTGGCGGTCGCCGATGATGAGCTCGCGCTGACCACGGCCGATGGGGATCATGGCGTCGATGGCCTTGAGGCCGGTCTGCATCGGCTCATGAACCGACTTACGGGCGACGATGCCGGGGGCCTTGATCTCGACCTTGCGGGTCTCGGTGGTGCCGAGAGCGCCTTTGCCGTCGATGGGGATGCCGAGCGCGTTGACGACGCGACCGACCAGGCCTTCACCGACGGGAACGGAGGCGATCTTGCCGGTCCGCTTGACGACGTCGTTCTCACGGATGCGCTCGTACTGGCCGAGGAGGGCAACGCCGACGTTGTCCTCTTCGAGGTTGAGGACGATGCCGCGCACGTCGTGCGGGAACTCGAGCAGCTCGCCGGCCATGGCGCCGGCCAGGCCGTAGACGCGGGCGATGCCGTCACCGACGCTGAGCACGGTGCCGGTCTCGACGACGGAGACGCGTTGATCGTATTCCTCGATCTGCTTGCGGATGATCTGCGAGATCTCTTCGGCCTTGAGGTCCATTCGTCTCTCTTGTCTCTCTTGTAACGTCTACGGGGTAGAAAGCTCGTTGCGCAGGGCTTCTAGCTGGCTGCGCACACTGCCGTCGAATACCAGGTCGCCGACCTGGGTCACCACGCCGCCCAGGATGCTCGGGTCTTCTTTTTTGGTCAGCACCACGATCTTGCCGGTACGCTTCTCGATGGCGGCCTTGAGGCGCTGCTCGGTGGCAGCGTCGAGCGGCTTGGCCGAAGTGATGCTGGCGCGGACGCGACCGGCCTGCTCGTCGACGAGCTCGCGGTGGGCGCGGGCGATGTCGGCGACGGCCGAGATGCGGCCCTTGTCGAGGAGCAAGAGGATGAAGGCGCGCAGCGTCTTCGAGAGGCCCACGCGGCGGATGATGTCTTCCAAGATCAGGCGGCGTTTCTCCAGCGGGAACACCGGATTGCCGAGGGTGCGGCCGAGCTCGGGCGACTCAGCGAAGGCAGCGGCGACGCGATCGAGCTCTTTGCCGTTGGCGTCGTAGCTCTGGGTGGCGACGCCGATCTCGAGAAGTGCCTTGGCGTAGCGACGGGCAACCGATCCGGTAATCATGACTTGGCTCCGGAGCTGGCTTCTTCGAGCTTGACCACGTAGGACTGGACGAGCTTGCCCTGGTCGTCGGCGGTGAGCTGCTTCTTCAAGATTTCCTCGGCGGCAGCGACGACGCGATCGACGACTTCGGCGCGGATTTCGGCCTTGATGCGGGCCAGCTCGGTGGTGATCTGTTTCTCGGCGTCGGCCTTGAGCCGTACGGCCTCAGCCTCGGCAGCGGCGATGATGCGGACCTTCTCGGCGGCGGCTTCTTTTTCGATCTGGGCCACGATCGACTGCACTTCCTGGTCGACGTTGGCCGTGCGCGCCTCGAACTCTTTCAGCTTGGCCTCGGCCTCGGCGCGCAGCTTCGACGCTGCGTCGAGATCGGTGCGGATGCGGGTGTGCCGGTCACGGGCCATGTTGCCGAGCGGACGGAACAGGAGACGGCCCATGATCACGAGAAAAATCGCGAAGTTGATGAGTGCGAAGCCAAATGGCGGCGGGTAGTGCTTGTGCTCGGCTTCCTTGGCGCCGGGGCCGTAGTCCCAGCTCCACCAGTTGGTGATGGCGGCTTCTTCTTCGTGGTGCGTGTGCTCGCCTTCGGCTTTGTGCTCGACGTGCTCGCCTTCGGCGGTGTGCGCGTTGACCTTGGCGTTTTCTGCTGCCTTTTCGGCGTCGCCGCCGTTGGCTTCGACGGGCTTGGCAGCCGGCGGCATGGCCTCGGCGGGAACGACGATCTTGGCCGGCTCGGGCGGCGCGGCGGGCTCCTGGGCGACGGCGACACCAGCGACCAGAGCCACGACGGAGAGTGCGCGAATGAACATCACGCGACCTTCCTTCCGAGGATCTTGGAGGCCATCTGCTTGGCCAGCTCACCCGACTGGGCCTCGAGCTGGGTCCGGGTCTCTTCGGCTTTCTTGGCCAGCGTCGTGCGGGCGGCGGTCGTGGCCTTGCCAGCCTCGTCGCGGGCGGCGCCGATGATCTGGCGCTCACGCTCGACGGCTTCCTGACGCAAACGCTGCCGACCTTCGGCGGCTTTCTGCTTGGCCGAGGTCAGCTGGACCTCGTAGTTGGCGACGATACCCTGCGCACGGACGTCCATCGCCTGGGCCTTTTCGCGTGCGCCCTCGATGCTGTCGTGACGGAGCTGACGTAGCTTGAGATAAGGGCCAAAGAGGAACTTCGAGAGCACGAACAACATGATGAGGAACAGCCCGAACTGCAACAGGAGCGTCCCATCGATGTCGATGAGCGGGGGTGGTGCCTCCTCCTCTGCAGCAACGAGCAACGTAGCAAGAAACATGGGGTCTCCAGGCGGCGGAGACTCCCTAACATCCGTCCCCTACGGTGTCAACACAGTCGTCGGAACCCTCAGAGGGTTCCGAACCTCCAGCGGTCGCTCCGCTCCCTCGCTCGCTTCGCTCACGTGCCTGCGGACAGGCACTGTCGGAAGCTGCCGGAGCTGACGCTGCCGGAGCTGACGCTACTGGAGCTGACGTTGCCGGAGCTGATGCTGGTCTTGCGACGAATGCGGCCTACTTTTTCTTGGCGGGGTCGGCGGCTGGGGCGGGCGTGATGGGCAGGCCAGTCAGCGTGGGGCTCTTGGGGTGGTCGCCTTGGAAGCCTTCCATCTTGCAGTTGCCCTCGAAGACGACGCCTTTGTCGATGAACAGCGACGGCGTCTCGATGTTGCCGCGGACTTTGGCGGGGGCGTGGAGCTCGACCGAGCGCTTGGCGCGGATGTTTCCGGTCACGTTGCCTTCGACGATGATGACGCCGACCTGGATCTCGGCGTTGACCTGGGCGCCCTCACCGACGACGAGTGTGTCGTCGGAGAAGATTTCGCCGGTCAGCTTGCCGTCGATGCGGACGGTGCCTTCGAAGGTGAGCTTGCCATCGAACTCGGAACCCTTGCCGAGGAGGGTGTTGATTTCGGACTGCTGGGCGGCATGCGCGGGAACGGCCATGTTGTCAGCGTAGAGCGCCGGCGCGGTCTTGCCTAGGGAGATCTTGTCTTGCCGGCGCCGGGCTTTTTGCCCGTCGGGTTGCTGGGTGGGTTCGGCCGCGGCAGAGACACCAGCACCGCTTGGATCCGCAGCTGGAGCTGGGCTTGCTCCGGGTCGAAGCGGACCTCTTGGGTCCAGGGTTGATAGCCGGCCAGCGCTACACCAATCTCGTGAGCGGTGCTCGGGTCGATGTCGAGGATCTCGAGCGGCGTGGTGCCGCCGAGGACTTTGCCGTCGATGCGGACCTCGGCACCGGGGGGCAAGGACACTACCTCGATGGTGCGGCCGGCCTGGTGATGACGGAGCACGAGCGCGATGGCGCCGCCGGCGGCCAAGAGGGCCGCCAAACAGAGGCCAACGAGCAGCCCGCGCGAGCGTGATTTTGGCGCCGGCAGCAACGGCGGGATGGCGAACGGCTGTGACTTCTCGCGTGCGGGCGGCAGCGAAACCGGCGTCGACGGGGTCGCGCTGGGTGCCGTCGGTGCGTTGGCGGGACTGGCGGCCATGACCGGTGTCACCGTGGCGTCTTCGCTGTCGATCTGCTGAAACATGAAGGGATTCATCGTCGCTGGCATGTTCAGCGTGGCGGCTGCGCTCGGTGTCGCCGGCGGAGGCGGCGTGGGACGCCCCGACGGCCCGCTGTCCGGAGAATTGGCCGGAATGGGCGGAGCGTCGATGGTGACCTCGCTCTCGTCGGTCTGCTCGCGCGCCTGGCCCGGCGGAGGCGGCGGCTTGGGCTTGCGGCGCAGCTCGATGGTGGAACGCAGCCGCTCTTTGGTGCTGGCGCCCGACTCGTCGCCGTCCTCGTCGAAGGAGGCGCTGTCGAAGAGCTCGTCGGGGAGCGACCGCAAGAGTGGCTTGGGCTGGCGGCGGCCTGACTCGACGCGGGTGGACTCTTCCTCGCCGTCGTCGTCATCCTCTGGCTCGTGTTTGACCGATTTGCCGACGCCAAAGCCGGCGCGCAGGGTGTCGCCGCCAGAGTCGACGATGGTGGCCTCGTTGTCGTCGAAATCGAGGCCGCCGCCCCGGGCCACGTCGGGCAACGACACCGGCGACGTCGCCTGATCGCGGCCGCGCGGCCCAGCCGGCTTACGCGCCTCTTGCAGTCGAAAGATCAGGCTGTTGCCGTCGCGGGCAAACTCGTCCGACATCGATGGACGCTTCGTCGGCCCGAGGCTGGGCGGCTTTTTGCCGCGCTTGGCCGTCGGATCCGCGCCCATGACCGTGTGCAGAAACGCGCCCAGCTTGGGCGGGCCCATCTCCGGCGCATGCCGTCGCAAGAAATCGCTCAGCGCCGCGCCCATCTCCGCCGAGGAGCCAAAACGATCGTCGGCGCGCCGCTTGAGCGCCTTCATCACGATCTCCTCGAGCTCGCGCGGGATACCCTTGCGCTTGCCGGTCGGCGACGGAATCGCCGCGCGCCGCACCTTGTCGATGAGCTTGTCCATGTCGTCTTCGAGGTACAGCATCTGCCCGACCAACATCTCGTAGAGCAGAATCCCCGTCGAGAACACGTCGCTGCGCGGATCGAGACGCTCGCCAAGCGCCTGCTCCGGGCTCATGTAGTAGTACTTACCCTTGATGACGCCGGCCGCGGTCTGCTGCCCGCGCATGGCCGCCTTGGCGATGCCAAAATCGACGATCTTGATCTCGCCCGTGTAGCTGCACAGGATGTTTTGCGGCGAGACATCGCGATGCACGATCTGCAAATGCCGTCCGCGTGAGTCGGTCTTTTTGTGCGCGTAGTCGAGGCCGGCCGACACTTCCTGGCCGATGTAAGCGATGACCTCGAAGGGGAAGTCGAGGTCGTGCTCCGACGCCCGCCGCAACAGCCGATAGACGTCGACGCCGTCGACCAGCTCCATGGCGATGTAGTACTGCTCGTCGATCTTGCCGAGATCGTAGGTCTGCACGATGTTGGCGTGCTGCAGCTGCACCGCCAGCTTGGCCTCGTCGATGAGCATGCGGACGAAGTCAGGATCCTCGGAGTAGTTGGGATGGATGACCTTGAGCGCCAGCTTCTTCTCGAAGCCGCTCACACCAGACTGCACCGCCTCGTAGATCTCGGCCATGCCACCGACGGCAATCTGCGACAACAGCCGGTAGGCGCCGAGCTTGCGGCCGCCGTCGCCAGGCGGCATCAGCTCGCCTGTTGTCGCGCCGCGCCCTGGGTCTGCAAACCGGGGTAGACGAACACGGACAGTGCGCGCAGCGACGAGCGGGCCGAGCGTCGTTCGAAGGTGCAGACCACCTCGGTGGCCATGCCGGGCGCGACGTTGAGCACGAATTGGGTCGCTGCGTTGACGATGAGGTAGATGCCGAGCCCGGCGCCGTAGACCTTGCGGTCGATCTGCTGCGGGCTGTGCAGGCATTTGTCGATGTAGCGGAGCACGGTGGCCTTGTCGAGGCGGCCAAAGCGGTCGCGTACGCTGACCACGAAGCCGTCGTCGGTGGCGGCGTAGCGGATGGAGACTGGGCGTGGCGACAGTTGATCGAGCCGAGCCTTGAGCTCCACCTCGGCGAACATCGGCACGCCGTTGGCGTCGACGGGCGCGTCGTAGAGCGCGTTCATCAGAAGCTCTTCGCAGACCTGGCCAATCGATGACCGGATCTGGCGGCGCACGCCCACTTTCTCGGCGAAGGCCAAGACCTCGTCGATGGCGGCGGTGCGGCCTTTGTATTCACGCAACCGCGTGAGATGGACCTCGGCGTTGGGCGGCAGATATTTCTCGATGCCGAAGAGATCGCCGGTCACGAACTTGCGGATGGTGATGGTCAGCAGGCGCAGGCCACCGTCGTCGGCGGTGAGGATGTGGTTGCAGAACGGATCGTCGAGGAGCTTGGTGACGGTGGCCAGCGACGTGGGCGGGGTGATGCCGACCAGCTGGGCGCCGTCGCGCAGGTGCGAGATGAGGTGCGCCATGCGCTCGGGATCGCCGTCCCAGGCGAAGACCACCATGCGAAAGGGCAAGGTGCCGTTGCTGGCATCGCCGAATTCGGCAACCTGGTCGAGCCCACGCATGAGGACTGGGCTCGCGCCGCCGAGCGCGATCGCCTCCGCCAGCCGGTTGAGCAGGGTGGGGTCGTCCGCGATGGCGAGAACGCGCTGGCTGGGTGCTGCCACAGTCAAAGGTCTACTCGCACGCTCTCTCCAGCGTATCCGTCGCTGCCGAAAAGTCAAGAATCCGTAACGGGTTACCTTCGGTCTGCTGAGCTCCGGTAAACTCCGGTAAGCTGCGGGGCGCCATGTCGGAAACCGTTGAGCCTGCTGTTGCGAAGGGCAAGACCCGCCTTCTCATCGTGGATGACGAGCCGGATATGCTCGACTTTCTGGAGCGCGTCTTTCGGCGGGACTATGTCGTCATCCGGGCTCGCTCGGTCGACGAGGCCGAGGTGGAGCTGGCGCGCCAAGAGGTCGATGTAGTGGTGACCGATCGGCGCATGCCTCGGCGGCACGGGCTCGAGCTCTTGGAGCTGGTGGCGCGAAACCATCCGTCGACGATTCGGGTGCTGTTGACTGGCTATGCGGATTCGGCGGTCAACGAGTCGGTGTCACAGATGTCACTCGTCGACGCCTGGGTGCAAAAGCCGATCGATTCGCAAGCGCTCCGGCAGACGGTGGCGGATGCGGTGTTGCTGCGTAAGACCGGGCGGTCAGGCTAGGGGTACTAGTCGCAATGCTGGTCAGTTAGCGCTCAATCCGCACGCCGCTGAGCGAAGAGACGCTTCCATTTTCACAGCAGGGGGGAGGTGGGAGCCGGAAGGAACTCCTTCTAAAAAAGGGCTCTCCGACGGTGATTTGGCGGATTTCGTCCGATCTGCCCCATCATCATTCCGGCCCCAAACTCCGACCTCCTGTGAAAACGGAAGCGCGTCGGATGACGCTGCGGATGCAATTCTTCGCTAAGTGAACGGCATTGGTACTAGTCGAGCAAGGTCGCCACGAGCTCGGCGAAGCCGTGGCCGCCTTCAGCGACGGTGACGTAGGTCGGCGGCGGATGGAGCTGGGCGGCATAGCGCTGCACGTTGGCCACGCCGACGGAGAGCGGAAAATGGGCGAAGCCGGCTTGATCGTTGGGTGAGTCACCGACGAAGACGTAGTGGTGGCGATCGTCGCCGTCGAGGTCTTGTCCCCAGCGGGTAGCGAGTCGGGTCAGCATGCGGGCTTTGTCGGGCGATTCTCCGACGGAGAAGCTGGCATGGGCGTGAACCGTGGACACGGCTGACTTGGCGCCCGCGGCTTCGATCTGGGCGATGATTCTGGACACGGTCTCGGGTGGCAAGGTTTGGGTCTCGCCGATGTCGAAGGCCAGATCGGTCCTGCGCAGCCATTGATCTTGGCTCACGCGCGCGGTCGGCTCGGCGGCCAAGATCTGGGCGCAGAGCGACGACAGTGCGGCTTCGTGCCGGGCGCGGACTGGCGGCTCCGGCTCCCACCACAGCTCCTCCAGGCTGACGCGCCCGTCGACCACCTGGCGCACGAAGGCAACGCCCCCGTTTTCGGCGATCACCGCGTCGACGGGCCACGTCGCCGCCAACACCGCCGCCCAGCCCGCTGGCCGACCCGTCACCGGCACCACGCGTAAGCCAGCCTCGCGCGCGCGCACCAGGGCCGCAAACGCCGCCGGCACCAAGGCGCCATGATGGGTCAGCGTGTCATCTACGTCGGTGAAGACGCCGCGTACTGAACGCCGCCGAAGCTCGGCGACAGACTTCACAGACTCACGGGTTCACAGATTCAGAGCCGGTAGCTGGCCGAAGCGAAGAAGCTGAACCCCGGCGCTGGCGTCGGCGTCATCTCGATCGACGGCGTGATGTCCGAGAACGGGTCGTAGTACCAGTAGCGCTGGTTGAGCACGTTGTAGAACTGGCCAGAGATGGTCAGCTTCTGCTGGAAGAATCGCAGCCTGACGCCGAGCTGCAAGAGCGCGATCGGCGTCAGGCGATCCCACACCAAATCCGAGCTGCGCGCCGTCGACGTGCTGGCCGGGATGTTGCCGTTGGCGGGGATACCGCCTGGCTGGGTCGCGACGCGGTTGGGATCTTCGTAGGCCGAGGTGACGAGCAAGTTGGCGTTCACGTCGAGGAGGTTCTTGACCAAGTTGAACGAGCCGCCCATCGACAACACGTGGCTGGGGACGGTGCGGATGACGCCCGCCTCCGACGTGGTGGCGCTGAGAAAGCTGTACGACGCCTGCAAGAAGTGGTCGCCCTGGAGGTACAGCTTGGCGTAGGCCTCGACGGAGTGGATGGCGCGCTGGCCGGTGTTGGAGTAGCTGCCCTGGCGGATGACGATCAAGCGATCGAGGAAGGTGTAGGCGTAGTCGACTCGGATTTCGAGCTCGCGGACCTTGCGGACGTTGCGCAACAGTCGGGCGTTGATTTCACCCTGGAACGACTGCGAGGTCTCCGTCTTCAAGTTCGGGTTGGAGCCGAACGAAATGCCGCCCTGCGCAGCGTCGGTGTTGTTGAACACCGTCGGGCGGAAGCCGGTGGCGTAGTTGGCCTTCAAGTGCCAGTCGGGGGCGAAGTTCCAGACGACCGCGGCCGAGTAGAGCGGCGTGAAGTCGTACGAGCGCTGGCCAAAACCTTTCTGGATACGGACGCCGCCGTCGAGGGTGAGCTTCTGGACCGGGCGGTATTGCAAGTTGGCATAGAGGGCGCCGACGATGCGGTCGGAGTCGAACAAGAACTGGCGCGGGCAGCCCGGCACCGGCGCGAAGGTCGAGCCTGTCTGCGCTTGCGGGCAGATGAGTGGCAAGGCGGCAGCGGTGTCGACGGCGGCGTTGGTCGGAAAGACGCCGGTGTGCGACGCGAAATACACGGTGGAGCTCGACAGCGATTCGTAAAAGACCTCGCCGCCGAAGAGCACGCGGAAGCCGTATTTGAGGTTGAGGTCGAAGTCGACGGTGCCGCCGCCACGTTGCGCGAGCTGCTGCTGGAAGTCGAAGTGCAAGCCGCCCTGGTTGTTGGTGCCGTCGGGATTCATGTACGGCGGGAACAGCGACGACGTCGGAAAGAGCTGGATCGAAAAGCTGCGCACGAACTGGGTGTAGTAGCCCTTGACCGTGAAGCCGAGGCGGTCCTTCCAGAAGCGGTCTTTGTACTCGAGGATGGCGTAGCGGTCGTAGATATTGGCGGCGGTGTTGGGGACGACCGCGTTGGCGAAGATGAGCTGCGGGTACATGTTGCCGAAGGGCACGCGGTAATAGAGGCTGACCGGGCCGAGCGTGTACTTGCCCGTGACGTTGACGATCCAGCTGCGCGACGGGGCGGGCTCAGACGTCGGGCCGTAAAAGGCGGGGCCGGGCGGCTGCGGCGCGGGGGAGCTGGCGTAGAAGGTGGGGATGTTCCACGTCGAGCCGATGTAGTTTTCGTAAGAGACGTGCTGGAAGATCTTCAGGCGATTTTTGAAGAACGCTTTGCCGAACATGGCGTAGGCGCGGAAGTTGGAGCGGTTGCCGGGGCCGTCGCCGTAGCCGGCCGAGACCTCGAGACCGTTGACGTCCTCGGCGTCCTTCATGATGACGTTGACGATGCCGAGGAACGAGTTTGCGCCCCAGAGCACACCGCCGGGGCCGGTCACGATCTCCATTCGTTTGACGGTTTCGATGGGCTGGCTGCGGTTGAAGGAGGCGATGTTGGCGTAGGGGTCGAACATGGAGATGCCGTCTTGCAGCAGCAAGGCGCCCTGGAAGACGCCACGCACCAACACCGTCGGGACTTGGCTGCCGATGGCGGTGGTGTCGAGCCAGCCGGGGACGGAGCCGAGCGCTTGGTTGAGGGTCTGGTAGCCGCGCGCCTTCATCTCTTCCGAGGTGATGATGGTAACGATGGCGGGCGCCTCTTGGACGGTGGTGACGCCCTTGGCGGCCGAGGTGACGACGTTGGCGAGGTCGATTTCGCGATCGTCGGCGACCGGCTCTTCGCCTTCTTTTTTCTGCTGCTGACCGGCGATGGGTAGCTCGGGCAACGCGACTTCTTGCGCCGAGACCACGGACTCCAGAGATGCCAGAGATGCCAGGCACGGCAGGCATGCGACAACAATCAGCGACAGGGTTTTCTGTCTCATGATCATTGCTCCACGATGATGATGTCGACGCGGCGATTCTTGCCGCGGGCCTCGGCGCTGGCGCCTTTGTCGACGGGGCGACTGTCGCCGTAGCCGACTGCTTGCAGCCGATCGCCGTCGATGCCTTTCTTGATGAGGTAGTCGCGGGTCGCCGTGGCACGCGACTGCGACAGGTCACGCAGCCGCTTCTTCGGGGCCTCGCGATCGTCGGTGTGCGCCTCGATGCGGATGCGGCGGACTTGCGGGTTGGTCTTCATGAGGTCGGCGATCTTGTCGAGCACGGCCTGGCCCGCCTTGTTCGGCGCGGTCTTGCCGGCGTCGAAGCCGATGGCGTCCTTGGGCAGGTCAACCTTGGCCATCTGCATACGGCCGCCGGAGTCGGGGCAGCCGTCGTCATCGTCGACGCCGTTCTTGGTCTCGGGCTCGTTGGGGCACTTGTCTTTGTCGTCGGGAATGCCGTCACCGTCGTTGTCGGGGTCGGGGCAGCCGTCGTCGTCCTGGAAGCCGTCCTTGTCCTCGGGCTCGTTGGGGCACTTGTCCTGCGCGTCGGGGATGCCGTCTTTGTCGTTGTCGGGCTCGGGGCAACCGTCGTCGTCCTGGAAGCCGTCACGGTCTTCCGGCTCGTTGGGGCACTTGTCTTTGGCGTCGGGGATGCCGTCCTGATCGTTGTCGACGTCGGGGCAGCCGTCCTCGTCCTGGAAGCCGTCTTTGTCCTCGGGCTCGTTGGGGCAGAGGTCGACGTTGTCGGGGATGCCGTCGCCGTCGGAGTCGGTGTTGCCGTTGGTGGTCTTCTTGCCGGTGTCGGGCGAAGGGGTCCAGCTGAGGCCCAAGATGACGCGATATTCGTCGTGCCGCGCGGCTGAAGTCAGCACGCCCGCACCTGCGCCGAGATGCACGATGACGTCGCGGCGTGGGAACGTCTGCAAGCCGCCAGCGACGTCCATGGTGGTATCGCGCGCCACACCAGGGCTGAGCGCGACGGGCACATAGCCGTAGGTCTCGGCAAACGCGCCGACCCAGTGCGAAAAGCGATAAGCGAGGCCGAGGGCGTAGGTCAGCTCGTGGCCGAGCTGCAAAATAATGCGCGGTTTGTCGACCTTGAGCGCCACTTCACGTGGGTCGAGGATGGTCGTGGTCTGGCGGATGATGGCACCGACGTTGATGCCGAGGGTGAAGTTGCCGCGGGTGATGTCGAAGACCACCTGCGGCCGAAAGGTGAAGTTGGTGTCGCCGAGAAAGGCCGAGTCGTCTCCGAACGGAATCGTCGCAATGGCCAACACCGCCATGCCGACCACGCCACGGCGGAACAGCCGCGCTTTGAAGCCGATGCGCGCGTCGAGTGGCGACGCATCGGGCGGTGGAATGTTGGTGAAGCCCTGCGCGGCATAAAACCCGGTGCGCGAAAGCGACTTGTCGGCCGACGAGCCATACAACCCATACGCATCGGTGTACGTCTGAGAAGAGAGTGGAAAATCCAGCGCCAGCTCGAGCCAGTCGGTGAGGCCGAGGTGCGCGCCAAAATTGAGCGCGATCTGGCGGCCCATCAAGATCTTCGTCGCTGGCGTGCCAGTCCCGGCATCGTCCATGCTGAGACGCAGCGGATTGCCGGCGTAGTTGAGATAGACCTTGAAGCCAAAGTCGAACTGCCGCGACGTCTCGGCGCGCTCGACGGCGTCGATGCCGAAGCCGTCCACCGACGGTCGATGGAGCTGGGAGTCAATCCCGCGCTGTGCCAAGGCCACCTGGGCCGTGGCCAGCATCACCAATGCGACGACGCTTGGACGCAAGTTACTGGCAGCTCGGCGCGGTCGGGGTCGAAGTGCAGTCGAAGAACCGGTCGAACAAGATCACGCCAGGGGCGACACCACCTGGGTGCGTTTCCCATTTACAGGCGTGGCTGCCGCCGTTCATGCAGGTGCCGTTGAGGCCACTGAATGCGCCGACCTCGCCCGAGTTCGGGTCGGAGATGAGCCCGCCAAGCGGGCCCGTTGCGGTGAGGGTCGTGTTGATGGCATCGCGGGTCGGGCCGAAAAACTTCGGCGTTCCCGGCATTCCAATCGTTTGCTTCAGACCGACACCGGCGGCGAACGGGGTCGTCGGGATGGTGCGATCGGTCGCGTCCGGCACCGGGCCGTCATAGAAGAAGGACACATAGCCGCCCTTGGTGCCGTAGTCGATCGAGGTCGTCGCCTTCCATCCGTCGACGATGGTCTTGGGAAGAATGTAGGTGCCGACGTTGTAGGACTTGTTGGGCAGGATGGTGAGCGCGGTGCCGGCGAGCTGATAAGTGGCTGGGGAGCCGGCCGGATCTCCGACGGCGATGGCGATGAGACCAGTGCCGGGCGGGTCGATGTTGTTGAAGGTAAAGCAGCCCTTGTCGGTACTGGGGAGCTCGGTCAACGGGGGCGCTGCAGGGTTGCTGAGAAAGGCGAGCGGCTCATACAGCGCAATGCGTAGCGTTTTTTCGCCGGGTTTGAGCGCGGTGTTGCTCAGGTAGTCGACGAGGTTGCCCGTGAGGCAGATCTTGCCTGAGTCGGGGGTCGCACAAGGCGCACAGCCGACGACCGTCCCGAGGCCCACACACTCGTTCTTGGCCGGATCGAACATGGTCGTGGCCGGGTCGCAGCTGATCTTGGAGACACATTTTCCGCCCAAGATCTGCACGTTGCCGCCGTCGATGTCACAGTCGGTGAGCTGCGCCGGCTGATCCACAGGCACACAGCGCAGATCGCCGCCAGGCTGCTGCACCTGCTTGGTCCCGGCGCCGCAGAGGGGCGAATTGCAAGCAGTCGTGACGACCGAGGCGATTCCTAGCACTACTACCCACCAACGAGACATCCAGTCCTCCTAGAATCCAGCGGTCGACGAATCGAGGTCTACCTGCACCGCCGCGGTGCCGGACGTGTCAGGGCCGCGCATGTCGAAGAAGACCACACCGCGTCCACCCGGCCCCGGATATCCCTGTAGGTAGATCGGTCCCCGGTTGCGCGGATCGACGTCGTTGTTCTCGACGGTCATGAAGAACTCGCGAATGCCCTTGAGGTTCGTGGGCGACTCGATGTGGACACTGTTGAAGCCCTGGACCGGCACCTGCGTCGTGTATTCGAGAAAGCCGGTCACCGTGCCGTGCGTCGGCAACACCAGCTGCGACGGGTTTGGCGAATAGGCGAGCAGACTCGAGGCCCAGTAGGCCTGACAGGCGGCCAGCCGCTCGCCGGCGCTGCTGTCGAATGTGAGCTGGGCCGGTGGGTCGGCAACCGTGGCATCGAACGGGATGGTGGCCAAAAGGTTCGTCGGTTGACCACCGCAGTGAGGTGGCGACGCACTGTCGCAATTGCTGGTGGTGGTGAGCTGGGCGATGCGCGCGCGGACGGCGGCCGCTTGCTCCTCAGGGGACTGGGTGACTCCGTCGATCTTGGTCGTCTTCGAGTAGGCGGCGGCGCTGGTGACGAGGTTGCCGGCGCTGTCGATCATGCAGGGATCGGCCATGCTGATCGCGTTGCGGATGACGAAGCCGAACGGTTGTAGCGGGATGGTCTTGTTGGCCGGGTCTTTGGGGTCAGGCGCGTTGTAGGTCTGATTGACGCGGATGATGTCGTCGTACTGGTTGCGCGCCCACAGCTCGATGTGTTTGCCGGGCGGGTTGGTCGTCGCGCCCGAGATGGTCATCTGCAGGATGCTGCCGGCGAAGGACTTGGCGCTGATGTCGCAACCGCCGAGGCCGACGGCAAGCGCCAAAACGACGGCCCAGGAGTTAAACAGCCACATGAGGCGCATGGAATGATCGAACATGGGTCTCCGCCGTGACGGTAACGCTGATTCAATCACCAAGTCAATGATGTGACTGTAGGTCAGTTGTCTGGGTTGTCGTCCCAGATGTTGCCGTTGGATCCCGATTTGGAACCCGATTTTTGGCCCGTGTTGCTCGGGCGGTTTTTTCCAGTGGAGCCGGAAACGGGTTTCGGTGGCGCGATGCTGACGACCTTGAGCCGTGTTTCGACCGCGGGCGCATCGCCGCGCTGGACCTTGAGCTTCAAGGTACCGCCAGTCGGAGACGCGGCCAGCGCGGCCGATTCTTCGTCGAGAAGCCGGCGCAAGCCTGGTGCATCGTGGACCGGCCGATCCTGGCCAGAGAGCACCAGATCGCCTACCTGGACGCCCGCGAAGCGCAGCGCCGAATCCTCGGCGGTGTGGATGACCATCGCGCCTTCGGTCACGTCCACGAAGCGCCAGGCCATCTCCGGAAAATAGGTGACCAGCTTGGCGCCGAGGGCCACGTCGACGACGGAGTAGCGCTCGATGAGCTTGTCGAAGGTGGCCTTGGGCATCGCATAGCGCACCCAGACCTGGTAGCCGAGTCCGTCGCCGGTCTGCATCTTTTCCCAGTAGAGCGCGTCGCGTTCGGCCGGGACGAGCGCGCCGCCGGTTTTGCGCAGCGACTCGGCCACGCGGCCACGCCCCTTCTTGGCGGCACGGCGGGCGCGCTCCAGGTCGTTCTCACCGCCGGCGAGCGCGGCCTTTTCGAGGTCGCCGATGGCCTTGGCGCGAAAGCTGTCGAACTGCGTGCGCACGGTGTCGTTCCATTCGGCATCGCGAATGCCGAGCCCTAGCTGCAACGCCAGCTCCTCGAGCGCGGCATGCTCGGCGTCGTCGAAACCGTCGGCTTTGTCGGCCAGCAGCGCCGACCGTCCCACGAACAAGAGGCGCTCGCCGTCGTGAAAGAACGTCTGATCCACCCACGCAGGCCGATTGGGCTCCGAGGCCTCGACGCGCGCCGACCCGCCCGAATGATGGTGAAGGAGCTGCCACACCAAAAAGCCACCGCCGAGGACAACGATGATGGCCACCGCGGCCATGACCGTCGCCCAGGAGATACCGCCTCCCGAAGACGGCTTGGCGGTGGGCAACACGAGGGGTGCCAGCGTCGGCACGGCCGGCTTCTGCGCCAGCAGCTGCCGCTGCGCCTCTTTCTGAAAGCGGCCGAGCTGATCGAGTAACGGAGCCGGCAGATTGGGCGCCGGCAGCGACGGTAGCAAGGCCAACAGCGCGTCCGAGGCCACGCAGCTGAGCGGCCCTTTGCAATCGTGACAAGCCAGCTGCGGACCGGTCCCGCCGAGGAAAGCCATGCTGACCTGGTCGGCGGCCACGTCGAGCTCGCGCGCGGTCGTCGAACGACAGGTCGGGCATGAATAAGGCAAGAGCAGCGACGCCAGCACGCCCTTCTGCCCCAGCTCTTCGGGGCGGCCGAGTCGCTCCACGAATGCCGCCGGCGCGCGGCACAGCACCAACCGGTCGACGATCGGCGTCGCCCGCGCCACCAGCTGTCGCCACTCGGCGGCGCCGGCAGGATCGATGCGGCCGAGCGCATGCAGATCGAAGAGCACGTCGCCTTCCAACCCCTCGGCGAGCTTGTCGGTGGGGAAGGTGCCGTCGAGATCGCCGGTCAGCTTCAGATAGGTGGCGCGACCGTCGATCTGCTTCTCGATCTTGAGCTTGCGAGCGCCACCGTCGACGGTGTACTGCAGGCGCTCGGCGAGAAAATTGACCACCTCCGGCGGCAACGCTGGCGGCGCATGCTGCTGGACGTACGAGAAAAACGTCAGCGGATCTTCGTCGAAATATTCGGCGTTGCCGCACGACTCACAGTTGCGCTCGGGGAGCTTGCCGGACCGAAGCTGCTCCCAGTCGTCGGTTACGCGGAGAAGCCGCCGTCGATCGTCATCACAATAATCGCAGCGGAACGGCGCGTAGAAGGAGACGAGGTGCCCTTCGCCGCCAAAGTTGGCCACCATGTTGAACTGATCGATGACCTTGGGCGCGCACTCGACGAACCACAGCGACGAGGCCCGCTGCTTCAGGGCGACGATGAAGTCGACCCATTCGCGGATGCCGAACGACGAGATGCGCTCGATTTCGCCGAGGTCGAGGAGCACGATACCGCGCCCGGAGAGCTGGCCGACGATGCTCTTGCCGTCGAACTGCTCGTCGATGGTGCCGGCCAGTCGGAGGCAGGTGACGGGTCCGTCGGTGACGCGGTCGACGCGCAGCTTGGGACGGACGCCGGGGTCGGTGGTGCCTGCTTGGGCAGTCGCCATGTCTAGCTCCGGGGCCTCGGGAAATGGAGGGTCTTGGGCAAGAGCCGGAACTCGCGCAGATTGAGGTCCAGATCGAAGAGGCCAATGACGCGTGTGCGCCGGCCGGGGATGACGTCGAAGTAGAGCGCGGTCGTCGACCGATAAGCGACCATCATGCCGAGGCCGGCGCCGCCACCAGCGGCGTCGATCTGGCCCGAGGCGAGTGCGCGATGGATGCCGCCGAAGACATGCTCGCGGGTGAGGCGGCCGAAGCGGTCGGTGACCTCCACCGCGACGCGCATGCCGTCGCTGCCGACGCGCAGGAGGGCGGCGTCGGCGGTGTCGAGCCGAACCTCGGCCTTGCGATCATGGGCGAAGCGCGGCTGGCCGGAGGCGTCGACCGGGGCATCATAGAGCGCGTTCATGATGAGCTCGTGGGTGAGCTCGCCGAGCATGTCACCGACCCGCTTCGGCGCGCCGAGACGGGTCACGAACGCCATCACCTCAGCGACGGCAGGGTCGCGATGGGCGAGCTCGGTCAGGCGAAAGGCCGAGATGCGCGCGCCCCAGGACAGGTGGGCCTCCAGCGCCGGGGCTTCGGCGTTGGACTCGGCCAGTCGAGCCAACATCAACAAGTCACTCTCCCGCGGCGCCACCTCGAAACCGGCCCGGCCCACCAGCGCCCGCAGCCGTGGCTCCTCGGCAGCACGCGGCAACAGCCGGTCGACCGGCTCGCCACTATAGAGAACGGCTTCGCACGCTGGCCGCGACGCCAACAAGCGCGTCACCAGATCTACGTCGAAGGCGTCGGCAAGCACCAGCGCACCGTCGCTGCACACGTCGGGCTCGAGCCGCTCTGGCTCCTCCACGGCACGCACCTCGAAGCCGGCGACGCCGAGCACGCGGCCGATGCGCCGATTGACCAGCTTGTTGCGCTCCAGGACCAGCGCTACGCGGTTACGTAAATCTGCCAATGCCGGCAATTGTAGGCCCAAGCCAAGCGCCATCACAAGGAGCCGAGAGGCGCGGGGCGAATCTCTGTCGTACTATGCGCACGTGCGGGCTCGGGTGGCGGTGGTGATCGCGGGAACGATCGTGCAAATGATCGTGCAAATGATCGTGGGTGGGCGCCTGGCGCGTGCCGGCGGCAGCGACGAATGGTTGGAGCGCGCTGCAGAGCAAGCTGCCGTCGGTGGCGAGCTGCCGCGCGCGGTGACGTTGTTCCGCGGGCTGGCTGCATTGCGGCCACGGGATCCGGCGCCGCTCTATCGTCTCGCCGAGGTCTATGTGCTGGCCGGTCAATACGACGACGCGGTGGTCGAATATCGTCGCTACGCTGCGCGTCCCGAGGCTGAGCCGCCGCGTGTGGAGCGGGCGTTGTCCGAAGCCAAGCGGCTGGAAGAAACGCCTGGTCCACCAGCGGAAGCGGTGTTTCGGGCCAAGCCGGCCACCGTCGAGGCCAAGCGGCTCTTCGAAGACGGGCGCCGTGCCGCCGACGGCAAGCGTGACGAGAGCGCGGTGGCGTCGCTGCAGGCGGCGATGTTGCTCGATCCCGATCTGCCAGGGCCGTATCGTGTGCTGGGCGCCGTCTATGGCCGGAGCGGCAATGCCGATGCCGAGCGGCGTTTTCTGGCCGAATATCTGCGCGTCAGGCCCGATGGAAAGATTGCCGACAATGTCCGTCAGCGCCTGCAGAAGGAGGGTCTGCTCGGCACTGTCTCCGTCGAGTCTTCCTGGCCATGTCGCATCACCATCAATGGGCGCGACACCGGCCGCATGACTCCGTTGCGCAGCTTTTCTCTGCCGGGCGGCAAATACACGCTGGGTCTCGAGAACGAGACCTATCATGTGGTGCGCCTCCTGCGCGTCGACGTCGTGCCCGGCAAAGAGGTCAAAAAGACGTTCGCCTTTGGCGTGTTGTCCACCAAGCTCGACCCTTGGGCGCGGGTGCGCGTCGACGGCAAAGACGTCGGCTTGTGGGACGAGGCCGGCATCCCCGAGGGCAAACACACCATCTCGTACCAGGCGCATGACCAGAGTCGCGAGAAGTCGGTCGTGGTGGAAATAAAAGGCGGCACGCGGACCAAGCTGAGCTGGTAGGCTGAGGGCCCGACTGCCATGGCTGCTGACGCCAAAGACGCCTTCTCCAAGCTCACACCCGGCTCTGCCGCCGACCCCAATCCATTCGGCAAGTTCCTGCTCATGGGCCTCATCGCGCGCGGCGGCATGGCCGAGGTCTACCGAGCCAAGTTGCGCGCCTTCGGGACGGGTGACTCGACGGAGTCCGAGGACATCCTGGCCATCAAGTGCATGCGGCCGGCGCTGGCCAAAGAGACGCGCTTCGTCGAGATGTTCATCCGTGAGGGCAAGCTGGCGGTGCTGCTCGATCACGAGAGCATCGTACGTACGCTGGAGATCGGCCGGGTCGAAGGCCGCTATTTCATCGCCATGGAGTACATCGGCGGCAAGGACCTGACGCAGGTGCTGCGTCGCTGTCAGGAGTCGAATCAGCGCATCCCGGTACCGCATGCATGCTTCGTCGCCGCCTGCATGGCCGAGGGACTGCATTACGCGCACACCCGGGCCGACAACGAAGGCCGCATCCTCAACATCGTCAACCGCGACGTCTCACCATCGAACGTCCGCATCAATTACGAGGGGCAGGTGAAGCTCCTCGACTTCGGCATCGCCCAGGCCATGTTGAAGTTCACGTCGGAGATCGGCGTGTTGAAGGGCAAGTTCAGCTACATGTCGCCGGAGCAGATCCGCGGCATGCCCGTCGACGCCCGCACCGACGTGTTCTCCACCGGCATCATCCTGCACGAGATGCTGACGACGGAGAAGCTGTTCCGTGGCGACACCGAGTTTGCGCTGATGGAGAAGGTGCGCAAAGCCGAGGTGCCGCCGCCGTCCAAGTTCAATCGGCGTGTGCCCGAGGCGCTCGACCGCATCGTGATGAAGGCGCTGGCCCGCGATCTCGACGACCGCTATCAGTCGGCGCGGCAGCTCGCCGACGAGCTGTCGGCGTTCGGCACGCAGTACAAGCTGAAGGCGACCGAGATGCAGGAGTTCATGCGCAACTTGTTTCGCGCCGACTACCAGGCCGAGGCGGAAGAGCTGGCGGCTTGCCGTCGGGCCAGCATCGAAGCGGAACCGCAGATGACCATCGAAGCTGGCGAGACCGAGACCTTGGTCATCCATGAAGGCATCGACAATCCAGTGCAGCCGATGCAGAGCTTTGCGGCCGGCGAGGATGAGGCGACTTCGCGGGTAGATTCGGCGACAGGAGCGCCTCTGGCAGACCCTGCGGGCACTTCCAAGACGCCAAAATCGGACGGCTCGTGGTCCCTGTGGTCTGCGTTACGTAAAAAATTCTCCAAATAGGGCCTGCGTGCCTCTATTGCAAGCAAGCCTACGTCTGTTACAATGATGAGCTGATGTGCTCTAGCCTCCTGCCACCAGTCGTCGTGCCGCACCGTGGGAGCCTCCGTGGCTGAGCTGGCGGATCTCTGGGCATTGTGTGCGGCCGAAGCCCAGGCGACGGAGAGTCGTCGTCGCGCCGGGGACCTCAAGGTTCGCGCGGCCCTGTTGAAGCTCGACGCCGACGGAGACTGGGCTGGGGCCCGCGCGCTCGTCGACAAAGTCGATCATCCCCTGGCGTACTCGCTGCAGCTTGGCGCGGCGCTGGCCCTCGCCGACGACGTCGGCTTCCATGACTGTGTGGCCGACGCACGTCGTCGCCATGATCGCGACGATCTGGCCGACCTGGCCGGCTTGTCTTTGTTTCGCAAAGCCGGAGCGACGACCGCTGCCGAGCTGGTGCGTCTTGTCGGTGACGATGTTCCGCTCCTGACGCGGCTCGCGCTGTTGCGGGCCGGAGCGCACGCCGAGCTGGTCGATTTTCTGGCCCGCCCGGCGCGGGCTGGTGACGACGAGGCAGACCTCTTGGCGGTGGCGGCGTGGGTGGCCGACAGCTGGTTGCCCGAGGCTGCCGAGCGGACCAAGGTGTTGTTGCAAAGGGCGGAAGAGGCGGCGCGCAAAAAGTCGACCCAGGTCGGTTATCTGCCCTCCTATCTCCACGAGCGACTGTGCACGTTGGGCGGCGACACCGCTCAGGCCTGGCGCGCGCGATTGTCGTCGCTGACCGAGCTCCACCGCGCCGAGGGGACGGCGGTCGAGCTGCGCTCGGCGCGCTTCGCGTTGGCCGCCGCGCAGGAAAAAGCGGGCCAGCTTCCCGAGGCTGCGGAGACGTTGGCCACCCTCAGAGCCGAGATGCAGGAGCTCGAGCCGTCGGAGCTGACCGCGATGCTGATCGCCCGGGCCGATCTGCGCGTGGTGTCGGCCCAGCCGCGCTCCCCGACGATGTTGCCCCTGGTGGCCGCTGCGTACGAGCGCATGGCTGGCGTACAGACAGGGCAGTGGGCGACTGGATATCTACGCCGCGCTGCCGAGCTCTATCTGGCTGCGGGCCAGAGCGACGAAGCTGTCCGCGTGCTCGGCAAACAGCCCGATACCGCCGGCGAAGGCATCGTGACCCAGCGGGTGCTGGCCGAGGTCTCGGCGGATCGAATTGGCGCAGCAGCGACGGCGCTTGGTGCCTATGGACGCGCCCGCGATCACGAAGGCCTCGCGGCGCTGGGTCTGGCGGCGCGCGCGGCCGAGGTCTCCGGCGCGCCTGCCGCCGAGCTGGCCGATGCCTGGCGTTTGGCGCTGGGCGACGAGCGCGGCCGGCCAGATCGCAATGCGCTCGAGGCGTTGGCGCGAGCCCAGCGACGGGCGGGGCAGCGTGCCGAGCTGGCCAAGACCTACTGCCGCCTCGGTGCGGTGCTCGACGCGAGGCGAGGCTCGGCCTATCTCGCCGTCGCTGGTGCGCTCTATCTAGAGCTCGGTCAGCTCGTCGAGGCCGAACAAGCCTTTGCCGAGGCGGCCACCCGAGAGCCCGAAGATCTCTTGATTCACGCTGGCCGTGCGGGTGTGTTCGAGCGCAGCGGCAAGAAGTCCGAGCAGATCGCCGCACTCAACGCGCTGGTGGGTCTCTTGCGCAGCCGCGAGGCCAAGGGGCGGATCCACCGACTTCTCGCCGAAACGGCCGAGCGCGCCAACGACGCAGCGACGGCCCAGGTCAGCTACGAGCGCGCGATCGAGCTCGAGCCCGACGATGTGGTGTCGCTGCGGGCCTATGCCCGGGTTTGCGTCGAGAACAGTCGCTGGCCGCGCGCGGTCGAGCTGTTGGAGCGGGTGGCCGCGCTGTCCACTGGCGCGGAGGCGGCGGCGGTGTTGGTCGAGATTGGCGAGCTGCAGACCCAGCGGCTCAACGACGACCAGGCCGGCTTGGACGCATCCGAACGCGCGCTTGCCAACCAGGCTGGCAATGTCCCGGCTTTGGTGGCGCTGACCACGTTGCACCAGAAACACCGTCGAATTCCCAAGCTGCTCGAGACGCTGCGGCTGCGTCTCGTCGCTGAGCCGGAACGGGAGCTCGAGCTCCAACTGGAGATCGCCCATGCGGCGGAGGAGCCCACGCCAGGCGCTGCGCCTTTGCCGAACGGCACGCAGATCGCCCTCGCCGCCTATCGCGACGCACTTCGCCTCGATCCGGCCAATCAACCGGCGCTGAGCGGCTTCGAGCGGCTTTGTCTCGGTGAAGGTCGCAACGATCTGCTGGTCGAGGTGCTACGGCGTACGCCACCGACGGCGCGGACGCTCAGAGCCATTGGCCAGGCACTCGAGGCGCTGGAGCGGTGGGAAGAGCTGGCCGACGTCCGTGAGCGCGAGCTGGCGGCGTCGACCGAGCCCAAGGACGTTGCCCGCGTGGCCCGCCAGCTCGCGTCTTTGTACGAGACCCGGCTCGGCAATCTCGACGCTGCGGCGCGGGCCTGGCATCGCCTCGACGAAGCCGATGCCAAGGATGGCGAAGCGGTCCGCGCGCTACAGCGGATCTACGAGGCGCGGTCACGTTTTCCGGAGCTGGCCGCGGCCATCGAGCGCGAGCTGTCGCGCGACACCCCAAGCTCGGTCGACTCAGGCGACGTAGCGCGTCGGCTCGAGCTGTGGCTCAAGCTCGGCGAGCTGCGGCAGTCCAAGCTGCGTCACGCCGATTCTGCCGCCGAGGCCTACGAAAAAGCCCTGGAGCTCGATGCCCACAATGCCGAGGCGCTCACCGCGTTGGCTGCGTTGTATGCGTCGCAACAGCGGCCGCTCGATCTCGATCGCGTGCTCGATCTCAAGGCGGCAGCGACGTCAGAGCCGGGCGAGCGCTCGGCGGTCTTGTTGCAAAAGGCCGAGCTCCTCGAACAGGGCGGGGATCTGTTGCCGGCGCAGCGCGCCTTTGCCGAAGCGTTCTCGCTCGATCCGGCCAATCGTGCATCGTTCACGGCGTACGAGCGCATTTGCTACCGGCGCGAGGACTGGGCGGCGGCGCTCGAGCTCTACCACTCTGCCATCCGACTCGTCGAAGTTCAGAAATCGCGCGCCTATCGACTGGCGGATCTGTATGCACGGCGCGGTCAGCTCCAGTTGCAATATCTGGCCGACGTGCCGGCGGCGACGTCGTCTTATCTCAAAGTCCTGGAGCTCGATCCGGAGAGCGACACGGCGCAGAGCGCGCTCGAGCGCATCCATGCCGGGCGCAGCGAGTGGGTGCCGCTGATTGCCGCTTACCAGCGACGGGCGACGTTGGTTCGTGACGATGCCAAGCGCGTCGAGATCTTGCGGCGTGCGGCGCGTGTGGCCGGCGCCAAGCTGCGCGATCCGGTCGAGACCGCGCGGCTGTATCGGGCGCTCCATGCAGTCGATCCCACCGACGCCGAGGCGCTCGATGCGCTCGAGCGGCAGGCCGAACGCGATCGCGATTGGGACGGCATGGTGAGCCTGCTGACCACGCGGCTGTCTCTCACCGTCGGCGGTGACGAGTCGATCGCGCTCTACATGCGCATCGCCCAGCTGTGCGAAGAGGGCCTCCGCGACGCGGATCGGGCCATTGGCGCCTATCACCAAGTGCTGCAGATTTCGCCGTCGCACAAAGAGGCCGTCGAGGCCCTGGGTCGACTCTACGAAGGCACCGAGCGCTGGGCTGAGCTCGTGGAGATCACCCGGCGGCAGATCCGCGTCGTCACCGATCGCGCGCAAAAGGCGCTGCTCTACTTCAAGTGCGGCTCGGTCATGGAGTCCAAGTTCGCCAACGAGGACGACGCGATTCGCTACTACGACGCGGCGATCAAGACCTCGCCGTCGTGTTTGCCTGCGGTCCATGGCCTCCGCGACCTACACCTCCGACGGCAAGATTGGTCGCGCGTGATCCAGACCTTGGAGCTCGAGGCCAAGCTGTGGACCGAGGACAAAGAGCGCGCCGGCGTGTTCGCGCACATTGGTCAGATCTACGGCGGCAAGCTCGACAACGAAGAGCGCGCCATCCAGTACTACGAGTCGGCGCTCACCGTCGACAAAGAGTGTTTGCCGGCCAATCGCGCGCTGTTCGAGCTGTATTTCCAGCGCGGGGAGTATCTGCGCGCGTTGCCGATCGCGGTGATCTTGACCCAGAAGGTCACCCGCGAGGGCGATCCCGTCGAGCGCAGCGAGTTTTATCGCAAGCGCGCCATCGTCGCCGAGGAGACGGGCGACGCGCGGGCGGCGGCGGAGAGCTTGGTGGTGGCGCTCGAGATTCGGCCGGAGAACCTCGACGCGCTCGACCGCTTGGTGGCGTTGTGCCGGCGTTATCCGGGCGCGTACGACTTTACAGAGACGTTCCACGAGCTGGACAAGCTCTTCCGCAAGCGCGGTCCGGAACAGTCGGCGCAGCTGGCCCGAGTTCTCGTCGCTGAGGGCTCGTTGCGAGAGCATTTGTACGAGATCGAAGGCGCCGAACAGAGCTATCTCGAGGCGCTCAAGATTGCGCCAGGCGAGCTACGTGTCGTCGAGGCCTTGGTGTCGCTGCACGAGAAGCTGCGCCGCTTCGATGCCGGTGCGGTGGTGCTGGAGGCCTTCATCGAGCGCGTCGAAGGTGTGGAGCTTTTGCCGACGCGCTCGGCGGCGCGCCTGCGTTTGGCCGAGCTTTATCTCGACGGTGCCATGGACCCGCGCCGGGCTGCGCTGACGCTCGAGGAGCTGCTCGAAGAAGATCCGCAACATCGCGCGGGCCTCTATCAACTCGCGCAAGCGCTCTATCTGCTCGGCAAGTTCGGCGAAGCCCAGCGCGCCTGCCAGCGTCTGATCGAGGTGTCGGCTGCTCCCAACAACACCGCGCCTGCCGAGGAAGTCGGCCGCTATTACGCCTATCTCGGCCGCATCGCCGAGGCCAACGGCGACGGCGCCAGCGCGTTGCGTGCCTATCGTCGCGCGGTCGACCTCGATCCGGGCTATGCGCCAGCGGTGTTGTCGCTGGCGCGGCGGCAGGCGGTGGTGGTGCCGGGGATGCCGCCCGATCCGCGTCAGGCCCACGCTCTCGTCGAGCAGGCCGTCGATTCGGCGCGCATGCAAGGCTGGGAGGCGTCAGAACGGCCGTTGCGTCGGGGGCTGGCGCGCTTCTATCAGGCGATGGGCGACCCGGGCCGTGCCGCCTCCGAGCTGCGCCGGATCTTGAGCCATTCGCCCGAGAGTCACGACGACCGCGCGTCGCTGGCGGAGCTGCTGGCGGCCAATCCGGCCACCATCAGCGACGCACGCCACGAGCTCATGTCGGTGCTCAACGCCGACCTCCGTCACCTGCCGAGCTATCAGCTCCTCTTGCAGCTGTATCAGCGCGCCCAAGATCCGGAGCGCGCAGCGCGGGTGTCGGGGGTGCTGGCGTTCCTGGGCTTTGCCGATCCGGGCGATCGCGGCACGCCGTTCCGCCCGTCGGTGCGACGTGGCACGCTCACCGAGGAGCTGCGGCGCTCCCGGCTGCATGCGTCGGATTCGCCCGAGATCGGGACGGCGCGGGCGTTGTGCACCGAAGCCTTGATGGCGGTGCGCGAGGCCATCGATCTGCACTACCCGATTCCGGCCATCGTCGGTGCGGTGCCTGCAGCGCAGTTGCCGGATCCCGGGTTCAAGGTGTGTGTGATCGACACCTTGCGCATGTTCGGGTCGCAGGCAGAGGTCTTCGTGGCGCGTGAGGTGCCGTCGGGGTGCCTCGTCGTCGAGTCGCCGCGTCCGGCTGTGTATCTGTCGACGGCATTGGTCGATCGCGATGACGGCGAGCGGCGCTTTTTTCTCGGTCGGGCGCTCGAGCCGCTGCGCGGGGGCTACTCGCTGCTGGCGCGGCTTGGTGCCGTCGGTGGCACGGCGCGCGAAGAGGTCATCGGGCTCATCGATCAGCTCTGTCGTCGAGAGTCGGAGCGCGAGCCGCAGACCCAAGAGTTCATTCGCAGCCTGCCGCGCAAGACGCTCAAGGCGCTCGAACGGGTGAGCCAGCTGGCCGAGGCGCAGACCCAGGCGGGAATCCCCACCTCAGCGACGGAGTGGGCCGCTGATCTGGAGCTGGCGGCTGATCGTGCCGGCCTGCTCGCTTGCGACGACGTGTCGGCGGCGGCTCGGGCGCTGGCGTTCTTGTCCGGTGGTGATCTCTTGCTTCCGGAGGCCACGCTCGACGCGGCGCTCCAGATCCGCACGCTCGGCGGCATCGCGCTCGGCCAGCCAGCGTCGGCGGAGCACACCACCAGCCTCCTCCGCTTCTTCTTGTCTGACGCCTATCACGATCTGCGGACCTCCTTGGGTCCACCCGCATGAGGTGCTTGATGACTTTACAGACCAAAATCCACGACATACGATGGCGGCGGCGATGAATCCCAAGTTCCAAGCGTCGGTGCAGAGCCGAGAAGACGTCACGTACGTCAAGCTGTCTGGCGTCATCGACGAAGACAACGAGCTTGGCGCGCTGGCCGACAAACTGTCCGCCGGCACCGCGGTCATCGACGCCAGCGAGATCGATCGCATCAATTCGTGCGGCGTCCGCGACTGGGTCAACTGGCTCGGTAAGGCGGAGAAGAACGGCGCCAAGGTGGTGCTGGTCGAGTGCTCGCCGGCCATCGTGGCGCAGATCAATCTGGTCAATAATTTCACTGGCCAGGGGGTGGTGAAGAGCTTCTTCGCGCCTTATTTCTGCCCCAACTGCGACCTCGAGAAGCTGTTGCTCGTCGAGACACGCGACATGGCTGGCCTGCCGGACTTCAAGGCGCCGACCTGTCGTTGCGACGAGTGCGACGGACCCATGGACTTCGACGACATGGAGACGTCCTATTTTGCCTTTCTGGCCAATGCCAAAAAAATCGTCACCGACTCGCGCGTCGACACCGTGCTGAACGAGTTCACACCGACGGACGGTGACCGCAAACTGCGGCCGCGGACCAATCCAGGCTCTGGGGCTGGCTCGAAGCCGGGGTCGAAGTCCTTGCCGTCGATCCCGTCGTTGCCGACGCTGACGGCGCGGACACCGTCGACGCCGGGTCCGAACGGCTTTGGTGCGCCGTCGACGACGTCGTCGGGAGTGCGGCCGACCACCTCGGGCGTGCGCAGCTCGGCGGCGGCGGCATTGGCGGAGCTCGAGGCGCGGCGCAGCATGACCGGGCCGGTCAACAAACCGGGCGGCAAGAACAACGTCGCCTGGATCATCGTCGGGGTGGTGCTGTTGGTGGCGACGGGGCTGCTTGGCTTCGTGCTCTTCGCCCGTCGCTAGGCGTCGCTGAAAGCTGTCTTAGACCGTCAGGCCCTTCTTGTAAGCCAGCAGCTCCTTCTGCACACGCAAAAGCGTCTGGTTGGTCTCGAGCAGCTCCTTGGTCCGGCTGCGGATCTGTGTCGCCAACCGCTCGCGCTCGCGGGCTTCGTTGTCGAGCATCTCTTGATATTTGACCTGCACCACGGCCTCGTCGGTCACGTCGCGCTGGAGCTCGAGCGCGCCGATGGGGTTGCCCTCGTCGTCGAGAATGGGAATCGCCGAAAGGATGAAGCGCATGGGCTTGTCGGTGCCGGCCGGCTGACCGTCGATCTCGTCGAGGCGAACCTGTTTTTTCTCGGTCCAGCACTGTTGGGCGATGCAGCGGTCACGGCAAATATTGAGCGCCAGCACGTCGTAGCACTTCTTGCCCTTGAGGCCGCGGGCGACGTTGCGGGGCAGTAACGAGAAAAACGCGCGGTTGAAATCGACGATGTTGCGTTCGTGGTCGCACACGAACCAACTGTCGATGATGACTTCGGAGACCTGTTTGAACTGGGCTAGAAAATTCCCCAACGCCGCGTTTGGCTCTGCCGCGTCCGTGCCTGCACCCCGAGGTCTATCCGATGCCGCGCTCACGCCAAAACCATATCACACAACGCTCGTCTCTTCATTGACGCCCCTACACAAGTGCTCGTAAAATGTGGGGGATCCGAAAATACGGATTCGTGAATACCGTGTGGGTTGCGAGGGAATATGGATAGGGGTCAAGAACGCGGTCCAGAACGGCGGCGTGGCGCGTCGATCAGTCTCAAAATGATCGCTACCACCACGCTGTTGGTGATCATCGTGGTCGGCATGTTCGGTGCGCTGAACATCCTCAACACCGGCCGTCTCTTCGACGAGCAGGCGCAGCGTCAGCGCGAGACGTTCACGAGCTCCCTCAAGATCCGCGGTGCGGTTCAGACGCGCGATCTGGCCGAGAGTGGTCGCGCGGCCATCGTGAACTCCGACTGGGGCACGTTGCAGACGTTCGTGCCGTCGATCGCCAGCGAAGATCCCGAGGTGGCCTACGTGTTCATCGCCGACGAGGCGGGCCTGGTCAACGCCCACTCCGACAAAGAGATGAACGGCAAGCCCGTCGCTGATCCGATCGTCAAGGAGCTGATGACCCAGAAGACGGAGATGACCAAAGAGGTCTCGACGCCGAAGGGCAAGCTGTTCGTGTTCACGCGGCCGGTCATCTCCGACGGCGTGCGCAAGGGGACGGTCGTCCTCGGCTATTCGTTGCGTCTGCTCGACGAGAGCATCATCAAGCTGGACAGCGACAAAGAAAAAGCCTTCCGCGCGGCGTGGATTCGCACGTCGCTGATCGGGTTGTTCTTCGTGCTCGTCGGCACGGCGTTGGCTGTGTTCCAGGGGCTCGGCATTTCGCGTCCGCTCAAGATGCTGGCCTGGCGCGCCGACCAGATTGCTCGCGGCGACCTCGACACCCGCGTCGAGATCTCGTCCAGCGACGAGATCGGCATGCTCGGCGAGAACTTCAACTACATGGCCGATCGCCTCGTGATCTTGCTGCGGGAGACTGCCGAAAAGGCCACGTTGGAGAAAGAGCTCGAGGTCGCGCGGACCATTCAAGAGACGCTGGTGCCGCCGCCGGATCTCATCGAGCGCAGCTTCATCAAGCTTGCCGGATATTTCATGCCGGCGTCGCAGTGTGGCGGCGATTGGTGGACGGTGCACGATCTGCCCGACGGGCGCCTTTTGGTCGTCATCGGCGACGTCACCGGACACGGCGTGCCGTCGGCGATGATCACCGCCGCGGCCAAGGCCGCCTGCGACGTGGTGCGTGCCACCGAGGGCAACAACCTGAC
>Ga0123338_10000740_pt1 | contig 32654 bp, 30 predicted proteins | sample grotaG_FD_89793 | JGI IMG/M metagenome (GOLD analysis project Ga0123338, IMG submission 89793) | Glacier valley bacterial and archeal communities from Borup Fiord, Nunavut, Canada, to study Microbial Dark Matter (Phase II) -... | ecosystem: Environmental > Aquatic > Freshwater > Ice > Glacier ...
ATTTGCCATTCCGCAAAAGGCAAAAAACATCGCCGCTGCAAAGGCGTTCATTTCGGTGTTTGCGTCGAAAGAAGGCCAGGTGGCGTTCAATACCCTGAAAGGATCGGCGCCGGTGCGCAACGACATCGCGCTCGCGTCGTTCGACACCGTCGAGCAACAGAAGATCGCCCAGCTCCAGGACCCGGCGACGACGTTGTTGTCGCTGTCCGATAGCCCCGCGGACTGGGCCAACGAGACCGCCTGTCTCATCCCCGCATTTCGGCCGACAGCGCCACCGCCGAGCGATCATAAGGCCGCAGAGACCCAGGCGACGACCCAGGTCGACGCAATCTATAGCCGCCTAGCAGCCTGCTATCTCTGCGATATCAAGGGAATTTGCGGCGCTGCCCAGGCCGGCTGCTTTCACGTCAAGAAAGCCTGCCAGCCATGAGCCCTCAAGTTTACGCGGCTTCTTTCGATAGTAGATCCTCATGAACACGACCAAACCTCTCTTGAGCCTGGGTCTCGTGCTGTTGGCCGGCTGCGGCAACGCCAAGCCCACCACTGGCATGGACCTCGGTTTCGGCAGCGTCAACATCTTCAGCTGGTGGACCGGCACGGGCGAGGCAGATGCCCTCCGCGCGGTGCTCGAGCTCTACCAGTCGACCTATCCCGGCACGACGGTGAGAAACTCCGCCGTGACCGGCACCGGTGCGCTGGCCGATCTCGACGTGGCCAACGGCATCGCCACCGGCCAGACGCCGCCCGACACGTTTCAGCTCTCGGGCTCGGGTGGCGACGTCACCGACTGGACCCAGTTCGTCGGCACGCCGACCCATCCGGTGAGCCCGGCCCGCAATGCGCTCTTGCCGCTCGACGATCTGTACACCGAGCATGGCTGGTTCAGCGCCATGCCGACCATCATCACCGACTCGCTGCGCGCCGCCGACGGCCACATCTACATGGTACCGGTCGACATTCATCGGCAAAACTCGCTCTTTTACAACAAGGCGATCTTTACCTCTTGTCCCAAAGTCGGCGGCGGCGTTTTGACCCCGCCGACCAGCTGGAAAGACTATCTGGAGGTGACGGTGCCGTCGCTGGAGGCGTGCAATGTGATTCCGCTGGCCATCAGTGGCCAGGGTTGGACCCAGAATCTCATTTGGTCCAACGTCCTGCTCGGCACCGCCGGCGTGGATTTCCGCAGCAAATACGAGAGCGGTCACGCTGACCTCTCGAGTCCCAGCACGGCCGACGCAGTCATCTTGCGCGCGTCGCTGGGCACGCTGTACTCGGTCTTGTCGCACGTCAATTTCGGCGCGACCGGGTCTCTCGGCTGGGATGGCGCGGCGGCCCTGTTGCAGAGCACCGCTTCGGATCGCGCGGCCATGTATATCCACGGCGATTGGGTCAAAGGGTATTTCCAGGCCAAAGGCTGGCACGCCGGCATCGACTTCGCCGAGGTACCCGGGCCCGGGACCTCGGGCTCGTATCTGTTCAATTTCGACGATTTCGCCATTCCCGCCGGCTCGGCCAATCCGGATGCGGCCAAGGCGTTCATCGGGGTGTTCGGCTCGAAGCAGGGCCAGGTGGCCTTCAACAGCTACAAAGGCTCGGCACCGGTGCGTAACGATCTCGACGTGACCTTGTTCGACACCGTCGAGCAGCAGAAGATCGCCGAGCTGAACGATCCCAAGACGGTCTTGCTGCCGCTGTCGGCCAACTCCGGCGATTGGGGTAACGAGCTCGGCTGTCTCATTCCCGGCTTCCGTCCCAAGGCGGCGCCACCCACCGACTCCGTCGCTGCCAAGGCCGCCAACGATGCCGCCGTCGACGCCATGTTCACCAAGATGGCTGCCTGCTACCAGTGTGACCAGACCGGCGTGTGCACCTCGGCGCAATCGGCCTGCTACCACGTGACCAAGACCTGCGCGCCCTGACCATGCGCGCGCTGGCCATCCTCGTGATGCTGAGCTCGGCTTGCACCGACACGGTCGGCATCAGCCGACGTCCGGTGGTGGGGTTGATTCTCGGCGCGCCTTCTTCATCGGTGGGATGGCTGTTTGCGCAACAGATCGAGACCGGTGCTGACCAGGAATCGGTGGCCCAAGGCGTCACGTTGATGGTCTTGGCCCCACCGAGCAACGACGCTGGCGATCAGATCGCGCTGGTGCGACAGCTCGGCACACAGAGTCTCGACGCGTTGATCATCGATCCCATGGATTCGACCATCTTGGCCCCTCCGCTCAGCGAGATCGATGCGCGCGGCATCCCCGTTCTGACCGTGCATCGGGTCATCGGCGACGGCGAGTATGGCGCCGGCGGCCCCGAAGATTTTCCTCGCACGCATGTGGGTTCCAACGACCACAACGGCGGCCGCATCGCCTGCGATCTGCTGGCGTCGCGGATCAATGCCACCGGCAGGATCTACGTGCAGACACCCACGCCCACCGACGCGCGCATGCAAGGCTGCATCGAGGTGCTGGGCGAAAAATATCCGGCCATGACCATCGCTGCCCACGACATCAACGGCCAGAGCGAAGAGGTGGCGAGGCAAGAGGCGACGGACGCGCTCGCCGCCGATCCGTCCATCGCCGGCATCTTGTGCACCGATACGTCGAGCGCGCTCGCAGTCGCCGACCTCGCGCCACGTCAGCCGGTGGTCGGGTTCGATCCGTCGACGGAGACACTCGATCATCTGGCCGATCTCAGCATGGCCGCCAGCCTGGCTCAAAAGCCGCAATCGATGGGCCGCTTGGCGGTGAAGTTCGCGATGGCGGCGGTACGCAGACATCAGATTTTGCCGCGGCTCATCGACCCCGGCTTTGTCGTTCTCGACAACGCCAATGCCCATCACCTGGAAATGGCGGCTTATGTTTACTAGGATACTCTTGCTGGTCGGTCTCTGTGCTGGCTGTGGTGCGGCGCCCGTCGACAAATCGAACGACATCGTGGTCGGTGCGCTCTTGCCGTTCACCGGCATTCTCGGCGCCACCGGCATCAACCTCGAGCAGGCGCTGATCATGGCCGTGGAGGCAATCAACAAGAGCAGCGTCTCCGGCCGACAGATTCGCCTGGTGTCGCGCGATACACACTCGCAGGTCACCATCGGTACCAAGGCCGCGTACGAGCTCATCGACGCCGGTGCGGTGGCCGTGATTGGTGGCGAGAGCGACGAGCTGAGCGAGATCATCGCGCCTGCATTCGAGGCCAAACAAGTGGTCTTCATTTCGCCAGGTGTGTCGTCGTGGCCGCTCAACGCGGTCAGCGAGCTCACCTACTGGTACCGCACCACGACCTCGCCCAATACGCTCGGCACCGAGCTCGCCGAACGTGCCTTTGCCGACGGTGTGCGCAAGCTGGCCATCCTCGAGGTCGGCAGCGACTACAGCATCCGTTTCTCCACCGCCATGGCCGACAAATTCACCGGCCCATCGCTGGGTGGCACCGTGGTCGCGGTCCACAATGTGTCCGATAGCCAGACGAGCTACGCCGCGGAGCTACGCGAGATCATCACCGCCGCCCCCGACGCCATCTTGCTGGTGGCCGATCCCAGCACCGGCGCCACCATCGTCGACGAATTTGCTGCGCTCGAATCCAATATTCGACCGTTGTGGTATCTGGCGCCCACCCTCGCCGTCGACGGCTTCGTACGCAACATCCCGCCTGGTCTCCTCGACGGCATGGTCGGCGTCAGGCCGGCCGTGACCGACTCGGGCGACCGCTACGCCACCGCATTTTCCCAGCATTGGAATGGCGACGCACCGCTCAACCCGGCCTATTTCTACTACGACTCCATGGCCCTTCTCGGCATGGCGCTGGCGTCATCCTCGTTCACCGACGGCGGACGACCTGATCCGGCCAGCCTGCGCCGCGCGGTGTCCGAGGCCGCCAAACCGACTGGCACCTTCGTTCTTTGGGACGGGCTCACCGCCGGTATCACCCAGGCCGCGGCCGGCCAGAAGGTCTACTACGCCGGCCTCACCGGAGTCCTCGAGTTCGACAGCGACAACAACCGCCGCCAAGGCACCAGCGACCTCTGGAAGATCGAGGGCCAACAGATCCTGAAGGTCACGCCGTAGAGCGCATCTCATAAATCGGGACCGAGCCCCGGTCGTGCTTATAATGCCGCGTGGCCAAGAAGGACGAGCGGCTGTCGTTGGAGATCGGCGGTATTGCCGTCGAGGTGAGCCATCCCGATCGGGTGGTGTTCCCCGAGGCGAACCTCACCAAGCTCGACCTGGTGCGGTATTACGAGGTGGTGGCCGAGGGCGCGCTGCGCGGGGCCGGTGGGCGTCCCAATGTTCTGGTGCGCTTCGTTCACGGCGTCGGTGGGCAGCCTTTTTTTCAGAAGCGGATGCCGGAGAAGCGGCCGGCGTTCGTGGATACCGTGGTGTTGAAATTCCCGTCGGGGCGAACGGCCGAAGAGCTGGTGCCGCGCAATGCGGCGACGCTGGTCTGGATGGTGAGCCTCGGCTGTATCGAGCTGCATCCGCATCCGGTGCGCGCCGAGGATCTCGACCATCCCGACGAGCTGCGCGTCGATCTCGACCCTGGGCCGGGCGTGGAGTGGGCCACGCTGCAGAAGGTGGCCGAGGTGGCGCGTGAGGTGTTGACCGATGTGGGTCTGAAGGGCTGGCCCAAGACCTCGGGCTCGCGCGGCGTGCATGTCAATGTGCGGATTCAGCGACGGTGGACGTTCTCCGAGGTACGGCTGGCGGCGTTGACCTTGGCGCGCGAGGTGGCGCAGCGTGCGCCGCAGATCGCCACCGCGCGCTGGTGGAAAGAAGAGCGCCACGGCGTGTTCGTCGACTACAACCAGAACGCCAAAGATCGCACCGTGGCCAGCGCCTACTCGGTGCGGCCGCGGCCAGACGGGAGGGTGTCGGCGCCGATCACCTGGGCCGAGCTGGTCGATTGCGACCCAGCCGATTTCACGGTGCGCACCATGCCCGATCGCTATCGACAGCTCGGCGATCTACATGCCGGCATCGACGACGAAGCCGGCTCCTTGGAGGCGCTCTTGGAGATCGCCGCGCGTCACAAGTCAGAAGGCCTCGGCGACGCGCCCTGGCCGCCGCACTATCCCAAACAGCCTGACGAGCCGGCGCGGGTACAGCCGTCACGCAAGAAGTCCAGCGACGGCAAACGGACGCCGATTCACCCGCTGATCGAGATCTCTCGCGCGGCGGAAAAGGCTGACGCCTTGGCCGGGGTCGAGCGCTGGCGGGTGCGACATCCGGCCGCGTCTGCGTTGCTCGCCGTCGACGATGTACTGGTGGATCAGATGCGCGGGAGATCGACGGCGTGGTGGCGGGTGCGGATTAACTTGCGTCACGTTCCCGAGGCTGAGCGGCCGGCCCAAGAGACCCTCGATCCGGACTTCACTCCGCCGATGGGGATGGCTCGGCGTCCGAAAGCTTGAAGATCTTGCGCAGCTCGTAGGCCGGCGTCACCTCGAGCTGATCGTACCGACAGTCTGCCGGCGCCTTGTCGCGTCGCCAGCAACGGAAAACCGCCGCGTGCCGAAAGCGCAGCCCTTGCAAGTGCTCGTATTTGACCTCGGCCACCCACTCGGCGCGCACCGGCGTCCATGACAGATCTTTGCCCTTCGACCAGCGACTCTGACCACCCGGCATACGCTGGCCGGTCTCGTCGTGATGCTCGCCGCCCCACGACGCCCACGGGTGGTTCTCGAGCGCGTTCTCGGTCAAGGGCTTCAGCTCGTCGACGAGCTCTTTGCGACGCGCCATGGTGAAAGCCGAGGTGACGCCGACATGGCCGAGCCGGCCCGCTTGGTCGTAGAGGCCGAGCAGCAAGGAGCCGATCAACGTGCCGGGGCCATTCTTGTGCCAGCGGAGTCCAGCCACGACGCAATCGGCCGTGCGCGCATGCTTGACCTTGATCATCACCCGCTTGCCGGGGACATAGCCGCCGTCGCTGCGCTTGGCCATGACGCCGTCGAGGCCGGCGCCCTCGAAGCGCGTGAACCACTCTGCAGCGAGCGCCCGATCACCGGTCGCGGGCGTGAGATGGATGGGTGGTGTTGCGCGACCAAGATGCTGCTCGAGGAGCTGCCGGCGCTCGGCCTGCGGCAGTGAGCTCACGTCCTCGTCGAGGGCCAAGAGGTCGAAGGCCACGAACGAAGCCGGCGTCTCGACGGCCAGCTTGTTGATGCGCGTGGCGGCGGGGTGCAGCCGGAGCTGCAGCGCCTCGAAGTCGAGCCCGCCCGGCGTGGCGATGACGATTTCACCGTCGACGACACAGCGTGCCGGCAGCTCTTTGCGCAGCGCGGGCAAGAGCTCCGGAAAATAGCGATGCAGCGGCTTCAGATCGCGACTCTGGATCTCGACCTTGTCGCCGTCCTTGAAAACGATCGCTCGAAAACCGTCCCATTTGGGCTCGTAAATCCAGCCGTCTCCGTCGGGTAGACCGTCGGAGGCCTTGGCCAGCATGGGCTCGATGGGAGGCTTGAGCGGGAACACGCGTTACGCCCTATTTGTACGCATTGATGGCGCCGCTCTTGGCCTGCGTCACGATCATGCTGCCATCGGTGACCGCCTCGACGGACTGCACATCGGTGAAGCGTCGATCGGTCAGCACCGCACCCGAGGCCCGGGGATGATCGCCGATCTCGCTCAAGACCAGCTTGCCGCCGTCGAACGCCGCCAGCCAGGTGTGCTCGACGTCGCCAAACACGACCTTGTTGCCCGCCGCGGCCAATATCCGGAGGTCGTCTTTGGTGCTGACACTGGCCGAGGCCAACACCTTGCCGTCGGCGTGCGAAACGACGAACGCCTTGCTGCCAGAAATCGCCAGACTGCTCTTGCCGTCGAGCGGCGCAATGGCCCGGCTGCCGTCGCTGGTCCAGCGTGCCTTGCCGGTGGCGGGATCGATACCAATGGTATGGTTTCCGTCAGCGAGCACGATGACCGACATCGACCCGCCAACGCTCAGCGGCCCCTTGGTCTGATAGCGCCAGCGCTCTTTCCCCGACGCGCGATCGATGCCGAGCAGCGTCGATGCGTCCACCGCCAGCACCAGCTCGCCGAGCTCGGGACCCAAGCGCACCGAGTCGCGCAACAGATTCATCGCTGGCTTCATGATCTTGAGCTGCCAGCGCTGCACCCCGTTGGCCAGGCCACTGGCCACCACGCTGTTGTAGCCATAAGACAAGACCACATCGCCGTGCACCGCCAGCGCTTGCGGCTCGGCATCGCCGTTGGCCGGCGTGCGCCAGGCGGCCTGTCCCGTCGCTGCGTCGACCGCTACCACCCGTGACCACAGCTTGCCGGCAAACAGGACCTTGCCACCCGCCGAGACCGGCGCCGTCGAGACGTACAAACCGTCGACCGTCCCAGGCGCAATGGTCCGGGTCAGCCATCTCTTTTGGCCGTCACCGATCCCGAACGCCGCCACCGTCTGATCGTCGACGACAAACACCATGTCGGCAGCCTGCACCAAGCCCACGCCAGCATCGGCCACACGGTCGAGCCCCGTCGACCAGCGCACGGCACCGTCGCCCGCGCCAAGCGCCCATAGCTTGGTCGCGCCGTCTTTGGTCCCGACCAACAGCACCACGCCCCCGGCCAACACCACCGGGCTCCTCGTCACGAAATCGCGGTTGGTCCAGACTGGCTTGGCTTCGCTCACATGGCACCCCGTCAGCATCGCGGCGACACCCGACACGACCATCCACCGCATGACCGCGTTTATAGCATGATTGAGTAGAGCAGCGCGTCGGGCGGCAGCGTCGGCAAATGGCCAGCGAGCCAGGTGGCCAGTGCCTCGATGTGCTGCATGATCCACTGGCCGACTTTGCCGAGCGAGGCGAGCGAGCTCTGAAGTGCCTCGTGGATCGCCTGCGAGGCCGAATGCTTGATGGCGTCGGTGGCCGACTCGATGGTGCCGGTGATGGCGCCCTTCAAGTTGGTGATGATGCCGTGCTTGAACTCGTCGGACGCCGACTCCCAGTGCCAGTCTTGTTGTGGCGCATTGCCCGGATCTTGCATCGGCAAGAGGTCGAGGATGGGTCGCATCGACGCAAACGGCATCTGCGGTGGCGCTCCGCCTTCTTTCTTCTTGTCCTCGCCCTTCTTGGAAAGACTCATCTCGTAGATGCTCTTGGTGTGCGTCGCCGAGGCACCGACGGCCATCTCCGCCTGTTTGACGTTCTGCTCTTCCTTCGACATCGCGTGGTCGCCGGTGGCCTTCCATGCGTCGCCCTTGGCGTTGTGCACTTGCAGGCCGTTCTTGTTGTCGGCGTCGTGCAGGCTCTTGGCGCCGAAGTTCGACGCCTGATCCGCACAGGCCGAGGTGATCTTGTCGATGATCGGATAGAGCGCCTGCTTGATGTGCAGCTTGACCGCACCGAGCTGCAGCGGCGGCGGCTTCATGCCGTTGGGCAGCATCGACTCCGCACCGCCAAGACCGAGCGCGGCGGGCACGTCCACCGAGTCGGGGATGTGCTGGTCGACGAGCTGATCGGCCTTGGCGCGACCCTTGGCCTGAAAGACGCGATGATATTCTTTCATCATCTCGTCTCGCGGCGTGCGCATGTGACCCGAGGCAAAGGCGTCGGTGAGAAAGTGATTGGCGCCCGCGTCCATGGCGAGACAGTTGTCCATGGGATTGCCGCCCATGGCGTCGGAGAAACCGCGCTTCAAGGCGTCGATGTGCAAGCGCATGTACTCGGCCACGTTGGCGCCGAAGTTGCCCTGCGCAAAGCCGATTTCGCCGGCATAGGCGGGGTTGTCACCCTCGAGCTGCTCGAACTTCTTTTCCGAGTCTTCGCTCTTCTCGCCAAAGTGAGTGGCGTTGTCGGAGGCATATTCGAGATATTTGGCGCGCATGCCGTGGGTGGCGATGATGATCGCGCCGTCGGAGTCCGGCTCTTTGTTCTTCTCCGGATTGGCGTAGTGGGCCGAGCGCTGCGCCTGCTCGTTCTTGACCACGTCGAGGAGCTTGTAGACGCCGTCGGGCTTGTCGTTGCAGTCTTGCTCGAGATCGTTCCAGCTGCCGCCGTAAAAGTCGCCTTGCAACGCGGTGAAAAGACCCGCCTCGACTTTGACTTTACCGACGGTGAGCGGTCCGCTCATCCCCGCTTTGGCGAAGCCTTCGGTGCCGAGCTGCATGTGCTCGCCACCTTCGAAACAGGCCACCTGCTCGGCGCCCTTCAACGCCACATTGGCCTTGGCACCGGCGAGAATCGACGCCGCAGCCTGGTCGGCCTCGACTTCGTAGGAGCTGCCTTGCGCGACCCGCTTCGACTTTTGCGCGACGCCGGGCGCGGCGCCTTGTTGCTGCGCGGTGTGCGCCATCTCGTGGGCCATGACCGGGTTGAGGCTGTTCTCTTCGCCGTCGCCGAGGACGATGTCCTGGCCGTGGGTGAATGCCTTGGCGCCCATGTCGCCCGCCGCTGCGGCGGCTTTTTCGCCCTTGTGGACCTTGACTCCGCCGAGGTCGGCGCCGAGCGATTTTTCGCCCTGCTCACGCGCTTTGCCGTCGAGGGGCTGGCCTTCTTCGCCGAGATCGACCGCGTCTTTCTTGTCGGCCTTCTCTTCCTTGTTGCCCTTGCCTTTGGGCTTGCCCTTTTTCTCGTCGCGGGCGGCGTCCACCGTGCCGGGGTCGAGCTTTCCCGTCGGGGGCAGGCCGTGTTGCTCCTGCCACAGCATGAGCTTCTTGGAGTCGATGCCGCCCTTTTCGTCGGCACAGCTGCCAGAGGTGAGCTGGTTGAACTCCTGGTCCTCGGGCGACGGCGGCTTGTCGTGTTCTTTGGCCACGGCGTCGTCGGCCTTGGCGTCGGCTTTCTGCTCGGCGGGATCGCCTGGCTCGGAGACCCCGGCCCCGCCAGCGTCGCCGTCGCCCTCCGCTTTGCGGTGAATGGGCCCAGGTCCACCGGCGCCGTCAGCCACGTGGCTCAGCTCGTGGGCCAGCAGTCGATCGCCTTCGCGGGTACCGGGCTGGAACTCGCCGGCGCCGAAGTGAACGTCGTCACCGACGGTGAATGCGCGGGCGTTGAGATCTTTGGCCGCGTTGGCCGACTCGCCGCCGGTGTGTACGCGGACCTTGGAGAGATCGCCGCCTACATGCGGGCCGAGACGACTTTGCGAACCGGCGTCGAGAGGAGCGCCGCCGCCGCCGGGAAGCTTGTCGGCCGAGTTGGAGTCGCCCTTGCCGCCAGCGGCTTTGCGCTGGATCCGCCGTCGCTGCATGAGCATGCGGCGATGGCTGTCAGATGAGCCGCCAGTCTCGGCTTCGCCTTCTGTGGTGCCCCCGCCGCCCGATTTGTCGCCCCGTTGCTCGCGCTCGGCCACTGGCACACTCCCTGTACCAGGGAATCATGAGTGACCAGGAGGTGTCCATTCTGAAACCGGCCTACGGGGCGGGGTCGGCGCAGCAGCGAAAACCCGTGGAATAATCATGGTATGTGAGCTCGTGCGCGGAGGTGACGTACTTGCAACCGTGGCCGTTGATCTCGGCGTCGCCGTAAAACCCACCCCGAAACCGCCCGTGGCCATTGGCATCGGCGGGGTCGGCTCCCCATTCGTGGAGGTTTCCCACGCAATCGGCGATGCCATACGGCGACACGCAGTGTGGGTAGGAACCGGTCGGCGCGAGGCCACCGTCCCACGCGTTCATCTTGGGATCGTTGAAGTTGGCGTACGTCCACTTGCTGGAGTCGTTGCCGAAAAAGCGCGCCACGCTCGAGCCCTTGCCCTCGTTGCAGTAGCCGACCTTCTTGGTCTGGCCACCGTAGGGGTAGTAGTCGGTGGCCAGATCGCCACGGCAAGCGGTGGCAAACTCCGTCGCTGTGCACAGGCGTTTGCCGGCGTTCTGGCAGGCCGACGCCGCTTGTTTCTGGGAGATGTAGCCTTGCGGAATGACGCCGGCAGCGACCTTGGCGCGAATGGTCAGGCCGTCGACGACCACCAACGGCGAGTGTGGCATCTCGACGCCGCCGACCAGCTCGACGACATAGGCTTCGTACTGGTCGACGCAATAGGTGGCGATGCGCACCATGCCGGCCGGGCAGCCGTTCGCCAGATCCGGCCCCGTCGACAGATCGGACGGCGCGTCCACGGAGAGGTCCGGTCCCGCGTCGGTCAGCGTGCCGCCGTCGCCGCTCGGATCCGACGCGTCGTCTGTACCGGTGGCGGAGCCACAAGCGAGGAGCACAGTCGACAAAATGGCCAGCACCCGCACGAAACCAAAGGATAACATATGTCCACGGAGGGCTGCGCCGTTGTATGACTTCGGTGTGTTGCCCATTCCTGCGTACACGCCGCTGCCTTCCGTCGCTGCCGTGCTACGGGAGCGAGGCTTTGCGCTGGTCGCCGCTCGGGACCTAGCGGTGGATGCGGTAGAGCTGGCAGCGTTGGCGCCGTCGTGGGACGACCTGCCGGCCGATCCCCATCTGCGCGATAGCGGGCGCTATCGGTTTCGTCGCCATGCCTCGTTTGTCGTCGATCACGGGCTCCACGACGTCGCGCCGCGGGCGCACTTTCAGCCTGTCGAATACAACGCGCTCCACGGCGGCATCGAGCGCTGGTTTGCGCCGATGACGCCGGCGGTCACCGCCGCGCCAGCCTTTCGCAGCCTGGTCGCCGGCCTGGGAGAGCTGGTCGCACCGACGACAACGTTGTATGTCGAAGCGCATCAGTTCCGCATCGACACCGCGTCCGGCATCGGGCGCCCGACGCCCGAGGGCGCCCATCGCGACGGCGTGGACTTCGTGGCGCTGATGCTCGTTCAGCGTCATCACGTCAAAGGTGGAGAAACCCGCGTCTTCGAGGCGGATGGCCCAGGCGGTGTGCGCTTCACCATGGCCCAGCCCTTCAGCGTGCTTCTGCTCGACGACGCCCGCGTCATCCACGAGACCACGCCCATCCAGCCCGACGGCCCCGACGGCGTGCGCGATACGCTGGTGATCACCTACCGTCGCAACGGCTTTCTGAATCGTTAGCCGAGCGCGCCCGCCCGAGCGAGGACGCGTTGCAGGTCGCCCGCCGACACCGGCTTGGTGAGGTGCTCGTCGAAGCCGGCATCGAGGGCGCGCTGGCGGTCGTCGAGCTGACCATAGCCGGTGAGCGCCACCAGGAGCGTATGGTTGCCGAGCACCTGGCGGGCGCGGCGGGCGACGGTGTAGCCGTCGAAGATGGCGAGGCCGATGTCCACCAGAGCCAGTTGCGGGCGATGCTCCACCAGCGCCGCCAGACCGGTCGCGCCGTCGCTGCCGACGTTGACCTTGCAGCCCAACGACTCGAGGAGCTCCCGCGAGGTCTCGCGGATGTCGTCGTTGTCCTCGACGAGAACGACCTGGAGCCCAGCCGGCACGCTGAAAGGTTGGGACGGCGCGACCGTCGCTGCCGAGCCAGCGGCCAGTGGTAGGCGCACGGTGAAGGCGCTGCCCTGGCCGAGTCCTCGACTGCGGGCAGCGACGGAGCCGCCGTGCAGCTCGCAGAGGCGCTTGACCAAGGTGAGACCAATCCCCATGCCACCTTGCGACCGATCGATCGACGACGGCACCTGCGTGAAGAGCTCGAAGATATGCGACAGCATGTCGGGCGCGATGCCGAAGCCATCGTCTTCCACGACCACCTCGGCCATGCCGTCGTCGGCGGTGAGGGAGACGCTGATGTGGCCGTCGTGAGGCGTGTATTTGACCGAGTTGTTGAGGAGGTTGGTGAAGACCTGCTCGACGCGCACCGGGTCACCGTTGACGTGGAGCGGCATCGGTGTGCCGTGAAACTGCATCGCTTTTCCGTGCTCGGCCGGCTGGGTGAGTCGCGACAGCAGCTCGTTGAGCTCGAGCAGGCTCGGCTTCAAGACCACCTTGCCCGAGGTGATGCGCGAGACGTCGAGGAGATCGTCGACGAGACGGGACAGATGATGAGCCTGGCGCTCGATGATCGCGCGGTGCTTCTTGCCGACCTCACCAGCGACACGGTCGAGCATCTGTGACGCCAGGGAGATCGCCGCCAGCGGGTTGCGCAGCTCGTGACCCAGCATGGCCAGGAACTGATCGCGCTGCTCGATGGCCGCTCGCGCTTGATATTGCCGTCGGCGGGCCCGCAGCGCCGCGTGCACCGCGCTCAAAAGGGTGCGCGCCTTGACCGGGCGATCCTGGATGGTGGTGTTGCCGAGATAGCGCACGGCGTCGTTCATCTGCTCGATGGGGATGCCATGCGGGCTGAAGACGATGAACGGAAAATCGGACCAGGCAGGCTGACGCGACAGCGCCTGCTCGACGATGGAACGCGCGGCCGGGGCGAGGACTTCCTCGGTGACGATGGCGCAGCCGCCCAGGTCGGAGATTCGCTCGGTCAGCTCGGTGACCGTCGCACAGACCAACGTCGCAATGCCGGCACGCGACAAGAGCTCGGCGGCGAGCTCGGCATCGCGGCCTTTGGGCGTCCAGATGAGCACGCGCTGCCCGGGTATGGTCACGGCGCTGTTCATCTTTTACCGATGAGCTTGTCCATGTCGCCGACGAAGCTGGGCACCCCGCTCAGCACGCCATGGAACTGCGTCAGTGGCTGGCCCACTTCGATTCCCTTTGGGCCCATGGTCAGATCGCGGATGGCGTCTTCATGATGGCCGCTGCGCTTCTTGACCGCCGAGATGGCCTTGCGAATGCGCCCGGCCGCTTCGAAATAGCGCAACAGCAGCACCGAGTCGGCCAGATAGCTGACGTCGATGGGGGAGTCCATCTTGCCGAGCATTCCGTGCTGCGCCATCACCAAGATCGTGGTGACGCCTTTTTGCGCGAAGTAGCTGAGCAGCTCATGCATTTGCACGTTGAGGAAGTGCTCGTCGGGCATCGAGTGCAGAAAGCCGTTGAGGCTGTCGATGACGACGATGCGGGCATTGTGCTTTTCGACCTCCTGGCGAGCTCGGAAAGCAAATTCGCCGGGGCCCATGACCGCCGGGTCGATCCGGTGCAGATGGACGCGGCCAGCGGCCCGCTCGGCGTCGAGATCCATGCCGAGCGCGCGGGCCCTGGCCAAGAGCGTCGCCAGACCCTCTTCGAAGGCGAAGATGGCGGCATGGTCGCCGCGATGGGCCGCAGCGACGGCATACTGGGTCGCGATGGCCGACTTGCCGGAGCCGGCCGGCCCGAGGATGAGGGTGCTGGTGCCACGATGCAGCCCGCCGCCGAGCAGGTTGTCGAGCTCGGCGATGCCGCTGGAAATGCTTTCTTCGGTGAAGTCGGTGCGGTGCCCGGCAGCGACGAGGCGAGGGAACACTTGCAGGCCGCCGGTGTCGACGATGTAGTCGTGATAGCCGCTGCGAAATTTGACGCCGCGCATCTTGACCACGCGCAGGCGGCGCCTGTCGTCGCCGAAGACTGGCGAGCGCTGCTCGAGGCTGACGACACCGTGGGCCAGGCTCTGCAACTGCAGATCATTGGGCTGCGAGCTGCCGTCGTCGAGGAGGAGCACGGTGGTGCGGCGGCCGGCAAAATATTGTTTGAGCGCCAAGATCTGACGCCGGTAACGCAAAGAGCTCTGGGCGAGGAGGCGCAGCTCCGACAGCGAGTCGAAGACCACGCGGACGGGCTGCACTTTTTCGACATGGGCGAGGAGCGTGCGGGTGGTCTCTTGCAGCTCTACCTCGCCGGTCTCGAAGAGGGTGTTGCTGCTGGAGAGGTCGAGCGCTTGCTGGACGGCAGACAGCTCGAAGAGGTCGATGCCGTCGAGGGACCAGCCGTGGGAGGAGGCCACGTCGCGGATCTCGGCCTCGGTCTCCGAGAGCGTGATGTAGAGGGTCTTCTCGCGGTGGCGAGCGCCCTCGAGCAGAAACTGCAAGGCCAGCGTGGTCTTGCCAACGCCGGGGTCGCCCTGGACGAGATAGATGCGATCGCGCGGGAAGCCGCCACCGAGGATGTCGTCCAGACCCGTAATACCGGTGGACATGCGCAAGGTCGTTGGGTTGTCTGCCGTCACACTTAGGTCGTAGGCACGTCAAAACGGAATGGAAGGGCCCCAGCGTGCGACTTGCGCTATCGTCGCTGCATGGGGTCTCTGAAGCGGATCGAGCTGCGGACGCATGGGCGCGGCTTTGTCGATTTTACCGACCATGTTCGCGACGCTGTACGGGGCAAGCTCAGCAGGGGACTGTGCACATTGTTTATCCGCCATACCTCGGCCAGCCTCCTCATCACCGAGAATGCCGACCCGGCCGTCCGCGCCGATCTGGAGCGTTTTTTTTCGCGCTTGGTCCCGGATGGCGACCCTCTCTTTCGCCATGACGCCGAGGGCCCTGATGACATGCCGGCCCATGTGCGCGCCGCGCTGACCGCGACCACGCTTGGTATTCCCGTCGAGGACGGCGAGCTCCTCCTCGGCACCTGGCAGGGGATCTACCTGTACGAGCACCGACATGCGCCACATACCCGCACCGTCGTGGTGTGTCTTACGTCACATATTTAGCGGGCTCAGTGACTCGCCGCGCCCAGTCGGCTATGTTCCCTCTATGCGCACATCGATGGCCTTGGCTTTGGCTTTGTTTGGCTGCAGCAATCCGCCGGCGAACATGATGATGCAGCCGCCCGCCGACGAAACGGTGACGCTGCAGAGCCAGACGTTCACGGTACCGGCCGGCGAAGAGGTCTTCATGTGCCAGGACTTTGCCAATCCGTTCGGCTCGGCTGACCAGGATGTGCAGCAGTTCGAGTCGCACATGACGCCGGGCTCGCACCATCTGTTGTTGTTTTACAAAGACAATGCAGTCGATACGCCGGTGACACCATGTAGCGGCCTCGAGTTTTCCCCGACGCCGTATGGCGCGCAGACGCCAGATGCCACCGTCATCTATCCCGACGGCATTGGGACACTGGTCAAAGGCGGCCAGGGCTTTCACCTCAACATGCATTATCTCAATGCCAAAGCGACCGATCTCCAGGCCAGCGTGAAGATCGTGCTGCACAAGTCCAAGGCGGGGACCGTCACGCAGCATGCCGGTTTGTTCTTCTTCAACGACGTCACCCAGATCCTCGTCGGGCCGGGCGCGACCAGGACGGTCTCGGCGACCTGCACCTTCCCCAAGGCGGTCAATCTGTTGTACGGCGTGGCGCACATGCACCGTCGCAGCACCAACATGACAGCGACCCTCGACGGCAAGATGCTTTACACCACCGATCAGTGGGATGCGTCGCCGCTGCAGCGCTTCGATCCGGCGGTGCCGGCGGCGATGGGGTCGAAGCTGACCTGGTCGTCGACCATCGACAACACCGATGGCACCGACACGATCACGTTTGGTGAGTCGGCGTTGACCAACGAGATGTCGATCTTCGACGGCCAGTATTATCCGGCCGATGTGGACAAGCCGACCATCGAGTGCATGCGCTAGCCGAGCACTTCTCTGACTTTGCGACTCAGCGAATCTGGCGTGATGGGCTTTTGCAGGAACGCCACCGCAGGGTCGAGACCGCCGTGGCGCACGACGGTGTCGTCGGTGTAGCCGGACATGCACAGCACCTTCAGCTCCGGCCGCAGATCGAGCAGGCGCCTGGCCAGCTCGGGCCCGCTCATCTGCGGCATCACCACGTCGGTGAGCAAGAGATGAATGGGGCCGTCGTAGCCGCCCGACACCGCGAGCGCCTCGGCGCCGTTCTGCGCCTGCATCACGTGATAGCCGTGCTTCTTCAAGATACCGTGCGCGACCAGTCGGACCTGATCTTCGTCCTCGACGAGCAAGATGGTCTCGGTGCCGCTGAGTGTGGTCGGCGCCGTCGGTGAACGCACTGGGTCGGCTTCACCGTCGGTGCTGGGAAAATATACCTTGAAGGTGGTGCCGCGGCCGGGCTCGCTGTAGACCCAGATGCTGCCGGCGGCCTGCTTGACGATGCCGAAGACCATCGACAGGCCAAGCCCGGTGCCTTTGCCTTTTTCTTTGGTGCTGAAGAACGGTTCGAAGATGCGCGCCTGGGTGGCCTTGTCGATGCCGGCGCCAGTGTCGGTGACCGCGACGAGAACGTAGCGACCAGGGGTCACGCCGAGGTGTTCCTGGGCGTAGATCTCGTCGAGATGGACGTTGGTGGTCTCGACGGTGACCTGGCCGCCCGATCCCGAGCCCGTCGAGATCGCGTCACGCGCATTGACGACGAGGTTCATGATCACTTGCTGCAGATGGCCGGGATCGATGGTGATGTTGTCGACCTTCGGGCTCTGCACCATGGTCAGGCGAATGTCCTCACCGACGAGCCGGAGCAGCATGTTTTCCATGCCCATGAGGACCGCGCTCGGGTCGAGGACCTTGGGCTCCATGACCTGCTGGCGGCTGAACATGAGGAGCTGGCGGGTGAGGTCGGCGGCGCGGTGCGCGGCCTTGGTGATCTCCTCGAGGTCGGCGCGGTTGGGATCGTCGTCGGGAAAGGCGTCGCCGAGGAGGTCGGCGTAGCTCAAGATCACCGACAGCAGATTGTTGAAGTCGTGCGCGACCCCGCCGGCGAGGCGCCCGACGGCGTCCATTTTTTGCGCCTGGCGGAGCTGGCTTTCGAGGGCGGCGCGCTCTCGCTCGACGAACTTACTGTGGATGCCGACCGCGATGGCATCGGCGATGACCGGCAGGGCGCGCAGCGTGGCCTCGGTGAGCGGCTTTTTGGAGAACATGGCCATCACGCCGATGAGCCTGCCGGCGACGACGAGCGGATGCCCGGCAAAGGCGACCAGACCTTCTTCGCGCACCCACTCGAGGTCGACGAAACTCGGGTCTTCTTGAACCTGGTTGGTGATGTATGGGCGCCGGTCCATGGCGATCACGCCAATCTTCAGCTGGCCGAGGGGCACGCGGCTGTGGGCCCCGTCGAGGTGGACGAACAGCCCGGCCGAGGACTGCAGCTCGAGCACTTTCTCGACGGCGTTGAGAGTCCAGATGCGGGCGGCCGCGCCTTCGAGGTGGTGCACGATGGCCTCGGCACAGGCTTGTAAAATCTCGCGTAACGAGTCGGAGCGGGTGAGCGCCATGCCGACCTTGGCGGTCAACGCGGCGATATTGGCCCGCTCGGCCAATGCCTCCTCGGTGCGACGACGGTCGCTGATGTCCATGGCCATGGCCAAGACGCCGTCGAAACGGCCCTCGGCGTCGAAGATGGGCCCGGTCTCCATCAGTACGAAGACGTGCGAGCCGTCGCGCCGCGTCAGCCTCACCTGGCGCTGTTCGGACGTGCCGGCACGGCGGCGCTCGAGGCCGGAGGTGGCTTTTTGACGCTCGTCGGGATCGAGCAGGTCGAAGGCGTTTCCACCCACCAGCTCCTGTGGTTCGTAGCCGAGGATGTCCGCCATCCGACGGTTGACGAAGGTGGTGCGCAGCTCGGCGTCGATGGTCCAGATGCCTTCCGAGGTGGTCTCGACGATGCGCCGGTAGCGCGCCTCCGACTCGCGCAGATCGCCCTCGGCTCGACGGCGCGCAGCTCGGCCGGCGCACTCGCGCAGCTCGCGCTCGATGGCCGGGACCAGCCGCATGAGCTTGTCCTTGATGACGTAGTCATGGGCCCCCGAGCGCATGGCCTCGACGGCAGATTCTTCGCCGATGGTCCCGGAGACGATGATGAACGGCAGATCGAGCCCGCTCTCCTGACAGATGCGCAACGCGGCGAGCGCACTGAAGCGCGGCATCGACCAGTCACTGAGGACGAGGTGCCAGGGTCCACGCGCCAGCGCCGCGCGAAAATCGGCTTCCTCATCGACGCGCTCGAGCTCGATGTGGGGCCAGGTCCGGCGCAGCTCGAGCTCTACGAGCATCGCGTCGTCGGGAGAATCCTCGACGAGGAGACCGCGCCATACCTTGGTCGGATCTGAAGAGCCCCCCGCTCCGGTCATACCTCTCCGCCGTCAGCTGGTGCGACGATATCAGATACGAATCATCTGGCGCGACAGAAAGAGCGCGAAGCATGACGCTAAATACGCAGCTAGAACTGACCTCTAATAGGTCGTTTATACCGATTATTTAGTAAAACGCAGTAAGCGTTATTGGGTCAGCAGCTTCGAGCACGGTGCTGGCAGGGGCGGTGCGGCGCCGACGCGAGCCTGGTAATTCTTCTTCTCACTGTCGTGATCGGGGCCTTTTTTGAACCACCAATCGAGTCCCTCACAGCCGTCGCCGGGCGGCAACGGGGTCTGCGCCTCACACGCGGGACTGTCGGCTGGGCAGGCCAGCCTGACGTGGAAATGATCGTGATGCCCCCACCATGGACGCAGCTTGCGCAGCCAGGGACGCTCGGCGTCCGACGGCATGGTGCACAAGACGCGCTTGATGACCGGGTTGATGAAGACCCGATCCACCGACGGTGAGCTGGCCACGACGGCCAGCATGCGGATCACCGCCGGCGAAAAACCAGGCAGGATGCGACTCTTGGCGAGGTCGACCAGGGAGCGTGCTCCACCGTTGCTGGCCGGGGCCAGGTAAGCGAGGTCCACGTCGAGGCCGGTCTGATGGCTGGCATGACCAGTGGGGGCGGGGCCGCCACGAATCTGGCCGAGGTCACCGATGTACAGCGTCGGGAGCTTGAGCGTGCGCAGAGACTTGCCGAGCTCGGTCAGGAACGCAACCAAGAGCGGATGACCAAAGAGCCGCGCGCGCTCCGGGTGCAAGATCGCGTAGCCGGTGCCCTTGAGCGGTAGCCGCGCGGCGCCGTCGACACAGCCGCCGCCATAGCGGCCGATGGACTGCGGCCGGCCTGGGCCCGGGGTGCTGAGCGCCGCCCAGGCCGCGGGTGCCGACGGTGCCGACGGTTGTGATGGTGCCGCGACGCCGCCGTCGACTTGAGCGGGCTCGGCCATGGCCAGCGCGCGCAGCACACAGAGAGTGACGACGACCCGGAAGACGCTCACGTGACAGACCCTAGCAGACAGGATTGCTCGCGCACGTTTGGGCACGTCGGATAAGCTGACAACATGCCTTGGGAGCCGCGATGCCGATTCTCGAACGCCTGAAACAGATCTTCTTCTTCCCGCTCGTCCAGCTGGCGCACGGGCCGCTCACCGTCGGGACGGTGATCCTGGCGGTGCTGATCATCATGGCCGCCCGCATCGCCGCCATCATCTTCGGCCGCGGCGTCTCCCGCCTCCTGGCGCTGCGCGGGGTCGACGACAGCACCCGCTTTGCCATCGTCAAGATCGTCCGCTACGTGGTGGTGCTCATCGGCATCTCCATCGCGTTTTCTTCCATCGGCTTCAAGCTCGACGCGCTGTTGGCCGCGTCGGCGGCGCTGTTGGTCGGTATCGGCTTTGGTCTGCAGACCATCGCGCAGAATTTCATCTCCGGGCTCATCCTGCTGGTGGAGCGGCCGGTCGGCAAAGGCGACTTCGTGCAGATCGGGCATGCCTCGGGATCGGTGGTGGACATTGGGCTGCGCGCCACCACCGTCGTCACCCGCGACGAGGTCACCATCATCGTGCCCAACAGCGAGCTCATCAACGGCCAGGTGGTCAACCATTCCATTCCGACCACCCGGCGCCGCATCAATGTCGACGTCGGCGTGGCCTATGGCAGCGACGTCCCACTGGTGCAAAAGACCTTGCTGGCCGTCGCAGTCGCGGAGCCAGGCGTGCTCAAAGACCCCGTCCCCGAGGTGCGCCTGGAAGCGTTTGGTACCTCCAGCCTCGATTTCTCGCTGCTGGTCTGGATCGCCAACCCGAGCCAGGACCGCATCGTGGCGTCCAATGTGCGTTTTGCCATCGAGGCCGCTTTTCGGGCCCACCACATCGAGATCCCCATCCCGCAGCGCGAGATCCATGTCCGTGGTACGGCGGCGACGGAGACTTTGCGCCCGGCCAAGTAATTCGTCAGGGCGTGAGCCGTTGTGGCGATGGGCGTACACTGAGGAGCGTGAGGCCTGTGTCCGATCTGCGCGTGGTGTTGCCGGCTGAAGAGCCGCTGCCCGACGCGCCATTGACGCTCGACGAGGCTTTCCGCCGCTATGTGCGCTATGTGGCGGCCATTGCGCTCAAGATTTTCGGGCGCGACGACGAGGTCGACGACGTGGTGCAGGACGTGTTTCTGGCGGCTCACAAAGGGCTTCGCGACCTCCGTGACGACCATGCCATCAAAGGCTGGCTGGCGACGGTGACCGTGCGGTTGGCCGGTCGTCGCTTGCGCATGCGGCGGCTGCGCTCGTTCTTTGGCCTCGAGGATCTGGGGGCGATGCAGCCAGTGGCACCTGGGGCTTCGCCGGAACAGCGGGCGTTGTTGGCTTCGGTGTATGCGCTGCTCCGCAAGTTGCCGGTTGCCGACCGGCTGGCGTGGACCTTGCGGCATGTGGAGGGGATGGATCTGGCGACGGTGGCGCAGGTTTGCGGATGTTCGCTGGCAACCGCCAAGCGACGCATCTCGGCTGCGCAACACGCCATCGACGAGGCGGTGGGCGATGAGTGATCCGAGCCTCGGGCGTAAGCTCGCCGACGCCTTGCCCGATGAGAAGCGCGCCTGGAGTGACGAGCGCGTCGAACGCGTGGCCCGGTCGATGGCGAGACGGCGGGCGCGCCGGATGGCGCTCCGTGGCGTGGCGATGTGCGTGGGTGTGTTGGTGCTGGGTGGCGTGACTGCGTCGTGGGTGCGGCGGCCGCCGACAGTGACGTTGGCAGACGGATCCGCCATCCGGCCGCTCGATCGCTCGAGCGTGGTCCGGATGACGACCGAGCTGCCGACGCGGACGGTCGTGGAGTTGGTGTCAGGCGCGGCGCTCTTCGATGTGGCCCATGTGGAGGGGCGGCTGTTTCGAGTCGAGGCCGGGGGCGTGGCGGTGGAGGTGCTTGGCACGCGGTTTGTCGTCGAGCGAACGCGCAAATGGGTCAAGGTCGCGGTCGAGCGGGGGCGGGTGCAAGTGCTGAGTGGAGGGCCGGTACGGGTGCTGGGGACTGGGGAGACGCTGGAGGTGCCCGTGGGCTCCGAGGCCGCCGCCGTGGACCTCGCGCCGACTGCGCCACCGGTGGTACCCGTCGGCGAACCGGTGGTGCCGCCAGATCCACCGGCTCAGGTCGATCCACCGTCGCGTACGGCGAAGACCAGTCGCCGGGTCGTGCCGACCGTGTCGGAGTCGCCAGCCTGGCGTGCCCCGGCCGAGCGGGGCGACTTCGATCGCGCCTATCGCGAGCTCCGCCTCAGTGGGCCCAAGTCGGTGCGCGATGTGCCCAACGAGCTCTTGCTCGCCGCCGACGTCACCCGTCTCAGCCATCATCCACTCGAGGCCGTGCCGCTCCTCGAGCGTGTGGTCCGAGACCATGCCAAGGACGCGCGCGCGCCGTTGGCCGCATTCACGCTCGGTCGCGCGCTGCTCGACGAGCTCGGCCGACCGCAACAGGCCGCCGATGCCTTTGCCCGGGCCCGCTCGCTGGCGCCGTCGGGCCCGCTCGCCGCTGACGCGCTCGGTCGCGAGGTCGAGGCCTGGTCCCGCGCCGGCGACACCGGCCGCGCCCGCGCCCGCGCTGAAGAATATCTTCGCCTCTACCCCAAAGGAGCACGCTCCGCGTCGGTACGTCGCTTTGGCGACCTCGAATGAGCCCGACGCTGTGAAGCACGCCCTGGCCTGTGCGGGGCTCTTGATGCTGGCATGGCCTTCATCGCTACGCGCCGAGCCTATCTCGCTCGAGGTGGATGTCTGTCTTGCAGCCGAGCGCGACGAGCTGCGGCGCATCGTGGCGCTCGAGCTGCATCGATCGTTGTCCGAGCCAGAGGCCAACGTGCTTGGTATCCGACTGCGGTGTGCTGAAGGCGCGACGGTGGAGATCGAGGTCCATGGGTCGGCCGGGCGCAATGCCGCGCGCACCGTCGACAGCGGCACCGCGATCACCGCGCGTGCGCGCTTGTTGGCGTTGGCGGTGGCCGAGGTCGTTGCCGAGCTCGAGGCGGTGGTGCCTCCGCGGCCCGTCGTCTCGCCGCCGGTTGGCATCACCAAACCCAAACCCCGTCGAGAACGCCGGCTGCAGCTGAGCGCCGTCGCCACCGGGCATGGCTTTTTCACCGGCACCGGCTTCGTGGCCGGCGGCGGGGTCAGGCTGGTGCACGATTTGCCGTTCCATCTCGGTTGGAGCATCGATGCCTTGGCCGAGCATGGCGCGGTGGACACGGCGTCCGGCCAGGTGGTGGTCGATGTGGTGAGCGTCGACTCGCTGTTGTCGTTGCATCGCCGTTGGTCGTCGTTCGCCCTGCGCGGCGGAGTCGGCTTTCGCGGTGGCGCGGTGCGCCTGGAAGGTCGAGCGACGCTGTGGGGCCCATGGGCCGCGCCAGTGGGCCTCTTGTCGGTGGCTTTCGCGCCCGTGCCGCGGCTGGCGATCGAGCTCGCCGTCGACGGTGGCTATGTGGTCGCGCCCGTGTCGGGCCACGTCACGGCCGACCGGTCGGTGGCCATCGATGGCGGCTTCGTCGGCTTTCAGATCGCTGTCGGCACCTTTCTCTGAGCCGTTTCGACGCGTCGCTGCCACTGATGCAGGGTGCCGCGTGTCGTACTCGCCTTGTGCCTCGTCTGGTTGCCATCGTTGGTCGGCTGCGGCGTCAAACCCTGGCAGCGTGAGCTTCTCGCCAAGCCCAAGATGGCGCTCGACGCCGATCCCGAGGCGGCGCTGCTCGAACAACATGTCTTTCAATATCGCGAAGGCTCGGCTGGCGGTTTTGGCGGCACCGGTGGCGGATGCGGCTGCAACTGACGCTGGCGCTGATGCTGGCCGCTCGCTCCGCCGGCGCCGAAGGGCAGGCCTCGGTCGACGTCCGCAGCGGCGTCTACCAAGACTCCGACCGCACCTTCATCAGCACCACCACCGTGGCTGCGCGCGGCATCGTCAAAGACCGCCTCACCATCGAGGCGCGCTATCTCGTCGACGTGGTCTCCAGCGCCTCGGTCGACGTGGTCACCGCCGCCACCAGCCGCTTTTCCGAGACCCGCCACGAAGCCGCCGGCGCTGTCGGCTACCGCGACGGCACCAATGCGGTCTCCGGCGGCTACATCTACTCCATCGAGAACGACTGGGAGTCGCACACCGCCAACCTCGGCTGGAGCCGCGATCTGGCCAAACACAACGTGACCATTGGTCTCGGCGGCACGTTCGTATACAACGCCGTCGGCCGCTCTGGCGACCGCAACTTTCACCGCACGCTCGTCGTCGGTGGCGGCGCGGCCTTTGTCTCCTTCACGCCGACGCCGCGCGATGTCGTGAGCATCAACTATTCGACCTCTTATCTCACCGGCTATCAGGCCAGCCCCTATCGCTTCGTCTATTTTACCGACGGGCCCAGCCGCGCCTCGGTGCCGGAGACCGATCCCAATACCCGGTTTCGCCACGCTTTGACGCTTCGTTGGAATCGCCATGTATTCACCGATTCGGCCATTCAGTCGTTCGTGCGCGGCTATGTCGACGATTGGGGAGTGACCTCGGCCACCGTCGGTGCTGAATATCTGATCGGCCTCCACGACTTCACGCTCGGTCTGCACGTCCGCGGATATTTCCAAGAGCACGCCGGCTTTTATCGGCCGGTGTATACGGCGCCTTTGCGCTACATGACGGCCGATCGGGAGCTTTCACGTTTCGTCGATGGGTTCGCCGGCGTACGGCTCGGTTGGCGGCGACAGCGACTCGGCCGGTTGACCGAGCTCAGGGCCGAGGCCAAGGTCGACGCGTTTGGTTTCTGGTTCTTCGACTTTCCCCGTTTGCAATCGCGCAGCGGCGTGGTTGTCGAGCTGGCGCTGGGTGCGTCGTTTTGAGGTGGCTGTGGCTGTGCTTGCTGGCCGGCTGTCAGGGCGACTTTGCCCAGCCGTTGCCGGTCGCTGCCGTCGACGAAGCCTATTTTCGCTGTCGCGTGCAGCCGATCCTGACCAAGTCCTGCGCGGCGTTTGCCTGCCATGGCGACGGGCGGCGTTACTACCGGGTGTTTGCCCGCAATCGACTGCGTCTCGGCGGCGAGGAGACCACCCGCAACGCGCCGCTCGGCAGCGATGAGCGCCAGGCCAACTTCCGCGCCGCCAGCGTGCTCCTCGATCCGGTCGCACCGACCTCGCCGACCGAGAGCTGGCTCGTCGGCAAACCGCTCGAGCAGGCGGCGGGCGGGCTTTATCACCGCGGTGCGCTGGTGTTCAATGGCGGCAATGTTTTTGGCACGCGCGACGACCCCGACTTCGCCACCCTCGTGGCCTTTGCCAATGGCGCCAAGGAGGATCCCGCATGCATCGAGCCGGGCAGCGATCTGTAGCTGTATTCGTCGTCGCTGTGGCCGCCGTTGTTGGCGGCAGCGCGTCGGCCTTCCATCCCGGCAGCGACTTCGACAAGTCGCCGGGCGCGGGCGGCGGCGGCGGCATCTTTTACGCAGGCGTGCCGCGTGAAAAAGGCTGGACCTGCGCCGCATGTCACATCGACGCGCCCGGCAAGATCAAGCTCAGCATGGTCAGCAGCCTCGTCACCGACCGTCGCTACAGCCCGGGCCAAGCCTATCCCATCACGGTACAGCTCGTCGGTGAGCATGCCGGCCTCGGCTCGCCGCAGAGCAACTACAACACCATGGCCGTGGCCGCCGTTCTCGGCGATGGCTCGGTCGGCGGCCGCTTCTCCGGCTATGCGCCCGAGGACTTCTACGACGGCACGACGACCCTCGTGTCCGCCGGCAAAAAGGTCGGTGTGACCTCCTGGACCTTCACCTGGAACGCACCGAGCGCCATGCTCGGTCCGGTCACGATCTATCTCTGTGTCGTCGACGGCAACGGCGCCAACGCCGCCCCCGGGGTGACCCTCACCGACCCGTTTGGAGACGATGTGGCGTGCGGATCCGTGACAGTCACCGAAGCAATCGTAGGATCCCGTGAGCCGATTTTTCGGCCACTGGCCACTCAGGGAAAGAGCCCTCATGAAAACGAGCCTATTGCTTCTCTGTTTGACGCTGGTGGCCTGCAAAGGGACGACCGGCGAGCTCTTTCCAGGCGATCTCTCTCCGTCCATCGACGCGGCGCTACCGGATATGGTGAATCCGGCGCTGGTGCCGGTGCCGGTGATCTTTCACCCCTCCGACAACGAGACGCGTGCGGCCGGCGTGGCGATTCCGTTCGTCGGTCACGCCAGCGATCCCACCGACGGCGCACTCACGGGCGCGTCGCTGGTGTGGAGCAGCGACCGCGATGGCGTCATCGGCACGGGTGAAAACTTCAGTGCCCCGCTGACGCAAAACACCCACCGGGTGACCCTGACCGCTACCAATTCACTTGGGCTCAAGGGCTCCGTCTTCATCACTTTGATCGTCAACTAGCGAGGTCGGATGGTGCCAAAACAGATGTGGTTGTGGTTGTCGATGGTCGGAATGATCCATTGCTCCAACGCCGACACCGGAAATCCGTGTCCCAGCGGCATCTGCCCCGGAAATCTGCCGGGCAGCGACGGTGGCATGCTGCTTTCCGATAGCGGCGTGTGCGTCGAGACCTGGAGCTGTACCACCTGGGCGGTCGGCGCCGGTGGCACCTACACCCGCGTCTGCACCGACACCAACGGCTGCGCCACCAGCCTCGGCAAGCCCAGCGAAGGCCCGGTCGCGTTGCCCAGCCTCGATATGCCCTATTACAAATGCAAGGTCGAGCCCATCGTCGATCGCGGCTGCGCCATGATGGGCTGCCACGGTACCTCCGTCAGCGACGGCACACGCGCCTATCGGGTCTTCGCCCGCGGCCGTCGGCGCAACAGCCAGACGGTCCCGGCCATGTGTCTCGACTCGGGCTCACAGAACCTAGACAAGGGCACCGCCACCATCATGTGTTACGGCTGGAGCGGCCACAGCGACGACGAATGGCAGAAGAACTACGACTCGGCGCGCGCGCTCATGGTCGGCGTCGCCAATGTCGACGACTGCGATCTGCTCTCGCAGCCGGTGGTGGGGGGCAAGGCGCACACCGGCGTCCACTTGTTCGCCAGCCGCACCGATCCCGACTATCTGACCATCAAGGCATGGCTCATGGGGGCAACCCTGCCGAGCTGTGACCCGATGAACTGATGCAGTCGCACAATCGAGGAGCACACATGCGCGTGATGATCTGGCTGGTGATGTTGGCGATGCCGTCGCTGGCCCAGGCCTGGGACGGCGAGTTGTTGTGGAACAATCCCGCCAACGGCCAAGGCCCCGTCGGTGCACCGAGCTCGCTCATGCCAGGGGGCGGCGGTATCTATGGCACGGGTGGCGCGCGCGACTACAACATCACCTGTGCCAGCTGCCACGTGAACGACAAGAAACAGCAGGGCCAGATCGACGCCAAGCTGACCTTTACTCCGTCGCTGTCGTCGCTGGGCGCGGCGCAGGCCTACAAGCCCGGCCAGCTCTATGTGGTCACGGTCGCGCTCCTCAACGAGAAGCTCGGCAAGCAGAACTGCGACCAGTATGTGACCGGCAATATCAACAACTTCGCCGCCAGCTTCGAGGACAGCGCCGGCAAGAGCGTCGGTGTGCTCGCCTCCGACAGCGGCCAGAGCGCGGCGGCGTGTTCCAAAGTCATGCCGGCCAACGTCACCACCGGCACCACCATGTTGTACGGCGATTGCCACGCCATCACGTCCATGGGCGGTGACAAACGCAACGTCAACACCACCACCTGGACCTTCAAGTGGACCGCACCGGCAGCCGGCGCCGGCCAGGTCACGATCTATTGGGGCGTCGTCGACGGTGATTGCGTGATGGACTCTCTCGGCGACGACGTGAAGGTCGGCACCACCAAGCTCGTCGAAGGCGTGGCTTTGCGGTCAGTGCCGCGCGTCAGATGGGCACGTACAACGTCACGCCACGGTGGATCACATGGTTCTGAAAATCGGGTGGGTGCCACTCGACGCGCGCCAACACCGTGACGGTGCCGAACGTTTTGGTGGCGGTGGCGAACATCGGGTAGGTCACCGGATCGTGCAGGATGGCGACGGCCCAGGTGGTCATGTCGGTCGTGACCTCGGCCTGGGTCATGAGGCGATAGCCGGTGGGGATGGGCGGGTTGCTGGCGACGCTGGGCGTGACGATGCAACACTGAATGGCGGCCGGGCCGGGGCAGTGCCCGCTGTACGGCGTGTGGTTGGGCATGGCCATGCAGGCCGCGACCATCAGGCATTGGCCGGGTGCGCCGCTGACGGTGCAGCTGTCGGTGCTGCCGGCGTCGTCGCTGCTGAACGATAAATCCTGGGCGGTGGCGGTTGCCAGATCGACCTCGCCACCGTCGCTGCCACTGGGTGGCCCAAGCGCCGGTGGAGAGCACGCCGCCATCATCGTCAGCGCACAGAGCCTTCCCCACATCCGACAATGATAGCGGATCTGCGATGTTCTTGACGACCCAACGCCAAACTAGCGAAGCTAATGTACCGGCCGCGCTCGGCCAAAGGAGCCCGCTATGTCGTCGAAGACCTTCACTGGCATCACTCCGGATGTGTGGGCCTGCATCAAAGCCGCCAGCATCAAAGAGCACAGCACGGTCTACGACCCGCCCGCCGCCGAGGAAGGCACCGCGACCACCGACACCGCGGTGGGCAAGGTCGTCTTGCAGTTCGTCTTCGACGAGGATGAGTCAACCTTGGTCTACACCATCCAGTCGAAGCCGTTTTTGGTGCCGGAGAGCTCGCTATGGAGCGGGGTGGAGTCGAGCGTAGAGGCTTGCGGGGGCGTGCTGGCGCCGTCTTGAAGTGGTGATGCGTCAGTGCGCGTTGGAGCAGCGGCCCGACGAGCAGCGACCACCGCGACAGTCGGAGTCCGAGCCGCACGAGCCGCAACGGCTCGACGAGCAGCGACCCACCGAGCAGTCCGAATCCGAGCCGCACGAGCCACAGTGACCGTTGGAGCAGCGGCCGTTGCCGTGGCAGTCGGAGTCCGAGCCACACGAGCCGCACTTTCCGTTGGAGCAGCGACCCTCTTTGCAATCCGAGTCGGAGCCGCAGCCGCCACAGCGACCGCTGTTACAGCGGCCGTGTCCGTGACAGTCGGAGTCCGAGCCACACGAGCCACACTGGCCGCTCGAGCAACGGCCATAGCCGGCGCAGTCCGAGTCGGAACCGCAGCTACCGGCCAGCGCGCGTCCGGCACCAAAGCCAACGGCGAGCGCAAACGCAAACAACATCAGTACGCGTACAGGTCGAATCATCAAATCCTCCATGGGGGATATCGGTGGGGCGCCGGGATGGTATCCGATTCTGGGGTTCTCGGTGATACGGTATGGCCGTGACCAAGCGACTCACCCCCAACGACGCCGTCTTTTTACTCGGCGAATCGCGCGAGACGATGTTCCACGTCGCGGCGCTGTTGCCGTTTTCGCCCGCTGCCGACACCGCGCCGGATCAGATGCGCCAGCTCATGAACCAGGTGCGCGCGTCGACGGAGATTTACCCGCCGTGGAATCTCAAGTTGCGCACACCCGAGGTGTTGTGGAACCCGCTGCAGACCTGGGTCGAGGACCACAAGCTCGATATCGATTATCACGTGCGACGTACTGCGCTGCCGACGCCGGGCGACGAGCGCGAGCTCGGCATCGTGGTGTCGCGGCTGCATTCGCATCCGGTCGATTTTCATCGGCCGCCGTGGGAGGCGCACCTCATCGAGGGGCTCGAGGGCGGGCGCTTTGCGTTTTACGTCAAGGTGCACCACAGCCTCATCGACGGATATTCGGCGGTGCGTGTCTTGGCGCGCAGTATGTCTCGCGATCCGGACGAGCGTGGGCGTCCGCTGTTCTTCTCGCTGCCGCCGCCAACACGACCGGAGCCTGCCGCGACCACGGATAGCGAAGCGGTGCCGCTAGGTTTTCCGGATTTGTTCGCGGCGGTCAAGACCCAGCTCGGCGCCGCGCGCACCGTCGCTGGGACATTGCGAAGTGTCTATCAGCAGGTGATGGCTGGCGAACGCGACCTCATGACGCCGATGCGCGCGCCCAAGTGCATCTTGAACGGCCGTATCAGCCGCAGTCGCCGTTTTGCCACACAAAAGCTGGAGCTCGATCGCATCAAGGCCGTCGCCCAGGCCTCGGGCGGCACGGTCAACGACGTGGTCATGGCGCTCTCCGGCGGGTCGCTGCGCCGTTATCTGCGTGAGCTCGACGCGCTGCCCGGTTCGCCGCTCGTGGCCATGGTGCCAGTCAATATTCGTCCCAAGGACGACCCGGGCGGCGGAAATGCCGTCGGTGCCATCCTGGCCTCGCTCGGCACGCACCTGTCCGATCCCGGCGCGCGACTACAAGCGGTGATTTCCTCGACCAAGAAGGCCAAGGAGCAGCTGCAGGGCCTCTCGAAGAGCGCCATCGTCCAGTACAGCGCGCTCTTGTTGACGCCGTTTTTGCTGCAGACGCTGCCCGGCGCGGCGACCTGGGTGCCGCCCACCTTCAACGTGGTCATCTCCAACGTGCCCGGTCCCGACGAGACCCTGTATTTCAACGGCGCGCGGCTCGAGGCTTGTTACCCGATGTCGATTCCGGTGCATGGACTGGCGCTCAACATCACTTGCAGCGGATATGCCGGCTACCTGAACTTCGGCTTTATCGGCTGCCGCGACACGTTGCCGCATTTGCAGCGGCTGGCGGTCTATTGCAAAGAGGAGCTCAGCGAGCTGGAGAAGGCCGGGCTCAGGACTTGACCACTTTGCCGACCAGGTAGTGCACCGGGCAAAATCCGGTGAACGAGCTGGACAGCATGATGGCCCCGATCAGCGCCACGAGATACATGGCGCGGGCGTCGACGAACAAGGCGAGGAGCACGCTACCGAGGAGCAGGATGCCGATGATGCCGTCGTGGATCTTGATCTTCTTGGTCATGTCCTGACCTTTGTACGCGATCTGGCGGCAGGTTGGTCTCGCAACCATGCGAGACGTTATCGCAGAGATGCGAAACGCGTGGTTTGATACCTCATGCTGTCCAAGATCCATGATTGGGATGACCTCCGGCATCTCGAGGCCCTGGCACGTCTCGACTCGGCCAACGCCGCCGCCCGCGAGCTGGGCGTCGCGCCGTCGACGATCTACCGGCGCATCGCGGCGCTGGAAGCCGCGGTCGGCTTTGCCTGCCTGGTCCGCAACCAGGGGATCACGCCCGCCGGACGTGAGCTCGCCGAGCTGGCTCGCAACACCGGCGCCCAGCTGACCAGCATCGCCCAGCGTGCCAAGGAAGAGCGCAGCGACGTGCGCGGCACCGTCACGCTCACCACCATCGATGGCTTTGCGCCGCTATTGACGGCGCCCCTGGCCGAGCTGTCGGCCGACTATCCGCGCCTCAAGGTCCACATTCACATTTCCGACGCCGGCCTCAGCCTGCGCAAGAACCAGGCGGAGCTGGGCCTGGCGCTCTTGCGTACGCCGCCCGAGACGCTCGTCGGTCGCAAGCTCTTTCCCATCCGCTTTGGCGTCTATGCCAACCGCGCCTTGGCGCTCGACCCACAGCGGGCCCGCTGGGTGGTGCTCGGTCATCCGCTCGAAAAGTCCTGGCTGGCGCGCTGGGAGCAGGCCCACGTTCCGCGTGAAAAGATCGCCGCCGCCACCGCCTCGAGGCGACTTCTCGTCGAGATGGTGGCTGGCGGCGTGGGCCTTGGTCTTCTGCCTGCGCCGCTGGCCGAGAACCATCCCGACCTCGTCGAGCTCGCCGCCTACAAAGCGAGCACCGCCGAGCTCACCCGCACCGCTTGGTTACTCTTTACGCCCAACCTCCGCCAGGACGTCCGCATCGCGACGATGATGAAGGTCCTGACCCAGCACCTTCAGCGTCGGGCATGATGCGGGCATGACCATCGATGCCTGGATCCAACACCCGACGCCGGCGTTCTTGCGCGAGCCGATGTTCGCGTCGCTGCGGCGCTGGATGGGGATGTCGCTGGAGGCAATCCCGTCGGAGATTCCGCCGGCATTCACCTTGGACGCGCTGGACCAGGCCGGGGTCACCGAGGCGCTGGTGAGCGCGTGGTGGGGTCCGCGCGGTCCGCTTCTCGACAATGACAGCGTCGCCGCTCTGTGCCGGCTGCACCCGACGCGCTTGGTCGGTGTCGCTTCGGTGGATCTGTCGCGGCCGATGGACGCCGTGCGCGAGCTGCGTCGCTGTGTCCAAGATCTCGGCATGCGGGCGCTGCGCATCCTGCCTTGGCTGTGGGGCCTGCCGCCCAATGATCGGCGCTACTATCCGCTCTACGCCGCGTGCATCGATCTCGGCATTCCGTTTTGTCTACAAGTGGGCCACTCCGGGCCCCTTTATCCCTCCGAGCCCGGTCGTCCCATTCCTTATCTCGACGAAGTCGCGCTCGAGTTTCCCGAGCTGGTCATCGTCGCTGGGCATATCGGATATCCCTGGACCGAGGAAATGATCGCGCTGGCGACCAAATATCCCAATGTCCATATCGATACTTCGGCTTACAAGCCCAGCGTCTATCCGCCCGAGCTGGTCGCTTTCTTGAAAGGCCGCGGCAAGAAGAAGGTTCTCTTCGGCAGCAACTTCCCGATGCTCACGCCCGCCGCCTGTTTGGCCGAGGTGGACGCGCTCGGGCTCACTCCCGAGACCCGCGCCCTGTTTCTCGACGGCAACGCCCGCCGCGTCTTCGCACTCGGCTGAGCAGTGTCAGCGGTTGAGACGCTGTGGCTTGGCGATCTGACCGCGCTCGAGCATGTTGAAGAGCACGCCGGCCATCATGTTGGCGTCGGGGAGCTTGACGAATGCGGCGACGATCTTGGCCACGCCGAGGTCCAGGTGGCCGAGCTTTTCGCCGGCGAGCTCCATGGC
>Ga0123338_10000742_pt1 | contig 32598 bp, 29 predicted proteins | sample grotaG_FD_89793 | JGI IMG/M metagenome (GOLD analysis project Ga0123338, IMG submission 89793) | Glacier valley bacterial and archeal communities from Borup Fiord, Nunavut, Canada, to study Microbial Dark Matter (Phase II) -... | ecosystem: Environmental > Aquatic > Freshwater > Ice > Glacier ...
AATAACTGGCCAGGATGGCTCTTATCTTTCCGAATTCCTGTTAGAAAAAAATTATGAAGTACATGGCATTGTACGGCGCGCCAGCACTTTCAATACAGATAGAATTCAGAACCTGTATCATGACCGTCACGACCCCGAGGCGCGGCTCTTTCTTCACTATGGAGATTTGACGGACGGCAGTTCGCTGCGCCGCATTCTGCATAAAGTGGAGCCCGATGAAGTCTACAATCTGGGTGCCCAATCGCATGTGGCTGTGTCTTTTGAGCAGGCTGAGTATTCGGCCGACGTTGTTGCCACCGGCACGCTGCGTTTGTTGGAAGCCATTCGGGATTACACCTCTGTCACATCGAAGCCGGTCAGGATTTATCAGGCCGGTTCGTCGGAGATGTTCGGCGCCGCCAAACCACCGCAGAGCGAAGCCACCGCGTTTTATCCGCGCAGCCCTTATGCCGTCAGTAAAGTGGCGGCGCATTGGTATTGCGTGAACTATCGCGAAGCCTACAAAATGTTTGTGAGCAACGGCATATTGTTCAATCATGAGTCGCCGCGCCGGGGCGAAACATTTGTGACCCGCAAGATTTCGCGCGCAGTGGGACGCATCAAGATGGGCTTGCAGAAGAAGCTGTTTCTGGGCAACCTGGATTCCAAGCGCGATTGGGGATTCGCAGGCGACTATGTGCAAGCCATGTGGCAGATGCTGCAACAGCCTGAGCCAGACGATTACGTGATTGCGACCGGCCAGGCATATTCGGTGCGCGAGTTTCTGGATGAAGCATTCGGTCAGGTTGGTCTCGATTGGCAGCAGTATGTCGAAATCGATCCGCGGTATATGAGGCCGACGGAAGTGGATTATTTGATGGGCGATCCGAGCAAGGCACAGAAGGCTTTCGGCTTCGCCCCGCGCGTGGGCTTCAAAGAACTGGTCCACATGATGGTGGATAGCGATCTGGAATTGGCCGACCAGGAAGCCACTCTGATCAAAGCGGGTCACACGGTATCGTTGCGCGGCCGCAGCGGTTCGCAGCATGGATAAAGATAGCCGGATTTATATCGCGGGGCATCGCGGCCTTGCTGGCTCCGCCATTGTCCGGCGCTTGCGAGAAGACGGGTACACCAATCTACTCACTCGCACGCACGCGGAACTGGATCTGACGCGGCAGGAAGCCGTGGACAAGTTCTTTGCGGCGGAGCGCCCGGAGTATGTGTTTCTGGCGGCGGCCCAGGTGGGCGGCATCATGGCCAACAATACACGCCGTGCCGATTTCATTCGCGAGAATCTGCTGATTCAGACTTTGACTATCGATGCGGCTTATCGCAACGGCGCAAAGAAGCTGCTGTTTTTAGGCTCCAGCTGTATCTATCCGAAGCGGGCCGAACAGCCGATGCGGGAAGACTGTCTGCTGACCGGCACGCTTGAGCCCACCAATGAACCGTATGCGATTGCGAAGATAGCCGGCTTGAAGATGGGCGAGGCGTATCGTTCCCAATATGGCTTCGACGCGATCAGCCTGATGCCGACCAATCTGTATGGACCCGGCGATAATTTCCACTTACTCGATTCCCATGTGCTGCCCGCGTTGATGGCTAAGTTTCATGAAGCGAAGATCAAGTCTGCACCCGAAGCGGTGATTTGGGGTACCGGGAGCCCTTTGCGCGAGTTCATGCACGTGGACGATCTGGCCAGCGCGTCGGTGTTCCTGATGAAGGAGTATTCGTCCGCGGAGATTGTGAACGTTGGCACCGGGGAGGAGATCAGCATTTTCGACTTGGCGGGTATGGTTGCCGAAGTGGTGGGGTTTGAGGGGACCATTGTGAAAGATACATCCAAGCCGGATGGCACGCCGCGGAAATTGCTGGATGTGACGCGGCTTCGAGCGCTGGGCTGGCGGCCGCAAATCGGGCTTCGTGAGGGCCTGGAAGCCACTTACGAGTGGTACCAGCAATCGCTACATGCCCACCAGGGCAAATGATTTAGCGACGTGCGGGTTGGCGGAGAGCGTCTCCCAGATCTGCCCCGTGCGCGCGTTTTCCGCCATCAGCACCGTGATGCCCTGATCGATTCCGACGACGTCGGGATCGTACCAGGCGGCATTGGGATGGAAGGCGTCCACGAATCCGTAGCGGCCGAAGCACCGGTTGCCGTAATGCTCCAGCATATTTTCAAGAACAGTCACGCATTCGGCGGGCATGAAAGGCAGCGCCCCGGCAGAGGCGCAGGGGACGAGCGTGCCATCGATGGCACCGGGCCGGTGCGAGGCGCCCCATGCCAGATAGCCCTTGCGCGAATCTGACGCGGTGACGCCCCACATTCCCTGATTGAACCAGGGGTACTTATCGGCCAGCTCCAGGCAGCGCAGGCGGTGCGCTTCAGTGGCCAGGCGGGAATTCTCAAAGTAATCCGCGTAGCGATCGCGGCGGCCGCGGAAATCGAACCACGCGTGTGAATATTGGTGGGCGAAGAGAGGGGCGTCGGTTTCGATGAAGCTGAGGTTGCCTTCGGTGTGAACGGGCCGTTTCCACGCATCCCAGGTAGCGGCGGGGATCGAGTAAGTGGGTGACCCGATGGCCAGAAGATACATGGCCAGCAGTTCGGAATAGGTATCCCAGCGGTAAGGCAAAAAGCCGTGTTCCGGAGTCCAGCCGTGGCTGAGGGTGGTGCCGCCGTTCAGCATCCATTGCCAATCCACGCGGGCATAAATTTCGTGAGCCATGGAAGCGATGTGACGGCTACTGAAGTGCTCGCCAGCGTGAAGCGCACCGCAGACAAGCCAGGCGGTATCAATGGAAGAGAACTCCGATTTCCAGGCGCGTGTGCCGGTTTCGAGATCGAGAAAGTGGGGATAAAAGCCGTTCTTGTGCGGTGAGTGCTGGATGAGGTGTTCGAGGGTGAGCTCAACGCGCTTGCGGGCCACCTCCGTGGGGAGAAAGCCGCGCGCTTCACCAACGCAGAGGGCGCTAAGGCCGAAACCCGTGGCGGCAATGCTCGAGATGCGGCGGGCTTCCGGACCGGTCATGCGGGCGCGATCACGGACGAGGCCGGTTTCGAGATCGGCCTGTTCGAAGAAATAGCGTACGGCGCGGTGTTGCAGATCGTCCAGCATCCGCTCTTGCTGCGGCGGGAAATTTACGGGTTCGGTGGTGTAGGAGGGGGAGCGCAGGGGGGTAAGCAGGGCCACGCCGGCGGTGGCGGAGAGACGGAGGAATTCGCGGCGGCTAGACATGAAAATGCTGCACCTTCAAGACGCTTCGGAGGACTAAGAAGTTTCCGAGTGTAGCAAAAACTATACTTTAAATGCTGTATCTCCCCGGTCAGGAGGCCCTACGCCTCTGCAGTGGCGGATGCGGGTTGCCGAGGGCGCGGTCGAGCGGTGTTTTTGGGGCGGCAAAGCGGGCTCGTCGTTCATGAAGCAGCAGGGCTGTGGCTTCAATCATGGGCTCGCGATGGAAGCGTTCGCGCATGCGGTCGTCATGGAGCAAGTTAGAGAGCGCCACCAGTGACATGCCGTGGTGGTGGGCCATAAAGATACGGACCAGGGTTTCGCGGTTTGTACTGCCGAGAAAATCCGCCGCTTCGTAGAAACCATGGGGAGCAAGCCAGCCCCGACGGATTTGATCCTGCAGATTTTCAATGGCGGCGCGAGGGTCTACGTCGAGCGCGAGCATGGTGGCGTAAGGAGCGATTACCCAGGGGCGGTCCTGTTCGGGATTGGCGGCAAGATCTGGGATGCCGAATGCGTAATAGCGATAGTCGTCATCGTGTACTTTGGTGGCGCAAGCGGATTCGGAGATACCCCATGGCATTCCAAAGTTGGTGCCGTATTGGCGCTGGCATCGAACGGCGTTGCAGGCGGTCTGATCGAGAAGCGTATCGGGGTAGCGCTTCATCCAGAGGTTTGGCATGAGGTATTCGAACATGGTGCCGCTCCAGGAGAGCAGGGTGGGGCCGCCGGCGGCCTGGACCACACGGCGGCCAAGGCGCGCCCAATGCGTATAGGGCACATCGTTTTTCGCAATGGCGATGATGCTGGCGATGCGGGATTCGCTGGCGAGAGAATCGTATTCGAAGGCGTCGAGTTGCAAGGTATCGGCATTCCAGCCGATGTGGAAGAGCTTGCGCTTCGGCTTCAGAAGGAATGCGAAATCCATCTCCTGAACGTAACGCGCGGCTTCGTCGGCCAAGTGGCGGACCTGGCTGGGATCGAGCGAGGATTCCAGTTCGAGCAAGCCTTGCCGCAGCGTGATGAGGGCGGCGGCAAGGTTGCCGCTATCCACAGTGGAGACGAAGCGCGGCGCGAGGGGCTGGAGCGTATCGATGGCGTACCAGTTGAGGAAGTGGCCGCGCTCGCGCTGCATAAGCTGCATGGTGGTGAAGATGCGCCCGATGTTGTGGAGGAATTCGGCGGGTTGGATGAAGCCGAAATCGAGCGCGGCCAAGTGGGCATTGAGAAGCAGGCCGAGGTTGGTGGGCGAGATGCGGCGGGCCTGGATGGAATCTTGTTCGCGGACGTTGTCGGGAGCCAGCCAGTTATTTTCCTGCGTCGCGAAATCAGTGAAGTAACGCCAGGTGCGCAGCGCGATATCGCGAAGCAGGGTGCGATCTTCCGCGCGCAATCGATCTTTCCGGCGTGTCAGGGGTGCGTTTAGCCAGAGCGCGATGACGGGCGAGAGGAACCAGGCGACGAGAAAGGGCAGAGCGAGCGGTAAGCTAGCCGGATTGACGTACAGAACCGCGAGTGAAGCTAGCAGCGAAAGCGGCATGGCCAGCCACAGATAGGTCTCGATGTCGCTCCGCTTTTTTGCTCCCAGTTCGGCTTGAGCGGCGCTCTCCCATTCCAGCATCCGGCGGCCGGTGACGGTTGTGCGGACGACGGAGCGAAGGATGGCATCGAGCATGATGCACGCCTGATGAGGCAGAAAGATGAGGCGGAAGACGGCTTCCACGTGGCCGGTGACAAAGGCGCGCGCGGCATCGGCCAGGTGAAGCTTGTAGCGGCTGTCGCCGGGAAGACGCAGCAGCGAGAAGGCGGTGCCAATGAACACCGGAAGGACGGTGACGATGAGGATGACGGAAGTCCAATATACGGGACCGCCGGGGAGGAACGTCCAGCCGGCAAGCAGGAGGATGAAGACCGCGATTTCGAGCAGGCTGCGCCGCAGGTTATCGACAATCTTCCAGTGCGAGATGACGGAGAGCGGGTTCGGAACCAGCTTGCCGGAGTAATCGGGAACGCGGGGCAGCAGCCAGAGCATGATCTGCCAATCGCCACGGGTCCAACGATGTTTGCGCTTGGACCAAGCGCTGTAGTGGGACGGGTAATCGTCGATGAGTTCGATGTCGGAGACGAGGGCGGCGCGCGCGTAGGTACCTTCAATCAGATCGTGGCTGAGCAACAGGTCATGCGGGAAGCGCCGGGCGAGGGTCTGCTGGAAGACATCGACATCGTAGATGCCTTTGCCGACGTAGCTGCCCTCTCCAAAGAGGTCCTGGTAGACGTCGGAGACAGCGGTGGAATAGAGATCGTAGCCGATCTGGCCCGAATAGATGGCGGCTAAGCGGGAGCGGCGGGCGGAATCGATACCGATGCCAACGCGGGGTTGCAGGATGCCGTAACCTTCGCGAACGATATTCCAACGCGGGTCGACGACGGCCTGGTTGAGGGGATGAGCGAGGGTTCCGGCAAGCTGCTGGGCAGTGCCATGCGGAAGTTCCGTATCGGAATCGAGAGTGATGACGAAGCGGATTTGGGGAAGGACGGAGAGTTCGCCGACCTTGATGTGGAAGGCGTCATCGACGCCGCGCAGCAGGTTGTTGAGCGCGATGAGTTTGCCGCGCTTGCGCTCCAGGCCCATCCAGGTGGCTTGTTTGGGATTCCAGACATGGCGGCGATGGAAGAGATAGAACGGCTGGACATGCCGGCTGCCGTAACGTTCGTTGAGGCTGCGGACGCCATCGGCGCAGCGCTCCGCCAGGTGATCCAATTCATGGGTGGCCGAAGCAGCATCGGGAAAATCGGTGAGGAGCGCGAAGCAGAGGCGGGGATCGCGATTGGCGAGGAAGCGGACTTCGAGATCGTGCAGGAGTTTCGAGACGAAGGCCTCGTTTAAGAGGAGGGTGGGGACAACCGCCATGGTGACGCAATCGGCGGGAATGCCTTCGGAGAAATCGAGCTTGGGGAGGCGGCGCGGGGGCAGGATGGAGGTGACGAGGGCATTGGCCAGGGCGATGGCGGGCTCCGTGGCGAGGAAAAAGATAATAAGACCTAAATATCCGAGATGGCCGGGGAGGAGGGAGAGCAGCGTGGCGGCCATCGCGAGCGTGAACAGTTCGATGGCGATGAGGTAATACGCAGTGGGCCATTCAAGCAGATGGTCGGCCACGCGGGTGCGCCAATCCGGGTGGTATTGAAACGCCGCCTTGAGGCGTTCGGCACCGCGATCGATGAGGTGGTAACCGACGTGGCGCCGGCGCGGGGATTGAGGGGGGGCGGTGCCATGGGTGCGTGCGGCTTCGAGGGCGAGACTGATGGCGGCTTGCGCGACGGCTTCTTCGGTGGCATCGGACAAACGGGCGATCTGTTCGACGGCGTGCCGGTAGCGATCGCGTGTTGCAAAATCCATGCGCTCGTAGTGACCGGTGGGATCTTGACGGAGGATGTTTTCGGTACGGCTGTGGTGTTCAAAGAAAAGCTGCCAATCTGCCTCGCGAACACTTTTCAGGCTGGCGATGAAGGCGGGGACGGCTTGGGGCAAGGCGCGGCTGAGGCCTTCGAGCAGCGCCACCTGCAGCATGGTATCGATGCTCCACATTTCGGCCATGGTGAGGACTTGGACGGCCTGGTAATCCTGAAGGAAGCCCTGCATGGATTCCGGAGTAAGGGTTGACGGCGTGTTTTCGACCCCATGGTCAACCAGAGCACTGGCGATTTCAAAGATGCGTGGATAGCCGAGGAAAGGGCCATCGGCGGCGAGAGGCAGGGGCGTCTTCGCGAGCGCCTTTAGCAATTTGCGGAGTTCCGCAAAGGTTTCGGCGAGCAGGCGGCGATTGCCGATCAGCCAATTGCTAGAGGGCGTATCCGCGGCGATGGCGCGTTCGGCATCGAGCAGGCGCGGGAGAAGCGAGAGGGCGCGGCCTTGGCGGAAGGCGCGATTGTAGGCGAGTTGCCGCGCAGGGGAATCGGGTTCACCGATGGAGACAATGCGCGCGTTAGTTTCGGATAGGTTCATCTGAAACACTTCCTCAGTTTACCTTTTACCTATACCCAGCGGCTTGGAGTTCGAACATTTCGGCATAGCGCGCGTTGAGATGCATGAGCTGATCGTGAGTGCCTTGTTCGAGGATGGAACCATTTTCAAGAACCAGAATGCGGTCGGCCATGCGGACGGTCGAGAAGCGATGCGAGATGAGGAGGGCCATGCGCCCTGCGGTGAGTTCGGCGAAGCGGCAGAAGACTTCGTATTCCGAGCGGGCATCGAGCGAGGCGGTGGGTTCATCGAGGATGAGCACTTGCGCTTGGCGCATGTAGGCGCGGGCGAGAGCGAACTTCTGCCACTCACCGCCGGACATATCGACACCGCCTTCGAAGCGCCGGCCAAGAAGTTGATCCATGCCGCCGGGGAGTTTCGCAATGACACCATCGGCCAGACTCTTGCGGGCGGCTTCTTCGAGGCGCGGCAGATTTTGCAACTCTTCGATGCGGCCGACGCCGATGTTTTCGCGGGCGGACATTTCATAGCGCATGAAGTCCTGAAAGATGACGCCGATTTCATGACCGAGGTCTTCAATGCTGTACTCGCGAAGATCGTGACCATCGAGCAGGATGACGCCGCCGGTGGGGTCGTAGAGGCGGGCCATGAGCTTGACGAAAGTGGTCTTGCCCTGGCCATTTTCGCCGACGAGACCGACGCGCATGCCTGGTTCGAGGTGGAAGTTCAGATTGTTCAGGATGAGGCGGGTTTGACCGGGGTAATGGAAGGAGACATTGCGGAATTCGAAGCCGCGACGGATGGGGCGGGGCGCGGGAAGGGCCTTGTGGGGGGAGCGGATGCGCGGTTCGGTGGCGAAGAATTCCAGCAAGTCGGTGAGGAAAAGGGCTTGATCGGCGATGCTGGAAAACGTGGAGAATAGTGCCTGGATATTGCTGCTGGTGCCGGCGATGGCTCCGGCGAGAAAGGTGAGGGAACCGACGGAGAGGGAGCCGTTGAGGGTGCGGTACACGACCAGGGCGTAAGCGCCGTAATAGCCGGCTGCGCCGACGATGGCGAGAAGGGAGCCGGCGCGTGCACGGCGTGTGACCAGGGCGCGATTTTTGGCATAGACACGATCGGCGATTTCGCGATAGCGGCCGGTGAGGTATGCGCCCAGGCCGAAGATTTTCAGTTCTTTCGCGCTCTCTTTACTGGCACCGAGGACGCGCAGATAATCGAGCTCGCGGCGCAGCGGGGTGAGGCTGTGCGCGAGTGAATAGCCGAGGAAGGCGAAATGGCTTTCGGCGAGAAAGGCGGGGACGGTACAGGCAAAGAGCAGGAGCAGGAGCCAGGGCGAAAAATAGAAGACACCGGCGGCGAGCGAGACCAGAGTGATGGCTTGTTGCAGCATGCGGCCGATGCCGGAGAGCATGCCCAGGCGATCGGTACTTTGAACGCGCGCGCGTTCGAGCTTGTCGACGAAGACGGGATCTTCGAACGAGGCAAGATCGAGCCGGGTGGCGTGCTCCATGACGCGCAGGCTGATGTCCTTGGTGAACTGATCGGCTAGGAGGGCATCGCAATAATCGATGGCGCGGCCGAGGATGTTACCGGCGCAGGCGCAGGCGAATTCTATGGCGAGGAGGACCCAAATGCCGGTGGACGGCGGGGCTTGGTGCGAGACGACGGCGACTACGGTATCGACAATCAGCTTCGAGACCCACAGCATGCCGACGGGAATGAGCGCGGCGGCGAGGCGCAGCACCAAGCCCGCAGCGGTGAGGCCGGGGCCGGCGCGCCACACCATGCGCATCACCGGTGGGATGTTGCGAAGGGCGCGAAACCGGGTACGCCAGTTTTCCCAGAGAGAAGGCTTATTCTGCGGAGGCGGCTCCAATACGCCTAGCGGGAGCACGCTGTCTGCCAGACCGACCCGCTAGAAGCGATAGGCGGCGGGTTTGATGCCTTTCACGCGGAGGTACATTTCAGCGGAAGCGCGGTGATTGGTGCTGTGGTCGATGAGGAGCATGACGCCTTCCATCATGGTCATTTTGCCGGCGCCGGCGTCGACGACTTCAGTGAGTTTCGCATCGTTGAGTTTGTTCAATTCACCGAGCGCGAATTCGTAGGAGGCGCGGAGGGCAGCGACGGCGTTTTCCTTGGTGGCCTTCTTGGGATCGGCAGCGGGACCTTTCTGGCCGGTCATTTTGCCGAAGAAGAAACCGGCGGCGTCGGCGATGTGCACCATCTGTTCGCCGAAGCTCATTTGTTCGGGAGTGAGCTTGAAGCTGTACTGATCGGCGGGCATTTGCTGGGCGACTTCGATGGTGAAATCGCGGGAAGTTTCGAGGTGTTTGCGGAGGAGTTGGACGGTCGCGTCGTCGGCAGCGGAGAGATTGGCGGCGAAGAGGGTGGCGGCGAAGAGGGAAGCGCCGGTGGTGAGGAAGAGCTTGCGTAGTAGTGGTTTCATAAGCACGTACAGGGTATCGCAGGTGGCAAGGGATGTTGGCGCGTGCAGTCGACGGCAGCATCTTGGGCGGTCTAGCTCCTGGTGGACCACCTTTCCACCTAGGTGGACGGTCGTGTGGGCCTCAGCTTGGGCCGTTATGCCTTCAAGGCACACGAAGAACGTTGTGCATGGTGGGAATACCTGCTATGCAATGAGAACACTCGCCATGTTTTTTAGCTATAAGGTGATAGTTGTACGGGTGGTGTCCACAGTTTTGTGTAAACGCGATTTCTCATTCATTGAAGGTTTTGACGTTTAGCCCGCTCGTGACAGCTCGATTCGGTCAGGCCAGCGGATGGTAAATTGCCGGAGCGCCTCGCGCCATCCCTGGACCGTGTGCCACTTCTTCGATACGTTCCGGAGCGCCAGATAGATCAGTTTGATTGCAGCTTCCTGACTCGGAAACGACCCCGGAACCTCGAACTTTAAGCGCCACATTCAGTCTGGTCTGGGGAAATATTAAGACCGATTCGGGCTTTCTTGGTCAGGTACCGATTCGCGAACTTCGGATGTCTCTGGATGCACTATCAACAGAGGCCATCTAGCGGATACATTGCCGTCAACAACTACCTCTACGCAATGAGTTCCCGGCACGTCTGTAGCAATCGTCATCGCCACATCAAGGGTTAATTCCTGCGCGCCACCCTCAATTTCGTACTGACCAGCTAGTTGACTGTTTGTTGGGTTCATGTGGCGGCCATCTGGCCTTTTAGCTGCCAGAGTGAGGCTGAAGCTGCATGGGGTATCGCTATAAACGTGAATGACAACCCTACAGATTATCGGAGCGAAAACCATGACGGGACGAGAATTTTCATCCGGATCGGTCAACGTTGCCTCCGAAGGAAAAGCGTTAAACACAGAAGCAATCCTGATAGCACTGAGAAGCCCGGTTTTTCTATCGACGATTACATCCGTGCAGATGAACGCGGAAACCCATACCTTCGGCTTTTAAGAATCGAGCATAACCAGCAGCCTTACCCCGTCCCCAAGCGTTTAAGGACACTACTACCGGGGGGAACTGGTGCCGAAGTTGAACGAGGACTTTTCCACCCGATTCTGGCGGTTCACCAGGGCGGTGCTGACGAAGTTGAAGCGAAGGTCGTGGAGCTCGATTTGGAAGCCGCCATCCGCCTGGGGGATGACATGGTAGCGGGGGAATTGGGCGAAGTTGTTGAAGATGCGGAACGGTTCGGTTCGGGAGGCGGCTTCGAGAGCGGGTGAAGGCGCGGGCTTTTCGAGAGACTCGGTCATCGCGGGGTTGAAGGCGAGGGGGAGGGAATATTCAGTCAGGCGGTAGGCGGATTCGGTTTCGGCGACGGCGTGCCAGCGCAGTGGGTTGAGGGAAGAGGGGAAGGCGGCGACGCGGAGGGGGGCGGCTCCGGAATATTCGCGCGAATTCAGGGTTTGCAGGACGCGATTGTGGAGGACGGCGCGACCGGAGTTGTAAAGCGTGAGGAAGAGCAGGGCGGCGATGGCAAAGCCGCGCCCGGTAGACGGGCTGCGCTGTTCGCCGATTTCGGAGCCGACCAGGCGGGCGAGGAAGGGTCCGGCGAGGGCGAGAGCGAACGTGGCCCAGATCCAGAGGTCGATGATGGGCGTGAGGTCCCAGCGGTACCAGGTGTCGCGAAGCGGGAGCAGGGCGCGGACGCCATAGATGTTGGTGAGATCGAGCAGCAGGTGCGAGAGGAGGCCGAGGAGCGCGACGAACGCGGCGGGAAAGAATGCCAGGCCGGGGCGGAACAGGCGGAAAAGAGCGGCGAGGGCGAGAGCGAGAACGGGGGCGAAGAGCAGGGAATGGGTGAGGTGGCGGTGCCAATGGAGGTAGCTGAGGGAGCCGGCGAGAGCGGAGACGATGTCTAGATCGGGGAGGTTTGCGGCGATGAGGAGGATGGGGGTGGCGGAAGGGGTGATGCGGTTTAAGCCGGCGCGGCTGAGGAAGAGGCCGGTCAAGGTATGGGTGATATTGTCCAAGCCGCATTATGACAGGGCTGGTGAATACTAAATCCACGGCGAAGGACCCGTCCGGGGGAACGGGCTGGGCTTCGCCGCAAAGGGAGCTTTGTTAGGCCACCTTCCTTTCACGAAGTGGGGGTTCCAGGCTGCCGCGCCGCCGTTTAGGATCTGGCATGACGAGCAGATTGGACCTTACTTCGAGAGGCTTCCTGACGGTACCGCCGAAATACTCATCGAGCGGGAACAGGGCGAAGGGCTCCAGTTCACGGTAAACACGGCCGAGTTTCTGCTGAATACGGTAAACAGCGTGAAAAAAACTGCCGCGATCCATACCGAGCCTGCGGCAGCAGAGACGCCAATCCGCGCCCAGCAGAAAATGAAAACGAAAGATGCGATATTCGTTTTCATCCAGGGCTTTTTTGCTGACCAGACAAAAGTCGGCAATGTAATCTTCGTGTTTTCGGCTCCAGACGCGTCTGCCGTCTTTACCGGAACAATTCTCGAGCGTGACTTTGCTCATATATCTTTCCTGCGTCAAGCAGGTTTTAAAGCGTGTAAAACAAGCCCGAAAAATATTGCGTAACACGCAATTACAGGGGCTTTGTTGTCCCTTCATGGGCGTCGTGCGCAATCCAACACCTTGGCAAAGCACACACGTCTGTTTCGATACTGCGATTGTTTCTGAACGACTCCATTCCATACCTGTCTAACTCCTCCGGCTCGGTTTCGGATTCCGGCCGCTACGACTGTGCTGACTATATCTTCCGGAGTATTTTGAACTTCGGTTGACGGTGAAATTAACTTAATTAAAAAGAGATAAAGCATACTTTTTGTTTGGATGGTACTGTAAACACTGTAGTTAGGTGGTTACAAATAGATTTATATAAAGTTATGTTTCGCCAAAAATGTGGTTATGTTACTCATTTTTGCAGGTATATTTCTCCGGGAAATAGGGGAACGGACGTGCTATTCAGTTTGCTGCAGGATCGGTTGGTTGTCCACATCCGCAATCGAGTTCGGGCGGGGGAGATTACAGAGCGAAGCCTAGCCAAGCTGACGGGAATGTCACAGCCGCACCTGCATAACGTTTTGAAAGGGATACGTTCTCTCTCGTCAAATTACGCGGACCAGATTGTGGATCATCTTCACCTGTCGATTGCCGATCTGCTAACGGGGGCAGAGATAGGCGTGGGCGGGCTGAGAGGGGGGCCACTGGCGAGAGCAAACGGGGTGGTGACGACGGTGGATGGCGTGCCGCAGATGGATTCGCAAAACATTTATCCGATGCCGCGTTGGTTGACAGAGCAGCTAATCAGGCCGGTGATGGTGAAGTTGGAGCACGACGCGAGCCTGTATCCCTATTTCCAGGAGGGCGATCTGGCGCTGATGGACCGTGCGCCGCTGACGCGTGAAGCGCTGCTGGCGACTTCCATTTATCTGGTGCAGACCAGCCGGGGAACACTGGTGCGGCTTGTGCGCGCGGGAGGAACGCGACTGTACCTGGCGACGCCCGGCAACACGGGGGAACCCAGGCAATGGGATTACGTGCCCTTGCCCCGGCAGGATGTAAGGGAGGTGATTCAGGGCCGGCTGGTCTGGATCGGGAGGGCGCTGGAGCCGGATTCGTTCGCGCTGTCTACGATTTTCCCGCAGGCTTAAGGCCCAGGGATTCGCGATAAATATCGATGACTTCGGCGGCATTTCTGGTCCAGCTAAACCGGGCCGCGTGTTGGTGACCGCGTTCGATGAGCCTGGAGCGAAGGGGAGGATCGAGCAGCACTTCGCGAATGCCGCGCGCGATATCGAAGACGTTTTCGGGGTTGACGAGCATGGCGGCGTCGCCAACGGCTTCAGGGATGGCACTGATGCCGGAGGCGATGACGGGCGTGCCGGACGCCATGGCTTCGAGCGGGGGCAAGCCGAACCCCTCATATAAGGAGGGAAAGACGAAAGCCGCGGCCATTTCATAAAAGATGCGCAGGGTTTCAAAAGGAACGAAGCCAAGAAAGCGGACGCTCTGTTCCACGCGGCTCTGCATGACGGCGCGGCGGACCGCGGGGTAGCGGGATATTTCGTCCCCGATGATGATGAGGCGCAAGTTGCGATAGAGGGGGTGCTGCTCCATTTCGCCCCGGATAACGGCGAAGGCTTCGACCAGGCGCGGGATGTTCTTTTGGGGGCGAATGGTGCCGGCGTAGAGCAGGAAGGGGCGGTGGATCTGGTAGCGTTCGAGGATGCGATCGCGTTCGCTCTGGTCAGAGGGGCCGGTCAGGAAGAATTTGGGATCGGGAGCGTTATAGACCAGGCGGACATTCGCTTTTGAAACAGGGACCAGCTTGAGGAGGTCGCGACGGGTGGCGGCGGAGACGGCGATCACTTTTCGGGCGCGCAGGAGGCCGCGCTGGAAGCGAAATTTGCGGAGTGCGCCGCGAAGCCGGGAAGTTTCGGAGAAGAGAAGAATGCCTAGGTCGTGGACCGTGACCACATAGGGGGCGCGAAGCAGAAGGGGGACGCGGTTGAGGGGGAAGTGAACCAGATCGCAGCCGAGGCCGTGCAGGAAGGCGGGGAAGCGGAAGTGCTCGGCATGGCCGGTATCGGCTCTGAGGTAGGGCACGATTTGAAAGTTCGAGGGGAGCGGCGGCAGGTGGACCGCGTCGGCTGGATGGAGGATGAGGCTGAAGTGATTTTCGTTATCCACGACGGCCATGGCCGTGAGCAGATTGCGAATGTAGGTACCGACCCCGAAATCGCGAAGGCGCCGAACGTCGATCGCGATTTTCACTTGGGGATCAGGCCCTGACGGTATCGAGCTTCCAGGAATAGAGGGGGAATTGTTCGGTGAGGACTTCGACCTTGCGGCGGACGGCGGCGCGCACCTGGTCACTTGAGACATCGCGCAGCACTTCGGCGATGAGGCGGCCCACTTCGCGCATTTCGGTTTCAGTGAAGCCGCGGGTGGTGACGGCGGGGCTGCCGAGGCGGATGCCGCTGGGATTCAGGGGAGGGTTGGTATCGAAGGGGATGCCGTTCTTGTTGACGGTAATGCGCGCTTCATCGAGCGACTTTTCCGCTTCGCGGCCGCGCACGCCTTTTGAGAAGACATCGACCAGCATGACGTGAGTATCGGTACCGCCGGAGATGACGCGGAAGCCTTCTTCGGTCAGGGTTTGGGAGAGGGCGGCGGCATTGCGGACGACCTGCTGCTGGTACAGCTTGAATTCGGGCTGGAACGCTTCCAGAAAACAGACAGCCTTGGCGGCGATCACGTGGACGAGCGGGCCGCCTTGAGCACCGGGGAACACGTTGCGGTCGATATCGGCGCCGTACTTTTCTTTCGCGAGAATGATGCCGGAGCGGGGGCCGCGCAGAGTTTTGTGGGTGGTGGAGGTGACGATGTCGCACCATTCAACCGGATTCGGATGCAGACCGGCGGCGACGAGGCCGGAGAAATGGGCCATATCGCAGAGCAGGAGGGCGTTGTGACGATCGGCAATTTCGCGGAAGCGGGGAAAATTCCAGATGCGCGAATAGGCGCTGCCGCCGGTGATGATCATGCGCGGCTTGTGTTCAGCGGCGAGGCGTTCCACTTCGTCGAAATCGATGCGCTCATCGTCTTTGCGGACGCCGTAATGGACCGCGTTATAGGTTTTTCCGGAGAAATTCAGCTTGAAGCCGTGCGTGAGGTGGCCGCCATGGGCCAGGCTCAGACCGAGGATGGTATCGCCAGGGTTCAGGACGGCGGCGAAAGCGGCTTGATTGGCCTGGGAGCCGGAGTGCGGCTGTACGTTGGCGTATTCGGCGCCGAAAAGCTTTTTGGCGCGGTTGCGGGCCAGGGTCTCCACCTGATCCGCGAATTCGCAGCCACCGTAATAACGCTTGCCGGGGTAGCCCTCTGCGTACTTGTTGGTGAAAATGCTGCCGGTGGCTTCAAGAACTGCCTCAGAAGTGAAATTTTCGCTCGCGATCAGTTCGATTTGAGAGTGCTGACGCTCGGTCTCACGCTGGATGGCCAGGAAAATTTCGGGATCTGTTTCGGCCAGATGCCGCGCCATGGAACTGTTCATAAGAAGGTTTAATTTTAACATTTCGACATTCTTTCTATACTGGAAAGATGTTCTTTCGGCGGGCCAAAGCTCATGAAGATACATTCGCGGAATATTTGACTAAGGTGCGGCAGGCCGGGTTTGACGTGGAGATGACGGCCAAGGGGGCGAAGGTGTCGCGGGATGGAGTGGCGGCGGTGCTGGAGAATGTGGAAGGGAGCCATCCGCGCGTGTCGGAGCGGGCGGGCCGGGTGATGGGCCATGAGATCGCGACACTGGTGGACGGCGGTTTCCAGAAATTCCTGCAGACTCTTTCGGGCCTGAGGCGTCCGGCTCTGGCGGGCGATTTGAAGGCGATTCACGCTTTCCAGGAAGACTTGCGGGAGGCGGTGGGGATTACCAGCCTGTATAACGAATCGCTGGGGACCGTTTCGAACCAGTACATCTATGACCGGGTGGAAGAGCGCGATCAGGACAACCTGAAAGCGCCGTGGAAGATAAAGACTTAGCCGCCGGCTTTCAGGCGCGCGGTGACTTTGGCGTACTCACTCTGGATGAGCTTGTTGGTGGGGAACTGGCGGGAGAGTTCGGCCAGGACCTTTTGACTTTCGACCGGCTTTTTTTCGCGGAGATAACCGGCGGCGAGCAGGATTTTCGCTAACGGCTTCAGGTAATTGCCGCCATTGGCGACGAGGCGGAGATTTTGAAAGCCCTGTTCCTTGTTGCCTTGGACATCGTCAAACTTAACGAACCAGCGGACCACCAGCGGAAGGGTGCCGACCAGATATTCGGTGAAGCCGGTGGTGAGGTAGGCGTCGGTGAAGGAGGGGTCCACCTGGAGCAGATGCTTGGCGTCGCGGTAGGCGCGTTTGTTTACGGAAAGGCTGGCGATCTGTTTCTTTTCGACAAGCGCCATGTAATCCACCAGTTCGCCGAGGGTGAGGCACATGGAAAAAAGCGCGGGGGGATCGTTGGGATTCTTATCGAGCGTGGCTTGCGCGAGCGCCTGGGCTTTATCGGTGGCGGCATAGAAGGCATCGTGCGCGGCCTTATCGGGGCGCAGTTTCTTGCGGCTGTCGGAAATGCGGCGGTCGCTTTCGAAGAACTCGCTTTCGAGGATACCGAGCCGGTCGAGTTCGGAGAAGAGGAAGGCGGAACCGCGGACGGCATAGCCCAAAGGATCGTGCGGCTGTTCGGCGATGTAGCGGCTGATGACGTTTTGGGCGCCGGGAAAATCTGAACTGTACATCTTGTTGAATGCTTCGCTGACCAGGGGCGGGCCAGTGGGCAGATCCGCCGCCATGCAAGCGGCGGGGGCCAGCAGCGCGAGGGTGAAACAGAGTTTCAACACGCCTTCATCGTATCAGCGCGAGGCTCAAGCCAACTGCGATTCAAGGACGATGATGTCGCCGGGGGCGATATCGCCTTCCTGAATGACGCGGGCGTAGAAGCCACTTTTGCCCCAATGGAGGGCCGCGGTGTCGCCAAGTTTGATGCCGGGGCTATAAAGGGCGGGGCGGATGGGAGTGCTGGAGGAATAGATGTCGAGGGCGCGGCAGGGCTCACGAGGTTTGGTGAGTTCGATTCGGGCGGAACCCACGTGGAACTGTTGGCCGCTACGCCAAGAACTGGGGTGGAGGCCCGTGGTGGTGAGATTCTCGCCGAGCGCGCCGGGAAAGACTGGGAATCCGAGCGCGAGCAGGGAAGAAATGGCTTCGTTTGCAATTATTAGTACAGCTTGGGAGGGACCGCCGTGGAGTTTTGGGTGGGCGAAGAAATCGCCCAAGAGACCGGCTTTGGTCACTTTTCCTAATGAAATCGGGCGTTTTGGGAGGCCGCCGAGCGAAATATTTACCTGCAAAATTTTGCCTGACATTTTTTTAATTTATTTTGAGAATATTTTTCGAGCCTGACACTACGCCTACATAAATGGTAGGCACCTCCCCTACATTGTTGTTCAGTGCGTATTTCGGAACACTGAATTTGGAAAAGGCTGCAATCTTGAGCTTCCCGCAAGGGTTGCCGGGGTTCGAAACTGAGCGCCAGTTTGCAGCCATCCAGATCCCCGGGCAGCATCCGTTGATCTATTTGCAGAGTGTGGCAACGCCCGACCTTTGTTTGCTGACATTTCCGGTGAACGCTATCGATTCGAACTACCGTCTTCACGTTAGCGCGGAAGACAGGGATACGCTAGAGCTTCCGGCCACTGAGATTTTGGATACGACGGCAAATTTGCTGGCGCTGGCGATTGTTTCCGTAGAACAAGGTGCGGGGGCTACCGCGAATATGGCGGCGCCGCTGGTTGTGAACCTGAAAACGAACCTGGTGTTGCAAGCTGTTCAGCCCGACCACTCCCTGCTTTACAACTTTCCCCTGAATTCACTTACTCCGCCGTGCTGATTTTAAGAAGGCGCGTTGGCGAAGCCATTGCCATTGGCAACGGAATCGAGATTGAAATTCTGGAAATCGGATCTTCGAAGGTGAAGATTGGAATTCACGCTCCTTCTGAAATTTCCGTGCAACGTAAAGAGATGGTGCGGGCCAGCCAGCAGAACCGGCGTGCGGCGTCAATTTCCGATGAGACCAGATTGGCGCTGGTAAAAAATCTTTCCCATCTTTTTTCTAAAACTCTTACTGAACCCGCCGATAAGTCTTTTGAGGCTAGATACTCCGGGCATCCTGAAAAGGAGAACCTGGAACCCGGCAAGACGCCGGGTTTGTATCCCACAACAGGACGTTAAATACCATGTCGATTTCGATTCAGACCAACGTAACTTCTTTGATCGCACAGAACAATTTGCGCATCAACACCGATTTCCAGAGCCAGACCATTCAGAGATTGACCTCCGGCTACCGGATCAATTCTTCGGGCGACGACGCTGCCGGCCTGGCGACCGCCAATAAGTACCGAAACGACACCGCGGAGTTGACACAGGGTGTCCGCAACGCGAATGACGCGATCGGCACCTTCCAGACGATCGATAGCGGCTTGAGCAACATTTCACAGATTGTGGATCGTTTGAAAACACTGGCGACCCAATCGGCAACTTCCACGTTTGCCGGTAACCGCAGCACGCTGGACAACGAATACCAGAGTCTGATTTCAGAAATTTCGCGGCAGGCTTCGAACGTCAATCTGAATACGGGAGGCAAGTTTAACACCAACCTGGTGACGTATATCGGCGGCGGCAGCAACGCGGCCAATGCGCAGATTTCAGTGGATTTGAGCGGCGCGAACAATGCTGTGGACGGGGCCGCTTTGGGTCTGAGTACCACCAGCATCGCGGGCGGCGGCTCCAGTCTGACCGGCAACTCCGTACGTCTCGATGATCCCGCAGTATCGTTCCTTGCGGCCGGCTCGCAGGCTTACAATTTCCATTTGACCGATTCCAACGGCAGCAATCTTGACGTAACGGCCACTGTGGCCGGCGGTTCGGCCGGCTTGAGTGGAACGCAGGTGATCTCTTCGCTGAACAACACCCTGCAAGCCTACGGGGTGACGGCGAGCATCGGCAGCAATGGCCAAGTGAGCTTTGGCGGCGCAACGGCTTTCGACGTGACCGTGGCGGCGGCTTCGGCTGGTAATACGACCGCGACAACGAACTCCAGCAACATCAATACCGGCAACTTCAATCTAAATTCCACTTTCGCCGCGGTTGTAGGTACGGCCGAGGCCTTCACGGTGCAGAACGCTGGAAAGTCCGTCAACGTTTCTCTGACTGCCGTCACCGGCGCTACGCAGGCTTCCGCGCTGACTTCACTGAACACTCAGCTCGCGGGATCGGGCATCTCTGCCATCAAGGGCACCTCGGGTAGCGACATTCAATTCCAAAGCGCGAATTCCTTTAGTGTGGTGGAAACCGCTGTGGCTGGTACCTCCGGCGGCGCGTTTTCGGCACTTGGCTCGCAGGCTGTCACCGCGGCTGCCGCAGGCGCCTCCAGCACCGGAAACGCTCTCGCGGCGTTGTCCACTCTCTCCACGGCGGTCCAGAACCTTGGGCTGGTGCAAGGCCGTTTGGGTGCGGGCGAAAACAAACTGTCATACGCCATGAATCTGGCGCAGTCGCAAATCACGAACCTCTCGGCGGCGCAATCGCGCATCCGTGATACGGATACAGCGGCTGAAGCGGCGAATCTGACCAAGGCGCAAGTTCTGCAGCAGGCTTCCATTGCGGCACTGGCGCAGGCGAACTCGGCTCCGCAGGCGATCTTGAGTCTCCTGAAAGGCTAATTAAGGCGCAAGTGGCAAACGATGAGGCGGGTACCCGGTAAGAAGTTGGGTGCCCGCCTGTTCGTGTTCGATGCAGTCAGCGAGGAATAGCCATGAGTACAACCAGCAATACAATTTTTTCAGGCACCAGCCGATTCTCGAATGACTTTCAGCAGGTGATCAATCGCTCGGTGGCGATTGCCTCATTACCCATTTCGCAGTTGACGAATTACAAGAACGCACTGACGGACCAGGCCGGCGCTGTAGCGTCGCTCAATACCAAGTTTTCTAGTTTGCAAACGGCGCTGCAAAATCTGGGCAGCTCAACCGGACTCGGTTCGCTGACCGCTGCTGTTTCCGATGCCGGCATCGCGCGAGTCACGCTGGGTGTGGGTGCATCTCCCGCTTCCTACTCGCTTGAAGTGGTTGGTCTGGGCGGATTTACCAATACATCGAGTGTCGCTTCACTGACTCGCGTGTCCGACCCGGCCGTCCAGAATGTGAGCGCCGCCACATCGTTCACGGTGCTGGTCAACGGTGTATCCACGTCCCTTTCGCCAGCTTCAAATACGTTAAATTCGCTGGTCACGGCAATCAACAGCGCACCGGGACTGAATGTTCAGGCGTCTTTGGTGAACCTGGGGTCCACGTCCGCGCCAGATTACAGGCTGAGCGTGCAGAGCACGAAGCTGGGTCCGAATACAGTCCAAATCAACGACGGCTCGACAGACTTGCTAAGCACGACCACGGCAGGGAGCTTAGCGAGCTATAAGGTGAATGGTCTTGCGACACCGATTCAATCGGACACGCGAACTATTACGCTTGCGCCTGGAGTGACCGCGGAGCTATTGACGCAGAGCGCCGCTGGTGTTCCGACGACGATCAACGTGACGCGCCAAACTTTTTCCATTGGGAACGCGCTGAGTGCTCTGGTGAATTCTTATAATTCCGCGGCCGATGAACTCTCAAAGAATCGCGGTAAGGGCGGCGGTGCACTCACCGGCAGCAGCGTCATCACGGAACTCGGTAATAAACTACGGCTGCTAGGCACGTCTTCCTCAGGAAATGGCGCTGTCCAGTCACTGACCCAGCTAGGCGTCACCTTCGACGGTAAGGGGCATCTTGTTTACGATGCACTGGCGTTTAACGCCGCGGCCTCGGGCAATTTCAATGCAGTTTTGTCATTTTTAGGAAGCTCGACGACGGGCGGGTTTTTGAAAACAGCGTCCGACGTGCTCACCTCTATTCAAGGGCCGACGACAGGAACTCTTACCCGGGCCGGCACTTCGATTCAAGATCAAACCACCGCGCAACAGGCCCGCATCGACGCCGGTCAGGCCCGGGTGGATCAGTTGAGAATAGACCTGACGGCACGCTTGGGCCGCGCGGATGCGCAGGTGGCCGCGCTGGAGCAAAGCTACACGGTGCTGAGTGGCCTATTCCTAGCTCAGCAGCAGAGCCAAAACAACAAGTGACGCTCACCGATACGGCACTTGAGATTCTCGCGGCGTCGAAGGCGGCTTCGCTGGAGGATGCGGAGCCACATCTGCGCCGGCTTCACGACATGATCGCCGAGGGCGTAAAGCCGGAAGAGATCCCATCGGTGTTGTCGATATTGGCGGATGCGCGGACGGCTATGTACAGTCAACGAACGCAGATGATGTTGAGTTTGAAAGAATTGGAAAATTCCTCTTCATATACCTGCGGAGCTACCTGCGGGGCGGAGAGCCGGGCGGCTTCCTGGGAAATGGCCGGCTAAGAGAAGACCAAAGTTTGGCGTCGCCAAAATTATGGCGCGAGCCAAGCTTGCAAGTGCAACAATTCATTACCTGAACCGATGGCCCATGCCATGCATTTCACCATGGCATGTTTGACCGGCTGGGCGGAAGCCTGGAACGCTACATGGATCTTTTGAGTGTGCGCCAGAAACTGGTGGCCTCAAATATTGCCAATTCGGACACTCCCGGTTTCCGGACGCGCGATATCGATTTCCAGGCGGAATACCAGGGTGCCCTCGATTCTCACCTCCCTCGCACCGAAGAAGTGCTTGGCTTAAAGACAAAGAACGATGGCAACAATGTAAGCATCGATCGCGAAGCAAGGCTGCTTTCAGAGAATGCGCTTCGCTTCAATCTTGCCGCACAACTGATGAAAAGTCAGGTGCGCGATATTCGGAATGCCATCCAGGAAGGCAAGTCCGGATGAGCCTCTTTTCGGCAATCTCGGTCAGTGCTTCCGGCATGGAAGCGCAGCGTACGCGCGCGGAACTGCTGGTGGAAAATCTGGCCAATGCAGAAACCACAAGGACCGCGGAAGGCGGCCCCTATCGGCGCAAAGACGCAATCTTCGAAACACAGGCTCCGGAAATGCCGTTCCATTCCGTTTTCGCGGCCGAAATGCAACAACAGAATCAAGGTGTAGCCGTTTCCGAGATCACCGTGGATACGCGTGAGCCGGAAAAGCGCTATCAACCGGGCCATCCCGATGCCGACGCGGACGGTTACGTAGCCATGCCTCGCATTAACCCCGCTGAGGACATGGTCGATCTGATTGGAGCATCGCGAACCTACCAAGCAAATGTGGCGGCCATATCGGCGGTCAAAGACATGATCCAGCGGTCGATCGACCTCTTCCGGTAGCCATGATTGCACCGATATCTCCCCACATTGCACTTCCCGCGCTCGCTCCCGTCACCGGGGCGGTGGGCGGTTCCGGGCAGGAATTTCAGAATCTGCTAGCCAGCACCATCGCCGGCGTAGAACAGAAGCAAACCGACGCACAGACAGCGGTGAACGGCTTTCTGACGGGCGAGACGGAGGAGTTGCATACGGCTGCGCTTGCCGGGCAGCGCGCGGAGCTATCGCTCGAACTATTCCTTCAGGTGAGAAATAAAGTGGTACAGGCCTACCAGGAAGTAATGCGGATGCAGATGTAAATGGGTGCTGTCGCGCAGATTCGTCAACTGGTTGTATCGCTCTCCATTTTTCAGCGGATTGCGATTGTCTGCGCCGCCGTGCTGGTGGTTGCGGGGATGCTTTCGCTTTCCCGCTGGTCGAAAGAAGCGGACTTCAAACCGCTGTACAGCAATCTTGCGCCGGAAGACGCGGGAGCCGTGGTGCAGAAACTGAAGGAAGCGGGCACAGATTTCCGGCTGTCGGAAAACGGCACCACGGTGCTGGCGCCGTCTTCGCGGGTGGCGGAATTGCGCCTTGAAATGGCTGCGGCCGGGCTACCGAAGAGTGGGCGAATCGGTTTTGAATTATTCGACAAGACAAACTTTGGCGCGACGGAATTTGCTGAGCATGTGAACTATCGGCGTGCGCTGGAAGGCGAATTGGAGCGGTCGATCATGTCGCTCTCCTCAGTGGAGCAGGCGCGTGTTCACCTTACATTTCCCAAGGATTCGGTCTTTCTGGAATCCAGGCAGACCGGTAAGGCGAGCGCAATTCTGCGTCTTCGTCCAGGCGCGAAACTGCAACCGCAAAACGTATCCGCATTGACCAACATGATCGCGAGCGCGGTGGAAGGCTTGACGCCGGAAGCGGTGACGCTGCTGGATACACGCGGCAACCTGCTGAGTTTGCCGAAGCGCCCGGGCATGGACCAGGATTCGCAGCAGCCTTCGGACGCCACGCTGGAGTTCAAGCAGAAGCTGGAGAACAATCTGCTGGCCAAAGTGAACGCCACATTGGAACCGCTGCTGGGGGCAGGGCGCTTCCGAACCGGCGTTTCCGTGGACGTGGATTTCACCAGCGGCGAACAGAGCGAAGAAACGCTCGATCCGAACAAATCCGTGATGGTCACTTCACAGAAGACTGAGGATGCGTCTTCCCCGGCCGTCAGTTCCGGCGCACCGGGAACGGCGTCCAATCTGCCACGCCCGCCAGGCCGCACCGGCTATGGTGCCAACGGCGTTTCGCGCAAGACCGAAAATATTACCTTTCAGACCAGCCGCGTGGTACGGCATACGCGCCTTCCGCAAGGAACGGTGAAGCGCATGTCGCTCTCTGTGCTGGTAGATCACGAATTGAAGTGGGAAGGCGCGGGCAAGAAGATGAAGCGTGTACTGGTGCCACCTACACCTGAGAAGCTAAAAACAATTCGTGATCTGGTGAGCGGCATCGCCGGGTTGAGCACGGAGCGTGGCGATCTATTGGTGGTGGAAACGCTGCCGTTCGAATCGACGCTGAGTGCAGAGCCGCCCGTGGAACTGGGGCCCAGCGCTCCGTTGGCGGACCCGCGAATACCAAAATGGCTGGCGCCGGTATTGGCGGATGGCCGCTCATTTTTGATTGCGGCTGTTGTGGGCGCGGGACTGGTGATTCTGCTTTTTGGCATGGCATTTCTGCTGCTGGGCAAAAAGAAGAAGCCGTCGATGACCATGCAAACGGCCCTACCCGGCACTACTGAGGCCGCCGGAGACGAGCGCGGCCAAGAGGTTGAGGTGGAGCACTTAGCGGCGCACGACGCTGCCCAAAAGCAGCTCGAAAACGAAATTGCCAACCGGCTCAAGCTTGCCGGCGGAGCCACGAAGAAGGCGGAACTGCTGGTGAACCACTTGCGCGAAGCGGTGAAGAACGATAGCACGGGTACGACAAATGTTCTGAAGAGTCTGCTGGCGGACAAGACGGCGGACGCAATATGACGGACGCCACCAGTATGGCTCCAGTTTTGTCCGGCCCCCAGCGAGCGGCGATTGTGCTGATTTCACTCGGTGAGCAGACCAGCGCGGAGCTTGTAAAGAATCTGAATGAGGACGAAGTCCAGGTGGTGAGCCGGGAAATTGCCCGGCTGGAATCTGTTTCCTCCGAGCAGGCCGAATCGGTGTTGGAAGATTTTCACCAGTTGGTTGCGGGCCGCGATTTTGCCCTCAAGGGTGGCCGGGATTACGCACGCAAGATGCTGCAAACCGCGTTCGGCCCGGAAGCTTCGAAGAAGATTTACGACCGGCTGATAAAAGTGTTGGGTACGGATGTGGCCAGCTTCGACGTGCTGCACAAGGCCGACCCGCAGCAATTGGCCAAGTTTATTCACAGCGAACATCCGCAGACGATCGCGCTGATTTTGTCGCACCTAAGCTCCTCGCAAGCGGCGGCCCTGCTGGTTTCGCTGCCGCCCGGCATGCGGGCGGATGTGGCCTTGCGTATGGCCAACCTGGACCAGATCTCGCCTGAAATCATTTCAAAAATTGCGGGCATCATCGGTCAGAAGCTCTCTTCGCTGGGCGAATATAGCCGCGAATCTTACGGTGGTGTACGCGCGGTTTCAGAAATGTTCAACCGCCTGGACGTGAAAATTTCAAAAGAGATACTGGGCAGCATTGAGGACGTGGACGCGGGCCTGGTAGAGACCATTCGCCACTTGATGTTCGTGTTTGAAGACCTTCTTTCCATTGATGAAAACGGCATGAAGCACTTGGTTGCCAAGGTGGATCGCAAGAATCTGACAGTGGCTTTGAAGGGCACCAGCGATCAGCTTCGGAATCATTTTCTGGGCGGCATGTCGCAACGCGGAGCGGAGATGCTGAAGGAAGATATGGAGGCGATGGGCCCGGTGAAAATCAAGGATGTGGAGGTGGCGCAACAGCAGATTATCGCGCTGGTGCGGCAACTGGAGACCGAGGGCGTGATCAATCTAAAGGGCGCGGCGGGCGATCAATATGTCGTCTAGGGTGCTGCTTCGCGAACAAATCCGGGAACGGATCGAGCCCATGGTGTGGCGAACTTCCGCGAACGCTCGGACACCCGCCGTGCGGCCTCATCAGTCAAAGTTACCTCAGGATTCCGGCGCTGGCCACCCGGAAACAGCGGCGCTGCACAATCGGTTGCTGGAGGCGGAGCATACGGCGCAGCGGGCGATTGAAGCGGCGCGCCGGCAAGCCTTCGGCGAAGGAGAAGCGCAAGGGCGGGCACAGGCCCATCGCGAATTGGAGCCGGTGCTGGCAAAGCTTGCCCGATCGCTGGAAGACGTGGCGAATTTGCGGCCCAGGCTGCGTGAGGAAGCGGAGAGCGATGTGGTGCAACTTTCGCTCGCTATCGCCCGACGCATTTTGCACCGCGAACTATCACTGGAGCCCGAAGCGATTCAAGCGCTTGTCCAGGTGGCACTGGACCGTCTGGCAAAACAGGAGATTTATCGCGTGCACATCCATCCGGCGCAAGAGCAGGCTGTGCGGGCGGCACTGGCGGTCCACCCTAGCGCGGTGCAGGTTGCGGTGGATCCGCGTTTGGAAGTGGGTGCGCTGATGTTCGAGACCAATCGTGGAAAGATGGACGCTTCGGTGGCGGCACAGTTCGAAGAGATTGAGCGCGGGTTGACGGACCGGGTGAAGAGATGACGAACGCTTCGCCTTTGGACCTGAGCCCCTACCATCTGGACTTGGCGCGGCTGGATCCGTTCCAGACGGTGGGTGAAGTGGTGCAGCTTGTGGGGCTGCTGATTGAATCGGCTGGTCCGGCGACGGCGATTGGAGACTTCTGCTGCATCCGCACGCAGGAGGGCCGTTCCATCCGCACGCAGGTGATTGGCTTTCGCAATGGGCATGTACTCTCCATGCCGCTTGAAGATACGGACGGCTTGTGCCTGGGAGATTGCATTTACGCGCGTCCGAACGATGCGACGGTTTGTGTGGGGCCGCATCTGTTGGGGCGCGTCCTGGACGGATTTGGAGAACCGATGGATAAGGGCCCGCGGTTCCCTTCGGGTGAACGGTACAGGCTGTATCAACCTCCGCAAAATCCGCTGGATCGGGCTCATATTACAGAACCGCTGGTTACGGGAATTCGCGCCATTGATGGTCTGCTGCCGATTGGGCAAGGGCAGCGTGTGGGAATTTTCGGGGGCTCCGGCGTGGGCAAGAGCACCTTGCTGGGCCAGATGGCGCGCAACAGTTCGGCCGACGTTAGCGTGATTGCGCTGATTGGCGAACGGAACCGGGAAGTGCGTGCGTTTTTGGAACATGAATTGGGTGAAGAGGGGCGGCGGAAATCGGTTGTGATTGCGGCGACGTCAGACCGTCCCGCTCCGCTACGTGTACGCGCTTGTTTTGTGGCACTGGCGGTAGCGGAATATTTCCGCGATCAGGGCTTGAAAGTGCTGCTGGTGATGGATTCGGTGACACGGCTGGCGATGGCTCAGCGCGAGATCGGACTTGCCGCGGGCGAACCGCCCAGCCAGAAAGGCTATACGCCTTCGGTGTTTAATCTGCTGCCGAAGATCTGCGAACGGGCCGGCAATTTCGAGAAGGGTTCCATTACCGGATTCTTCACGGTGCTGGTGGAGGGCGACGATTTCAATGAGCCCATCTGCGATGCCGTTCGTTCCATTTTGGACGGGCATATTACGCTTTCGCGCGAATTGGGTGCGGCTGGCCATTACCCGGCGATACAAATTTTGGATTCGGTGAGCCGCCTGCAATCGCAAATTTCGAATCCGGAACAGCGCCAGAGCGCGCAGAAAATTCGAGAGGCGCTGGCGGCCTATCGGCAGGCTGAAGATTTGATCCAACTGGGTGCCTATGTGAATGGAAGCAATCCGCGCCTGGATGCAACGATTCGCGCGCGCGACAACATGCTCCGCTACCTGCGGCAGGATGGCAGCGTCTCGACGCCGATTCAAGAGACGCTCACCGGGCTTTCAAATCTTGCTCTGCAACTGCAGTGAAAAGCTTCCGATTTCCATTGGAACGCGTGCTTCATTGGCGCGGGCTGCAGTGCGAACTGGAAGAAGCGGCCGGTAGTCGCCTGGCGTCGCAGCGGGCGCGCTTGGCGGAAGATCTGACCAAAATTACCGCGCTCCGGAAGGAAGCCGCGGATTCCGTGACGCAGCAGGCCATTGTGGACGCTTGCGATTTTCAGACGCTGGCCAGCTTCAATGTTTGGGCGGAGCAACAGAAAGGGAAGATTCGAGAGCGAGGTGAAAAATTGCGGATTGAAGCGGAGGCGCAATTGTTGCGCACCGCCGAAGCCAGACGGAAACGGAAGCTGCTGGAGATACTTCGCGAGAAGCGTTTGACGGAATGGACCGTTCTTCGCGACAAAGAAGACGAACAGGCCGCGGCGGACTCGTGGCTTTCGCGTTATGCGGCGGAACGCTACACTACGGAAAATGTTCCCCCGCCGCCTGGCTAGCATCGTTCTTGTATTCGCACTGAATCTCGCTCCGGCATTGTTTGCCGCCAAGCGGCCCCTCACCTTCAAAGATTTCGATTCCTGGCGCAGTATGAATGGACAGGTGCTGTCCCGCGATGGGCGCTTTCTGGCCTATGGCCTTTTCCCGCAGGAAGGCGATGGCGAGGTGGTGGTGCGCGACTTGACCACCGGCAAAGAACTGCGCGAGAACGCCGGTCAATTGCCACCGCCAGCGCCGCCCGATCCAAATTCGGAAACTCCGCCTCGACCGCGTGCCATCCGGCTGGTTTTCACGGCGGACTCACACTACCTGATTTTTGTTTCTTACGCGAAGAAGGAAGAGGCCAAGAAGCCGAAGGCGGAAGCCGCGGCACCGGGCGATCTGGTGATCTTCAACCTGGTGGCGGCAACGCGAGCGCGGGTGGCTCGTGTGAAGGATTTCGGGATTCCCGATCATGGTGATTCGCTGGTGGCGTATCTGAAAGCCCCCGCGGGCAAGCAGACGACCGGTACCGATCTTGTGGTCCGGCAGCTGGATACCGGTTCGGAGCGCACGATTCCGGAAGTGTCCGAATACGTTTTGACGAAAGATGGCCGCACGCTGACTTATGCGGTGGCGTCCGCGAAAGAGGATGGCAATGGCGCATACGTTGTGCCGACCAAGGGCACGGACGCGCCGAGGTCTTTGCTCACCGGCAAAGGCCAATACAAGAAGCTGACTTGGGATGACAAGCAGGACGAACTGGCTTTCGTGAGCAGCCGTGACGATTCAGCTTCGAAGGCGGCGAAATACAAGCTGTACCTTTGGGATAAAAAAGCTTCGCAAGCCGTGCCTGTTGCAAGCGTCGAGGCACCGGGGTTTCGTTCAGGATTCGTGGTGAGCGATACAACGACGCTGAATTTCTCGAAGGACGGCACGCGGCTTTTCTTCGGAGCGGCGCCGCCGGCTTTGCCGGAGCGAAAGACAGGGCCCCCAGCTGACGACGAAGTGGCCTTTGACCTCTGGCATTACAAGGACGATCATGTGCAGCCCATGCAGAAAGTGCGCGCGGGCCAGGAGCGGACGCGATCGTTCCGCGCGGTTTACATTGTTCCGCAACACAAGTTGGTGCAGCTGGGGGACGCGGAGTTGCCCGAGATTACGCCGAGTGAAAACGGCCGGTATGCGCTTGGTTCCGATGACCGTGAATATCGCCCTGCCGTGGAATATGGCGAACGTGCTGCGGATTCGTTCCTGGTGGATACGGAGACGGGCAAGCGTACTTTGCTAGGGAAGAAGCAGAGCGGAACGGCGACCTGGTCGCCCGATGGAAAGTATGCCGTCAGCTTCGATGGCGAGAATTGGAATGCGGTTGCAGTGCCTTCGGGCAAGGCTGCGAACCTGACCGCGAAACTTCCCGTGAAGTTTTGGACTGAAGACAACGATACGCCAGGGGCGCCGCGCCCGTATGGCTTGGCGGGCTGGAGCAAGGACGGCAAGAGCGTGTTGCTCTATGACCGCTTCGACATTTGGGAATGTTCACCCGACGGTTCACACGCCACGAGCTACACCGCTGGTACGGGGCGCAAGAACAACCTGGAGTTGCGCTACGTGAAGTTGGATGCGGAAGAGAAGAGTATCGACACGGCCAAGCCTCTGTTGCTTCGGGCGGAGAATGTGCTGACGCGCGAGACTGGCTTTTATTCCGGCGCGACTCAACTCACGATGGGGCCGGTGGATTATGGTGCGCCCATTAAAGCCAAGGACGCCGATGTTCTTGTGCTGCCTTCCCAAACGTTCGACCGCTTTCCGGATTTGCTGGCGACCGATTCGGCGATGGCTCAGTTGAAGAAAGTGACCGATGCCAATCCACAAAAAGCGGAGTTGCTTTGGGGGACGGCGGAAATGGTGAGCTTCCATAATCTGGATGGCGTTCCGCTGCAGGGCGCGCTGTACAAGCCGGAGAACTTTGATCCCACGAAGAAGTACCCGATGATTGTCTACATTTATGAGCGCCTGTCGCAGAACCTGAATCACTTCACCGATCCGAAGCCGATGGACAGTATCAACATTCCGTATTACGTGAGCAACGGCTATCTGGTGTTTACGCCGGACATTGTGTACACCACGGGCTATCCGGGCCAAAGTGCGCTGAAGTGCGTTCTTGGCGGCGTGGAGGCGATGGTGAACAAGGGTTATGTCGATGAGGCGAATATCGGGATGCAGGGCCACAGTTGGGGCGGCTATCAGATCGCCTACATGATCACGCAGACGTCGCGTTTCAAGGCGGTGGAAGCGGGCGCGGTGGTGGCGAACATGACCAGCGCGTATGGCGGCATCCGTTGGGGGAGCGGGCTGCCGCGCCAGTTTCAATACGAAAAGACGCAGAGCCGCATTGGGGGCAGCTTGTGGGAATATCCGCTGCGGTTTCTAGAGAACAGCCCGCTGTTTCAGGCGGATCGCGTGAAGACGCCGCTGCTGATGGTGCACAACGATGCGGACGATGCGGTGCCGTGGTATCAGGGCATTGAATACTATCTGGCTCTTCGGCGATTGAACAAGGAAGTGTATATGTTCAGCTATGCGGGCGAGCCTCACCACTTGCAACGCCGTGCGAACCAGAAGGATTATGCGCGCCGTCTGGCTGAGTATTTCGCCTTCGAATTGAAGGGGGCGGCGAAACCGGCGTGGATGGAGAAGGGCATTCCGTACCTTCACGCCGCCGAAGAGACTGCTAGCGAGTTGCCTTAGCGGGAGCGCGAAAGGCCTCGCCGGATTTCGTGGCGATGGAATGCATCACCGCGCTGGGCAGGAAGCGCTGCATCGCGATCCAGATGCGATAGCGCCATCCCGGGATGACGATGGGCTCGTTGCGGGCTAGCCCGCCCAAAGACACCCTGACCACTTCTTCGGGCGTGGTCCAGAGGCTTTGCGGGATGCGGTTGGTATCCATGCCGAGACTTGAGTGGAAATCTGTGTGCGTGAAACCCGGGCAGAGCGCTTGTACGCGAACCGAGCTGCGTGCGCTTTTCAGCTCAAGCCAGAGCCCTTCGGTAAAGCTGTTGATCCAGGCCTTGGTGGCGGAATAGTTGATGGCGCCGACGGTGGGCATCCAGGCGCTGACGCTTGAGACATTGACGATGCTGCCCCGGTTGCGCTGCACCATGCGGGGGAGCGCGGCGCCGGTGAAACGCATGGTGGCCAACGTATGGACACGGAGCATGGCGTCCTGACCGGCGGGGTTGCTCTGCCAGAAATATCCGGCAGTGCCGAAGCCGGCGTTGTTCACCAGAAAATCAAGCCGGTCTTCGGTTCGGACGCGATGTTCGAGGGCGCGCAAGCCTAGATCCGTGGCCAGATCTGCGAGCAGAACTTCACCGCCAATTTCTTTCTGAACCGCGTTCAATTTGCGCTGGTTGCGGCCGACCAGAATGACCCAGTATCCCGCTTGCGCGAGCGCCCGCGCATAGGCGGCGCCGATGCCGCTGGAGGCGCCGGTTACCAGGGCGACCGGCCCGCTAAACGCCGATAACGATTTTTCCAAAGTGGCCTCCGCTTTCAAGGAGTTGGTATGCGGCGAGAGCTTCGGCGAACGGAAAAACGCGGTCGATCACCGGCTTCATCGCCGCCTGTGAAATGGCGCGGTTCATCTCTTCAAACATCTCGCGAGAACCGACATAGATGCCCTGTAGGCGGATGCTTTTCATCAGCACCGGTTGAGGATCCACTTCGCCTTTACCGGTCAGGATGCCGATGAGGACAACCGTGCCCCCCATGCGCACGGCTTTGAGGGATTTCGCCAGCGTGCCCGCGCCGCCCACTTCCACGATGCGGTCCACGCCGCTGGCGGGCTTCTCCCAATCGGGAGTAAGTTTATAGTTCACCAGAACATCGGCACCCAAGGCGCGAGCGCGTTCCAACTTCGCATCGCTGCTGGATGTGGCGATGACCCGCGCGCCGGCCATCTTGGCGAATTGCAGCGCGAAGAGAGACACCCCGCCGGTGCCCTGAACCAGCACCGTTTCGCCGGGGCGCAGTCCGTCCAAAGCGCGCCATGCAGTGACGCCGGCGCAAGCCAGCGTCGCCCCTTCTTCAAACGAAAGGTGAGTGGGAATAGCCACCAGCCCTTCTTCCGGGAAAACGCGATATTCGGCGAGCACGCCTTCGATGGCGCCGCCCATCGCGGTATTGGCTTTCTCTTGATCCACGCGGCCGGAGATCCAACCTTGCATGAAAATTCCGGCTACGCGCTCGCCCACATGCCAACGGGTGGCGCCGGGGCCCAGAGCGACCACTTCGCCCGCGCCATCGGAGAGCGGAATGATCGGGTAGTGCACACCTCTGCCATAAGCACCGCGCGCCACGGCTAAATCCCGGTAGTTGAGGCTGGTGGCCCGCATCCTCACCAGAACCTCGCCGTGGGCGGGCTCCGGAGTGGGGCGCTCCGCCTGGGTCAGCGCTTCTATGCCCTTTGGTTCGCGAATCTCGTAAACTTTCATTGTTGGCCTTTCGCTTCTGTGATGTAAGTCTTCCCGTTCCGCTCGATCAGCATTTTACATATTCGCTGCCCGTCACGCTGCAACATCGCG
>Ga0123338_10000744_pt1 | contig 32570 bp, 32 predicted proteins | sample grotaG_FD_89793 | JGI IMG/M metagenome (GOLD analysis project Ga0123338, IMG submission 89793) | Glacier valley bacterial and archeal communities from Borup Fiord, Nunavut, Canada, to study Microbial Dark Matter (Phase II) -... | ecosystem: Environmental > Aquatic > Freshwater > Ice > Glacier ...
GGTTCTTCATGGGGAAGTCAGATGTCGAGCGCGCGATGCGCCAGCTGGCACGCCTCCTGGAAGACGCCCAGATTCCGTACGCAGTGATCGGCGCGATGGCGCTCAATGAGTTTGGCTATCAACGGATGACTTCCGTCGTGGACGTGTTGTTGACCAGCGACGGGTTGGCCCAATTCAAATCGTTGTATCTCGGCCGCGGCTACGTCGAGAAATTCCCTGGCAGTCGTGGTCTACGCGACACGGAAAACAACACAGACATCGACGTGGTGATCACTGGGCATTTTCCCGGCGACGGCAAACCGAAGGCCATTGCGTTTCCGGATCCGAGTGAGGCCGAGCAGGGCACCTCGGTGCGTCTATTGCCCCTCTCTCGCATGGTCGAGCTCAAGCTCGCCTCGGGCATAACGGCAGTGCATCGGAGCTCATCCGAGCCGCCAAGTTGCCGCGGGCTCTCGGCGACAGCCTCGATGCATCGGTCCGTGACAAATATTTCGAGCTGTGGGACGCAGTCAGCAACAGCACCGACGAGTAAGACCAAGGGCGGAGCGTGAGGCTGTGCCGAACAGCGTAGCCGGAGGTTCGGAACCCTCTCAGGGTTCCGAGCAACAATCAGTTTGCGTCGTTGGCTACGTAGACCAGGATGACGGTGATGTTGTCGTCGCCGCCGCGGTCGTTGGCTAGATCGACGAGGAGCTGGGGCACGTCTTTGTAGAAGCGCGCGGCCAGAAGGCGCGCCAGCTCGTCGCCTTCGACATAGTTGGACAGGCCATCCGAGCAGAGCAGAAAGCAGTCGCCCGGCTCATACGGAATGGCCGCACCGTCGACGAGCACGTCGCGCTCGAAGCCGACCGAGCGCGTGATGATGTGCCGAAATTTGGAGTCGCGGGCCTCTTCCTCCGACATCATGCCAGCGCGCACTTGCTCCGACACCCACGAATGATCGTCGCTGAGCTGCTGCGCCCGCCCGTCCCGGAACAGATACGCGCGCGAATCACCGACGTGGGCCAGATACACCCGCCCGCCGTGAAACCACAGCGTGGTCAGCGTGGTGCCCATGCCTTGCAGCTCGGTGTCGGCCTGCGCAGCGTCGAAGATGGCCGCGCCGGCAGCCTGGGTGGCCACCCGCAGCCGCGCCAGCAGATCGTCCCGGCTGTTCTCCGTGCCGGCCTCGGGCAGTGTCAGCTCGCCGGCCAGCGTATCGAGTGCCATGCGACTGGCCCGCTCACCGGCCTGATGCCCACCCATGCCGTCAGCGACGGCAAACAGCCCCGTATCCGGCTGTACCAGCAGGCTGTCTTCGTTGTGATCGCGCTTCTTGCCGACGTCAGACAACGAATAATGGAGAATTTTCACGGGATATACTCTGCGCTCTTTTCGCTGTGATCTCGACCATCGAACCGCATCAGCTTGCCCTTGCCGTCGATTTTGGTCAGCAGTGCGGCTGGCCGCTTCCAAACCCGCGCCAGGCTCTCGAGCGTGTCTTTGGCGTGGTCGACCTTGAGGTCCACCCCCTCGTGCTTGTGCTTCAAAAGCAGCTCGCCGCGGTTCTCGAGATTGCCGTCCTGCACGTAAATGAACGGCTGCCCGAAATTGGTGAGCCGGTACAAGAGGCGATCTTTCACCTTCTTGAACTCGCGCGTTTCAATCTCGTAATTCCCGCTTCTCTCATTGAATAGAAATGAATAAAATTTCTGCTCGCGGCAGAACTCCGGAGTAAAAAACTCATCGATAAACGTCACGTCGTTATATAGTTTTCGCACTTCGAATATCTTCTTGCGGCCCTGTCCGAGACGTCGATCCCAGCTCTTTCGCGCCGCCAGATCGTCGCAGTCGTCCCATTCTTTGCCGAATTGACCCTTGTTCCAGCGGTCTTCGATATGCCGAAAGAGCTCGACGCCGAGCTTGTAAGGATTGAGCTGGCCCGGCGCGGTGACCAAGACGCCGGCGCAGTTGTCGGCATAGTCGATGATCTCCGACGCCGTCGCTGCCTTCTCGGTCATGATCTTGCTGTGCCAGTAGGTGGCCCAGCCTTCATTCATGATCTTGGTCATGCCCTGCGGCGAGTAATAATAAGCCTCGTCGCGGATGACCTCGAGAATATCCCGCTCCCAGCGCTCGAGCGGCGCATGCTCGATCAAGAACTTCAGCACATCGCGCTCCGGCCGTTCCGGAAAATTCTTCTGCTTGTCCGCCTCGGCCTGCAGCTTCTTCTTCTGCGCCTCGACGAAATCAGGCGGATTGATGAACTTGTCCATGTACGCCTTGGCCCGCAGCTTCGGCACCTCGGCGGCCGGCTCCGGCTCTTGCCCAGGCCGCGGCACCGGCTTTTGCCGGACGATGAACGGCGAATACGGATCGATCAGATTATCGAGGGTGAGACAGGTATCGATGAAGGCTTCCACCTTCTCGATGCCGATGCGCTCCACATGTTTACGCACGCGCATGGCATGGTTGGCCATGCCATCGATCATGCGGCGATTGGTCTTCGAGAAATAATAATTGTTCTTGAAGAAATCGCAGTGCCCGAACACGTGGGCCATGACCATCTTCTGGTCGACGCTGGAATTGCCCTCGAGCAGATACGCGTAGCAAGGGTCGTTGTTGATGACCATCTCGTAGATCTTCGAGAGGCCATATTCGTAACCCTTCGCCAGATGCTCGTATTCCATGCCGAAACGCCAGTGCGGATAGCGCACGGGAAAGCCGCCATATGCGGCCACTTCGTTCATGCGCTGGTAATCCAGCACCTCGAAAATGGTATCGAAGAAATCGAGCCCATATTCCTCGGCGTAACGCTCCATCTGCCGCTGCATCTCGGCCAGATCCGGCGGCAATTGAGTAGACTGATTCATTTACCCTTGCCCAAAAACTCGCGAATCGAATCCATCACGGCTTCTTTGCCCTTGATCTCCGACGTCACCAGATTCGACTCGTCGTCAAAATGCTCTTGCAGGTCCTTGATGAACTGCCCCGACCCATACGGCGACTCGACCTGGCCATATGCAAACTGATTCACCCGCGGCAAGATCTGCGTCTTCAACAGCTCGATACAAGCCACGGTATCGTCGACCGACCAGTTGTCACCGTCGGAAAAATGGAACGGATAGATATTCCACTGCGACGGCGGATAATCATCGTCGATGAGCTTGGCGCATAGCTTGTACGCCGACGAGATCATCGTGCCGCCCGACTCGCGCGTACGGAAAAACGTCTCGCGATCGACCTCTTTGGCCATCGCGTCGTGAATGATATAACGGCTCTCGATACCCTGATATTGAGAGCGCAACCAGGTATCGAGCCAGAACGACTCGATGCGGACAATCTCCTTCTGCTCGTCGCCCATCGAGCCCGACACGTCCATCATGTACAAGATGACCGCGTTCGACTGCGGCAACGGATCACTGCGCCAGCTGCGATAGCGCTTGTCCTCACGCACCGGCACGATGATCGGATTCTTGGGATCGTACGTGCCCGCCGCGATCTGCCGCCGCATGGCCTGTTTGAACGTGCGCCGGAAATGCCGCAAAGACTCCGGCCCCGTCGAGCGAATGCCGGTATAGCGGTCTTTGTGGGCAATGATCTTCTCTTTGCCCTTGGGCTCGATACGCGGAAGCTTGAGCTCTTCGCCCAAGATCTGCGCCAGCTCGTCCATCGTAATTTCGACTTCCAGCAGATGATCGCCGCCCTGATCACCCGCCTGCCCGGCACCAGGCGGCCCGTCGCCCTTGCCCAGCGGATCGCCAGCGTCGCCTTCACCCTGCCCGACGCCGCCAGTCTGCTTTTGCCCAAACCGGAAATGCGGAATGTCGATCTGCGGCAAAGGGATCGAAACGACCTCTTTGCCCTTCTTGCCGAGCATTTCCCCCTGCGAAATATACTTCCGCAGATTCTGTTTGATCTTCCCGCGCACGATCTCGCGGAACCGTCGGTGGTCTTGATCTATTCGCAGGCTCAAAACGCAACCTCGCTCAGCTCATTGCGAACCGGATCGTAAAACCCCAACGACTTCCCCTCGCGCTTGGCTTTCATCGCCAGATCGAGAATGCCGAGCGCACGCATCAACACCGCACCCGGGTCGGTGCCGAGCGCCTCCGACATCTTGGCCAACAGCGTGGCCGAGGTGCCAGTGATGGTCAGCGTGACCGGTCCAATGGCGGGATCCACCGTTTACTCTTTCACGTCCCCGCGGGCGAAGATCGACGCGACGAAGTTGAGCACGTCGGTGGAGCAGACCTCGCAATAGCCATAATTCCGGATCATGCGATTCTTCACCACGTCGATTTTCTGCTGGGTATCGCGATCGACCACCGTCGACACCAAGGAGGTCAGCTTGATCGAGTCTTTCTGATCCTCGAACAACTTGAGCTCGAGCGCCTTGTGCAGCCGCTCGTTGGTCCGGTAGTCGAACTGCCGACCCTCGACGGCGAGCGCGCCGATGTAGTTCATGATCTCGCGGCGGAAATCGTCCTTCCGGCTCTCCGGAATGTCGATCTTCTCCTCGATGGTCCGCATCAAGCGCTCGTCCGGCTCCTCGTCCATGCCGGTATACTTGTTCTTGACGCGTTCTTTCTGGGTATACGCCTTGATATTGTCGATGTAATTCGAGCACAGCTTGGCAATGGCGTCTTCGTCGGCAGAAATGGCCCGCTGGACCTCGTTCTTGACGATGTCCTCGTATTCCTGCTTCACCACCGTCAGCATTTCGCTGTAACGGCGCCGAATATCCTCGTTGTTGATCAGCGAATGATGTCGCAGCCCAGCCTCGAGCTCGTTCAACACCATGAACGGATTGACGCAGCCTTCGCCCTTGTCCGAAACCAGGGCATTGGAAATCTTGTCCTGGATATAGCGCGGCGAAATCCCGTCGAGCCCCTCACGGTGCGTCTCTTTACGCAGCTCCTTGATATTGTCCTGCGTGAAGCCCGGCAACGTCTTGCCGTCATACAATTTCAATTTCTGCAGCAAGGTCAGGTTGTGCTTCTTGGGATCTTCGAGCCGCGTCAAGATGCCCCACATGGCGGCCGTCTCGAGGGTGTGCGGCGCGATGTGCTTGCCGCGAATGCGGTTCGAGTTGTAATCCTTCTTGTAAATCCGCACTTCCTCGGCGAGCCGCGTGATGTACGGAATATCGATCTTGATCGTACGATCGCGCAAAGCCTCCATGAACTCGTTATTCAGGAGCTTCTTGTACTCGGCCTCGTTGGTATGGCCGAGAATGACCTCGTCGATATCGGTCTGCGCGAATTTCTTCGGCTTGACCTTGTGCTCCTGCGACGCGCCGAGCAAGTCGTACAAGAAGGCGACATCGAGCTTGAGCACCTCGATGAATTCGATGATACCCCGATTGGCGATATTGAACTCGCCATCGAAATTGAATGCGCGCGGGTCAGAATCGGACCCGTACTCGGCGATTTTCCGATAATTGATATCGCCGGTCAGCTCGGTCGAATCCTGGTTCTTCTCGTCCTTGGGCTGGAACGTCCCGATGCCGACCAGGTCCTTCTCCGACAAGATCAGGCGCTTGACCCGGATGTGCTGGATGACCTTCGACCAGTCGCCTTTGTAGTGCGCCATCAGCTCGCGGAAGATCGCCCGACAAGCCGGATTGAGGTCGCCCTCGATATGCAGGTTGGCCGCGTCGAGCCCAAGCTCCTTGAACGCCCGCGGCCGCCAGTCTTCCGGAATCAGCCGCAAAGGCTCGTCATGCATCGGCGACGGGAAAATCTCCGCGCCACCGGTCACGTGCGCCAATTCCTTCGGCAGCACCCACTCGTAGGTGTACAGCGCGCCTTCGGGCGTCCGGCTGTATTCCTCGACGCCGCGCTTCAGCAACCGGGCAATCGTCGACTTCGACGACCCGACCGGCCCATGCAGCAAGATCACGCGCTTCTCGGTCCCGTAGCGCTGCGCCGCCGACTTGAAGACATTGACGAGGCGCATCAGCGGAATATCGAGGCCGTAAACGGCATCCTTGCCGCCGTGATGCTCATCCTTGAAGAAGTTGTAGCGGATGAGCTTCTTCTTGTTGTCGATGTACTCCTCTTGGCCGTACGACAAGATCATGTCGTAAACGCGCTGAAACGCCGAGCGCGTGACCTTCGGATTCTCTCGCGCGACGGCGAGATACTGTTCGAAGGTGCCGGTCCAGTGGAGCTCCTCGTACTCGCGGAAGTCCTGCAGTGCCGCGATCTTCGAGGTCAGGGTCATCGCTCGCTTCTCCTTCGGCCTAAGCCGCCAAGACAGGTCGCACCCAGATGGTCAGGGCCCACCGTGTCGACATCATAACACGCCGTAGTTAGCGCTGGTACTTGGTCACCGCAGCCTCGTGCTCGGCGCGCGTCTTCGAGAAATAATGCGTGCCGTCGTTCTTGCTCACGAAGTACAGATACGGCGTCGCATCGGGCGCCAGCACCGCCTCGAGCGCCGCCCGACCCGGATTACAGATCGGCCCCGGCGGCAGACCTTCATGGGTGTAGGTGTTGTAAAGGTTCTCTTTGTCTTCCAGATGGATGCGCCGGATCCGCCCCTCGTATTTCTGACACGCCGCCGACTTTTTCGTCGGCACCACGCAGCCGTACACGATGGTGGGGTCGGTCTGCAGAAGGTGTGGCACGAAAGTCGGGAGACGCAAGCGGTTGAGAAACACACCGGCAATCCGCGGCCGTTCTTCGGACTGCGCGGTCTCTTTCTCGACGAGAGAAGCCATGAGCACGATCTCGCGGTCGCCAAACTTGTACTGCTTCTGCAACGCGGCGAACCCGTCTTTGTGCTTCTCCTTCACCTCGGCGTACACCTCGCGCCCGTGCCGAACCATCGCCGCCACGACCTTGCTGGCCGGCGTCCCCGGCCGAAAGCGATACGTGTCCGGAAACAAGTAGCCTTCCAGCGTCGGACCCGGCACACCGAGGCGCTCACCGAGCGCCGTATCGCGCGCCGCTTTTTCGATCTCGTCCTTCGAGCAGACGCCCGCGTCCTCGAGGATCTGCGCGATCTGCAACAGATTCTTCCCCTCGGGAATGGTCACCGCCAGCTCCTCCAGCGGCACGCCCTCCACCAGCTTGTCGAGCAACTGCCGCGGCGTCATCTCCGACGAGAACTGATACTGGCCAGCGCGGATCTTCTGCGCCAGTCCCCGCTCGCTGGCATAGAACCGAAACCAGGCCGGATGCGCGATGATGCCGCCGTCGCCAAGCTTGCGCGCGATCAACGTCAGGCTCTGCCCCGACTCGACGACCAGCTTGAGCTTGGCCGGCTCTCCGCTCGTCGTCAGCGCCCGATCCGGATAGCGCAGCGCCTTCCAGCCCATCGCCCCAGCGACGGTCAACAGACCCGCCACCGTCAGAAAAACAATCGTCCCAGCTCGCCGCATATCACTCACACTCACGAAGGCGCCTCACTCTTGTGGATCCTCACCGACGAGGGGCGCCACCGTCTCCGCCGCGCCCTTTTGGCCGTCGAGCCAGCGCGTCAAGATCACCTGCGCCGCTTTGCGGTCCACCACTTGTTTACGCTTCTGCCGCGACAGATCCGCCTCCAGCAACACCGCGGTCGACTCCACCGTCGAGTAGCCTTCGTCGACGGTCTCGACCTTGAACCCCGCGGCCAGCAACGCGTCGATGAACACCTGCACCCGCGTTGCCCGGTGTCCGACGGTGCCGTCGGACTCGTACGGCATCCCCACCACCAGATGTTTGGTCTCGTAGCGCGCCGCCCAGGTCTTCACCTGCGCCACATCGCCGCCCGTCCCCCGCCGATCGAGCGTGGTCAGCGGATGCGCCATCACACCGAGATCGTCGGTGACGGCGAGCCCGATGGTGCGGCTACCGACGTCGAGCCCAAGCACACGCATGCTGGCGAACTTTGCCACAACCCCGCCACACAGGCGACTTCGTTCGGCGATATGCTCGGCCACATGAGCGACCCCAAATTCGACAACGGCGATCCGAAGCCACCCCAGCCGGCGATCCAGCTCCAGCTCGACGACGCCATCGCCCAGGGCCAGTACTCCAACATCGTCCTCATCAACCACACCGAGACCGAGTTCGTCCTCGATTTCGCCTATCTACAACCGCAAAACCCGGTCGCCCGCGTGCGAGCCCGCATCATCTCGTCACCACGCCACACCAAGCGCCTCCTGGTCGCACTCCAAAAGAACCTGGATCGGTACGAGGAACGCTACGGCCGCGTAGAGCTCTCGAGCGAAGACGAACCCCTCGTCCACTAGGTCCCGTCGGTGGAAAGCTTCGTCGCGCTTCCATTTTCACAGGAGTCGGAGGAGGTGGGAGACGAACCCAAATCAATTCTGACTCCCACCTCCATCCGACTCCTGTGAAAAGGAAGCCGTCGTGAGCCGCGACGCTACGCGACGAGCGAGTCGACGAAGGTGAGCGTGTCGTGCTCGAGGACGACGTAGCCGCCGAGGACCACCGGCCGGTTGCGCTTGCCGTGGCCGATGGGTAGGCCGGCAGCGACGGGGATTTTCAGATGAGCCAGTCGCTCGGCGATGACGTCTTCGGCCGTTGGGCCCGAGCCGTCTTTCTCGACGCAGCCGACCAGATCGCCTACCACGCAGCCGCGTAGGCCGTGCAGTGCGCCCGCATTGGCGAGCTGGGTGAGAGCGCGGTCCATGCGGTAGGGACGCTCGCCGACATCCTCGAGCAGCAAGACGGCATCGGCCAGCGACGGGAAATGAGACGTTCCCACCAGCCGCGACAGGACCTCCAGATTGCCGCCAACGAGTCGTCCACCTGCGCGTCCAGAGCTGCCAAGCGGTCGCAGTCCCACCACGGGCGGCGCCGGACGATCCGTCTCCAGCAAGGCAAACAAGGCGTCAGCGTCGTCGGTGGGCAGGTCCCCGAGCTGGGTCACCACCGGGCCATGTACCGATCGCAAACCCGCCTGCTGCAGCGCTCCATGCAGCGCGGTGGTGTCGGAAAAGCCGATCACCGGCTTTTCGACCCGACGGAGATCGAGCCGGCCCACGATGCGCCCTAGGCCATATCCTCCGCGCGCACAGAACACCGCCCGCGCCGAATCGTCGTCGAGGGCGGCCTGCAGCTCCTTTGTCCGGGCGTCGTCGTCGCCGGCCAGAAAGCCGGTGTGTGCAAAGATCCGGTCGTCGTAAGCCAGCTGGTAGCGAGCCCGCAAGATCGCCGCCCCAGCCTCGAAGCGCTCACGCGGAACTGGCCCCGACGGCGCCACGACGGCAACCCGGTCCCCTGCCTTCAGCCTCGCGACCACCCGCATCAGTTCACGTCAATTTGACGCTAAGTCAGGGTGGGCTTGCGGCTGCGACCACGGCGCTTCTTGTTGTCATCGCTGTCGGGCTTGCTGGCGTCGGCTGCCACCGGGGCCGGAGTGGCATCCGGTACCGTCGTTGCAGCCGATACGGCCACGGGGACTGCCGCCGGCACATCAGCGGGCACATCGACCACTGACGTCGGTGGCGGAGCAGGCGTCGGCTTCGGCCCTTGTTTGTCGGCCCTTGCCGCACCCCGCGGTGCCGGGTCCGTCGACAGCAACATCCCCGCCGACACCGTCTCGTCGACGCGCGTCACATACAGCGCCCGATCATTGCCACCCTGCCGCAAGATCAACCGCGTCCCGAACGGCATCGGCGTCTCGCACGGCACGAACAGATCGCCGCCCTGCAACTGCGGTTCGACTTGGTCGGCCACCACCCAGCCTTCATACAGAACACTCACCAGAACACTCGCCAACTCGCCCATCCGCTCCACGATAATACATCCTCCGTCGTGTTACTATCTCGGCCGCGATGCGCGTCGGCGACTGGCTCAAGCAGCAGCTCTTTCACTGGGTCGACGACCAGCTCCCGTCGAGCTTTCGCGCCAAGCTGAAAGCGCTGCCGACGCGCCAGAACGAGTACGGCTACGATCCCTTCGGCTTCAACCGCGACGACGCCAAGGTCGCCGCCCTCATCGCCCGCTTTTTCCACCACACCTATTTCCGTGTCCAATCGCACGACATCGCCCGGGTTCCCTCGGGGCGCGTCATGCTCATCTCCAATCATTCCGGCCAGCTGCCCTTCGACGGCATCGCCATTGCTGGCTCCATGCTCTACGACTGCGAGCAGCCGCGCATCGTGCGCGCCATGATCGAGCGCTACGTGCAGACGCTGCCGTTCATGTCGTATCTCTTCGCGCGCTGGGGCTCCATCACCGGCACACCCGAAAACTGTCGCCGTCTTCTCGAGGACGGCGAGGCCATCTTGGTCTTTCCGGAAGGCTCACGGGGCATCTCGAAGCCCTTCACGCTGCGTTACCAGCTGCAGGAATTCGGGCTCGGCTTCATGCGTCTCGCACTCGAGACCAAGACGCCCATCGTCCCCGTCGCTGTCGTCGGTGCCGAGGAGCAAGCGCCGGCCTTCAACATCAAGCCCGTCGCCAAGCTGGTCGGCGCGCCCGCCTTTCCGGTCATGCCGGTGCCGCCATTTTTCCCCATCTTCCCGTTCCCGACGAAATACCGGATCTACTTCGGCGAGCCCATCCTCTTCGACGGTGACCCCGACGATGAAGACGAGGTCCTCGAGGAGAAGGTCAAGGTCGTCAAGAACGAGATCCAAAACATGATCCGCATCGGCCTCAAAGAGCGGAAGAACATCTTCTGGTAGCCTGAGCCTATGGCCGGCCCAGTCCGAGATCGCATCGTCATCACTGGCATTGCCGGGCGCCTCGGACGTCTGGTCGCGCGCCGGCTGCATCGCCTGCCCGACGTGCGCGTCGTTGGCATCGACCGTCGAGAGCTGGCCGGCCGCCCGCGCGACATCGACCACGTCCGCGTCGATCTACGCTCCAAAAAAGCCCGCGACGTCTTCCGCGCTGGAGACGTCAAAGCCCTCATTCACATGGGCCTCATGCACGATCCACGCTCCAGCACCGAGGACCATCACTCGTGGAACGTGCAAGGCACCACCCGCCTCCTCGAGGCCTGCGCCCAGTACGGCGTGCCCAAAGTCATCTTGCTGTCGTCGGCCAACGTCTACGGCCCGCGCCCCGACAACCCCCAATTTCTCGCCGAGGACGCGCCGCTCATGGGCGGCCAGAGCTTCCCCGCCATCCGCGACCTCATCGAGGTCGACATGCTGACCTCGTCGTTTTTCTGGAAGCACAGCCAGTGCGAAACGGTGATCTTGCGGCCGGTGCACATCCTCGGCGGTGTGAAGAACGCGCCGTCCAACTACCTCCGGCTCCGCTTCGTGCCCACCCTGCTCGGCTTCGACCCCATGGTTCAGGTCATCCATGAAGACGACGTGGTCGAGGCCATTTGTCGGGCGCTCGATCCAGGGGTCCGCGGCATTTTCAACGTGGTCGGGCCCGGCGAGGTCCCCCTCTCCACCATCCTGCGCGAGCTAGGCAAGCCGACGATCCCGGTGCCGCACGGTCTGGCCAAGAGCCTATTCGGCGCGCTATGGCGTGGAAAACTCACGTCTTTTCCAGTTCCGGAGCTGGAGCACATCCGCTATGTCTGCATGGTGGATGGCAGCCGGGCCATCTCCGAGCTGGGCTACAGGCCCAGACACACCCTCAAGGAAACAATCCAGGCCGTCCAGCGTTAGAGGCGCGTTGGTTGCGTCTCGGCCAAAAACGGATCATGAACGCGGAGTTACGCGTTCATGTGAAGGAACGTTCACGGGGCTTGGCGAGGGGGCAGAGAGACGGTAGTCTGGTCCTCGGGTTGAGTGGATTCGGCCCCGTAGACAAGTTGGCACGTTCTCTGCTGAGAAGGTCTGCGAACACTGGAGGACCCCCATGCGGCGGCTCGTTGCTGTAGTGCTCCCTATCCTTCTGTTGGGTTGTGGCGGCTTCAAAGACAAACAGAAGTACTACACCTACTGTGACGAGACGGGTTGTTACACCTGCGACGAAAACGGGTGTGGCCCCAACCAGGGCGGTCAGCCGACCGACACCTGCACCACCGACAGCGCCTGTCAGCCGGGCTGTTATTGCAACACCATCACCGACCGATGCGTCGAGGCGGGTACCTGTACCGCCAACAGCGACTGCTCGGCCGGCTACGTCTGCGACACGGCGCGTAGCTCGTGCATCCCAGGCGGGTCGAGCGGGACGTCCTGTGGCAGCGATAGCGACTGCGTGGCCGGCTACTTCTGCCACCCGACAACCAAGCAGTGCTTGCCGAGCCTGACCTGCTCCACCAACGCCGACTGTGGCGTGGGCATGATCTGCGACGCACGCAACACCTGCGTCCCCGGGCCGACGACCTGCAACACGACGACGACCTGCGCGGCTGGCTGCTACTGCGACAACGGCACCTGCACCGAGACGAGCATCTGCACCAAGGACGAAGAGTGCAAGAACTACGGCACCAACTACACTTGTCAGAACGGTACCTGCGCCCCGGCCACTGGACCCGTCCAGTGCTCGTCGGCCGCGCAGTGCGCCACTGGCCAGGTCTGCGTGAACGCGCAGTGCAAGCCTGTGTCTCCGCCCCCGACGGGCGTCTGCACCACCAACGCCGAGTGCGGCGCTGGCGGCACTTGCCTCAACGGGATCTGCCAGCTCGGCTGCACATCGAGCGCGCAGTGCGGCACGGGCCAGGTCTGCAGCGCGACCAATCACTGCGTCGCTGCGCCGACCTCGACCTGCACGTTCAACAGCGAATGCGGCGCCAATCAGACCTGCTTGAACGGGGCCTGCCACAACAACTGCACCACCCAGTCGGAGTGCACCAACGGCGCCGACATCTGTCTCGCCAGCGTGTGCCAGCCCAACACCGGCCGCGTCGCCCAGTGTGCCAACAACACCCAGTGCTCGACGGGTCAGGAGTGCGTCAACGCGCTCTGCAAGAGCCGCTGCTGGACCAACGACGACTGCGCCGTGTGCTCCAACACCAACGCCTGCGTCATGGGGTACTGCCAGTAGGGCAAGCTGCAGAAAGAGCTTCGGATCGTGTCACTTAGACAATAACTCCAACGGCCAGCGCCTCCCGGTGCTGGCCGTTTCCTTTTGCGCATCTGATATGCTTTCGGGCCCATGGCTACTGCGCTCTTGTGTGGTCGCTTTCATGCGCTGACGCGGGCGCAGGGCGAGGCCATTTTGGCGCTGGGGCGTGATGCTGGCGTCGACGCGGTGGTGGTGGTGATTGCCAGCGCCGATCATGCCGGGACGCGGCGAAATCCGTTGCCGGTGGCGTTGCGGCGGGCGCAGCTGGCGCCGGTGCTGGCGGCGCTGGGCAAGCCTTGGGCGATGGCCGAGGTCGCCGATCAGCCCGACGACGCCGACTGGGTGCGTTCGGTGGTGGCGGCGGCGACGGGGGCGTGCGGTCACTTGTTGTCGACGGAGAATACGACGGTAGTGACCGCCAACCACGACGTGCTCGGCCTCTTCGTCGATGCGGGCTTTCGCACGGCGAGGCTGGATGCGGGGAGCCTGTTGCCGTCGCAGTTGTTGACACTGGCCGCCACGGGCGGGGAGTGGCGTTCGCTCGCCGCGCCGTCGACGGTGGCTGCGCTCGACGATCGCGTGTTGGCCACGCTGAGAACAATCTACGGCGACCACAAGCGCACCGACGACGGTGAGCTGGCGGCGCATCGCGACTTCGACAGCTACGGCGCGCAGATGGACGCCTCTTTGCGCCAGAAGCTCGACGATCTCCTGCCCTGGGTCGTCCCCGGCCGCATCGTCGACAAAGGCTGCGGCACCGGCAAGCTGATGGTCGAGCTGTCGCGTCGATTTCCGTCGACGGCGCTGGTCGGCGTGGATCTGTCGCGTGAGCTCCTCCATCGCTGCGACGAGAACACATATTTTACCGGCGACGTCCGGCTGGTCCTGGCCGACGCTGCCGATGTCGCCGTGGAGCGCGGCACGGCGACGACGGTGATCTTCTCGTCGATCATGCACGAGATCTACACCTACTCTGGATACGATCAGGCCCAGGTGAACAAGGCCGTGGCCAGCGCCGCCAGCGAGCTTGGGCCCGGCGGCCGCATCCTCATCCGCGACGGCATCAGCCCCACGCCGCCCGCGGCGCGCTGGCGGTTACGGCTACTCACCGACGAAGCCCGCCGCGCGTTTGGTCATTTTGCCGTCGAGTTCAAGCACGGCGAGGGCGCGCCATCCGAGCGGCTGAGCCCCGAACGCGTCGAGCTGTCGGCGCACCTGGCCAACGAATTCTTGTGCAAGAAGGACTATCGAACCAACTGGCACATCGAGGTCCACGAGGAGTACGGCGCCCGGACCCTCGACGGCTGGCGGGCCGTGTTGACCGGCGCCGGCCTGCGCGTGCTCGAGGCGCGTGAGTACGCCAACGATTGGATTGTCGCCCATCGCTATGTTGGACAGGTCGAGCTCACCGACGATGAAGACCGTCCGTTGCCCTGGCCGGCAACCAACGCCGTCGTGGTGGCCGAAAAGTGACCAAGCTCGGCAACGCGCCGCCCGTCGGGGTGGCGGTGGATGTGGTGGTGCTGACGGTCCGCGAGCATCGGCTCGAGGTGTTGCTTGCGCGGCTGGCGCGGGAGCCGTTTGCCGGCAAGTGGGCGCTGCCGGGCGGGCGCATTCGGCTCGACGAGACGGTGGAGGCGGCGGCGGTGCGCGAGCTGTCGGAGAAGACCGGCCTCGTCGGTGAGGTCTTTCTGGAGCAGCTCTATACCTTCTCCGATCCGCACCGCGATCCGTCCGCACGCTGTGTGTCGGTGGCGCACCTCGCCTTGGTACCGCCGGACGCGAGTTTGCGTATAGATGACAAATACTCGGCGGTAGGCTGGTTCACCGCCCATCGTCCGCCGTCGCTGGGCTACGACCACCGGCAGATCTTGGCATACGCCGTCAAGCGCTTGCAGGCCAAGCTGGAGTACACCAACGTGGCCTACAGCCTCCTGCCCGAGCAGTTTTCGCTGGGCGATTTACAAGAAATCTACCAGGTCATCCTGGGGCAGACGCTGGATGCCAGGAACTTCCAGCGGCGGGTGAAAGAGCTCGGTCTCGTCGAAGAAACCGGTGACGTACGGCGGGGGGAGCGGCATCGGCCAGCGCGCCTCTATCGCTTCCGCCAGCGACGCCCGATGGAAGTGGCGGTGCTCACTTGACGCGAGTTCATGTCAGATTTACATTAACTCAAGTTACCGAGGCCCAAGACCCACCATGCGAATCCTCCCCACCGACGCTTTGATCGTCGTCGACCTGCAGCCCGACTTCATGGCGGGTGGCGCCTTGGCCGTGCCCGGCGGCGACGAGGTGGCGGCACCGATCGGCGCCCTGGCCAGCCGTTTCTCGACGGTGGTCGCGACGCAGGACTGGCATCCGCGCGGCCATCTGTCGTTTGCCTCGTCGCACCCCGGTCGCAAGCCGTTCGAGGTCATCCAGCTCTACGGCGCCGCGCAGACGCTGTGGCCCGATCACTGTGTGCAGGGCTCGGCCGGCGCCGCGCTGCACCCTGCCCTGCCCGACGAGGCCGTGTCGCTTGTCCTCCGCAAAGGCGCGCACCGCATCGTCGACTCCTACAGCGGCTTTCGCGAGAACGTCGGCCCCGACGGGAAACGGCCGCCGACGGGCCTCGCTGGCTGGCTCAACGAACGCGGCATCCAGCGCGTCTTCGTCGTCGGTCTGGCACGCGACTTCTGTGTCCAGGCCACGTCCGTCGATGCCGCCGAGGCCGGTTTGGAGGTGGTGCTCGTCGACGATCTGACCCGTTCCGTCGACGAGAGCTCGCGGACCCGCGTCGACGCCCTCCTGGCCGAGCACCACGTCCAGCTGATCCAACACAAGGAGCTCGTTTGAGCACCCTCGGCATCGACGCCTACCAGCTCACCACCCTTCTGGCTCACGCCGACGAGGGACGGCTCCATCAAGAGCTCAACATGGCCTTCTTCTTTCGCAAGCTGCCAAAGGCGCGTAACTATGTCGTCTTCGCCGGATTGAGACGGCTGCTCGACGGCACGCTACGTTTTACGCCCGACGAGATCGACACGTTGTTGCGCCATGAGCTGATCGGTCCGGCGCTCAAGGCGCGGCCGCAAGTCCTGGCGGCGCTGCGTGCGCTCGACGGCTTCGAGGGCGAAATCGACGCCTTGCCCGAGGGGACGCTGGCTTTTGCCGGACCAGGACGTCGCACCGACGGCAGTGTGCTCATGGTCAACGGCCTGCCAGTCAGCCTGTACACGCCGATGATCGAGGTCCGCACGTCGCTGTTGACGGCCAAGCTCATCGAGACGCCGTGGCTCGGCGCCATCAACTATCTGTCGATGGTGGCCTCCAAAGCGGCCCGTGTCGTCGAGGCCGCGGCCGGAAAGGCGGTCTACGAGTTCGGTGGTCGTCGCACGCATCCCGACGCGGCCGTCGACGCGGCCTATGCGGCGTATCTGGCCGGCGCGGCAGGCACGTCCAATCTGCTCGCCCAGCATCGGTATGGCGTGCCGGCGCGGGGGACGATGGATCACTTTTACGTCCAGGCCGCCGAGCGCGACGGCACACCACGGCCCGACACCGAGCGGCAGGCGTTTGGCGCTTTTGCGCACGCGTTTCCGTCGGCGTCGACGATGCTGGTCGACACCTACGACACCGAGGACGGCATCCGCCAAGCAGTGGCGGCCACCGACGGAAAACTGTCCGGGATTCGGCTCGACTCCAACGTCAATCCCGAGTCGGTGCAGGCGGCGCGGGCCTTGTTGAAAGAGCTGGGGGCGCCGCACGCGCAGATCCTCGTCTCCGACGGGCTGGACGAGTACAAAGTGCAGGCCCTGGCCCCCTACGTCGACTCGTTTGGCGTCGGTGAGAACATCACCTGTTCGCCGGATTCGCCGGTCGGCATCGGCGCGGTGGCCAAGGTGGTGGTCAACGGCTACGGGCGCATCACCATGAAGATCGCGCGCGGCTCGGGCAAGGCGACGTTGCCGGGGCGCATCCAGGCCTGGCGCTTTTCCGACCATGACCTCATCGCGCTGCAAGAAGAGGCGCCACCGACGGGCGGGCAGCCGTTGTTGAAGCCCATCTGGCGTGGCAAGTCCTTGCTGGCGCCGCTGCCGTCGCTGGAGAACTCGCGGGCGGCGACTGGGCGGCAGATCGCGTCCTTGTCCCCGTCGCTGCGAGGGCTCGACGTGAGCACGACCCCACGGCCTCTCGTGGCCTCCGATCGTCTGGTCGCACGCATCGAAGAGCTCAGCCAATTGTCATGAGGGACCCATGCGCCTAGTTCGTCTGAGCATCGCCAACGTCAACACCACCGTCGGTGCCGTGCGCGCCAATGTCGACCGCGCCGTCGTCCAGGCCCGGGTGGCGGCGGCCGATCACGCCACCTTGGTCGCCTTTCCCGAGCAGCTCATCTCCGGCTATCCGCCGGAAGATCTGGTGCAGTGGCGCGGCTTTGTCGACGCGCAGTGGCTGGAGCTGCAGCGTTTTGCGCGTGAGACCGAGGCGCTGGCGCCGCTGTTTGTCGTCGGTGTCACCGTGGCACGTGGCCCTGGCGTCTACAATTGTGCGGCGCTGGTGCATCGCGGCCGCATTCATGGGCTGTGTCCCAAAGAGAAGCTGCCGACCTACAACGTCTTTTACGAGGGGCGGACGTTTGCTCGCGGTGCGGCGGGCTTACACGCCGAGGTCCATGGCGTGCCGTTCGGCGATCTGGTCTTTCAGACGGAGTTTGGCCGTATCGCGCTCGAGGTGTGTGAAGACGTGTGGTCGCCCGATGGCCCGATGCGGCGGCACTGCTATGCCGGCGCCGAGCTGGTGGTGAATCTGTCGGCGTCGCCGTTTCGGCTCGGCGTGGTGTCCACGCGACGGGAAATGCTGGCCACGCGTGCCGGCGACAACCAGGCCACGCTGCTCTATGCCAACCTTGTCGGGGCCAACGACGGTCTCATCTTCGACGGGGGCGGCTACATCGCCCAGAATGGCCGCCTGGTCCACGAGGCGCCACGCTTCGTGGAAGGAGTGTCATCAGCGACGGTGGATCTGGATCGTACCGAACGGCTCAGGCGCGAGAATCAGACCTGGCGAACCGACCAGGAGGCGTGGGCGGCGACGTCACCGACGGCACAGGTGGTGGTGGTCGATACTCCAGCGGAGATGGAAGGCTTGCGGTATCCCGCGCCCATACACCGCAGCTTTTTTCTGCCGTTGCCGCCGCCGTCGTATGGCCGCAATGACGCCCGCAGCATGTTCTGTGAAGATCTTCTCGACGCCTTGGCCATGGGGGTCGGCGACTATTTTGAAAAGATTGGTGGCTTCAAGACCATCGGGGTGGCGCTGTCGGGTGGCCGCGATAGCCTCCTGTGCTTGATCATCGCCCGTCGCTGGATCGATCGTCGCTGGTCGGACCTCGACGAGACGGCGCGCCGCAAGAAAGCGCGGGAGCTGTTGCGGGCGTTCTTCATGCCGACGCGCTATTCGTCGAAGGAGACGCACACCGCGGCGGTGAGCGCCGCCGACGATCTCGGTGTGCCGCTCGAGGTGGTGTCGATCGACGACGCGTTCGAGGCCGAGCTCGAGGCGGTCGCGCGGATGCTGCAGCCAGGAGAATCGCTCGGGCCCATGGTGCGGCAGAACGCCCAGGCCCGCGTGCGTGCCCAGCGCATGTGGAACTGGTCCAACTCCGCCAGCGGGCTGTTTTTGCAGACAAGCAACATGAGCGAAAAATCGGTCGGCTACACGACCATCGGCGGCGACATGGAAGGCGCGCTCAGCGTCATTGCCAATGTGCCGAAAACAGTCGTGAACTATCTCCTCGAATATCTACTCGAGACCACGGGCCAGGAGGGCATCCGGCTGACGCTGGTCAAGCCGGCTTCGGCCGAGCTCACCGACGATCAGGAGGACGAACGGGATCTGATGCCGTTCCCGGTGCTCGACGCCTGCTTCGCGCTGTATGCCGGCGAAAAGATGTCGCCGCCCGAGGTGTCAGCAGTGCTGTTGCAGATGTTTCCCGAGCTCGATGCCGACAAAATCCGCACCTGGGCGACGAGGTTTGCGCGGCTGTTCACTCAGTCGATCTACAAATGGGTGCAGACGGCGCTCAGTCTCCACGTCGGCAATCTGGATCTGGATCGCGAGCGCGCGCTGCAGTTGCCCGTCGTCCAAAAGACGGAGTGGCACGACGCCTAATAAGCGTCGCGTACCCAGCGATGCGGTCGCAAGGCGTCGAGGACCGTCGCTGGCAGGGGGCCGTCGTCGGATGCGGCGCAGTTTTCGTCGGCCTGTCGCATCGATCGTATGCCGGGGATCACCGTCGAGACGGCGGGGTGCGAGAGGCAAAAGCGCAAGGCGCCGCGGGCCAGGCTGGCGGCGCCGGCCTCCACCGTCGGGCGCAGCGCCTCGACGCGGCGGACGGTTTGGGCGAGAAGATCGCCACCGAAATATTGGCGGCGGAAGTCGCCGGCTGGAAACTCGGTGTCGGTGCGGAGCTTGCCGGTGAGGCTGCTTTCGTCGAAGGGCACGCGGGCGAGGATGCCGACCTGGTGCTTCTGGCAGGCCGGGAAGAGGGTGTCTTCGGGCGATTGATCGAAGATGTTGTAGACGACCTGGACGGCGTCGATGCGGCCCGACTCGACGACACGCACGCCCGATTGTCCGTCATGCGAGTTGAGCGATAGGCCGATGGCGCGGATCTTTCCGGCGTCACGCAGACGAACGAGCTCTTCGTACCAACCGTCGTCGTCGGCCCAGGCGTCGGCCCAGACATGCAGTTGCAACAGATCGATGCGGTCGACGCCGAGGTTGCGAAGGCTGGTCTCGCAGCATTCGGTGATCCAGCCAGCCGGATAGAAATCGGCGAGCTTGGCGTCGGGACGGGCCGGCCACTGCATGGCCTTGCCGGGGACCTTGGTGGCGACGAAGAGATCTTTTCCGGCGCGATGCGCGCGCAAGAAAGTGCCGACCAGTCGCTCGGAGTGGCCGTTGCCGTAGACCAGCGCGGTGTCGATGAGGTTGACGCCGAGATGATGGGCGCGGGCGAGCGCTTCCTGCGATTCTCCGTCGCGGGCGCCGCCCCACATCGCCCCGCCCATGGCCCAGGCGCCAAGGCCGATTTCGGAAACCTGCATGCCCGTCTTGCCAAGCGGTCGCGTCTTCATGCCACCACCATACCTGGTAAAGTGCGGCATGCCGAACCTCGACCTCGTCCCCAAGTACGACGTCTCCAGCTTCCGCAAGATCGCCATCGGCACCTGGCGAACCGTCGGTGACCCGTCGGTGTACGGCACCATCGAGCTCAGGATGGACGAGGCAATGAAGTACCTCGCCGAATACCGACGGCGCAGTGGGCGCAAGATCACCGTCTCGCACCTCATGGCCAAGGCGGTGGCAGCGGTGCTCGAGGAGTGTCCCGACGCCAATGCCATCTTGCGCTGGAACCGGATCTATCTTCGGAAGACCATCGGCGTCTTCTTTCAGGTGGTCATGACCGACGAAGGCTCGACCAAGGTGGACCTGTCGGGCGCGACGCTTTACGACGTGGAGAAGAAGTCGCTGGCCGAGGTGTATGACGAGTTCGACGAAAAGGTGAACAAGGTGCGGCAGCGCAAAGATCCGGCGCTCGAAAAGACCCGCGGAATGTTTCTCAAGATCCCGTATTTGTTCCTGAATATGTTCCTGAAGATCATCAGCTTCTTCAGCTTTACGTTGAATCTCGATCTGCGATCGATTGGCATTCCGAGCGATCCGTTTGGCAGCGTGATGATCACCAACGTCGGCACCTTGGGGCTCGACGTGGCCTATGTGCCGCTCGTGCCGTATGCCAAGGTGCCCATCCTGCTTGCCGTCGGTGCGGTCAAAGAAGAGCCGGTGGTGAAGGACGGCGAGATCGTGGTGGGCAAGGTGATGCGGGTCAATGCGACGTTCGATCACCGCATCATCGACGGCTTTCATGCGTCGGTGATGTCCAAGGTGTTGCGGCAGTGGATCGAGCATCCGTACGAGCATTTTGGGCCGATTCCCGACGCTGTTGCTGATGTAGCCGCCGGCGCGTGAGAGCGCTTTTCGTCGCTGTTGGGTTGACGGGGGGCGTAGCTGCGGCAGCTCCGGCTGCGCGGGTGCATGCCGAGGCCTTGGCCGGTGGGTATGCGTACACCGTCGCTGTGTCGCTGGCCGATGAGGTTGGGTCGCGGGTCTGCGGATCGGCTGGCGCGGATCGGGCGGTCAAGTGGGCAACGGCACAGCTCAAGGCGGCTGGCCTCGAAAACGTGCACACCGAGGCAGTTGAGGTTCCGCGTTGGGTGCGTGGGGAGGAGTCGGCCGAGGTCTTGACGCCCGCCGTGCATCGACTTCACGTCGGTGCGCTGGGTGGAAGTGTGGCGACGCCCGCGGGCGGCTTGACCGCCGAGGTCCTCGAGGTGGGCTCGCTGGCGGAGCTGAAGGCGCTGCCGGAAAACGGAGCTGCTGGCAAGATCGTGTACCTGCATGTGGTGATGAAGCGCAGTGCCGGCTTCGAAGGCTATGGCGAAGCGGTGCCGGCGCGCAGCCAAGGCGCCGTCGCTGCGGCGAATAAAGGCGCCGTGGCGGTGCTGGTCCGATCCATCGGGACAGGTGGCGGCCAGTTGGTGCACACCGGGGCCATGCGGTACGACGACAGCGTCGCCAAGATCCCGACTGGCGCTCTCTCTGCCGAGGACGGCGACCTCTTGCATCGCCTGCGTGCGCGGGGTCCGGTCAAGGTGCGGCTCGATCTTTCGACCAAGCATGAGGGCATGGTGAAGTCGGCCAACGTCGTCGGTGATTGGAAGGGGAAAGATCGCGCGGAGGAGATCGTGCTCGTCGGAGCGCACCTCGACTCGTGGGACCTTGGGCTTGGCGCGCTCGACGATGCGGCTGGGGTGGGGATGGCGCTCGACACCGTGCGGACCTTGTCCAAGCTGGGCCTGAGGCCACGACGGACCGTGCGTGTGGTGCTCTTCATGAACGAGGAGTTCGGGCTGTCGGGCGCGTTTGCTTATGCCGCGTCACACGCGGCCGAGCTGGGCAAGCACGTCGCGGCGTTCGAGGCCGATGCCGGAGCGGGCAAGCCCACCGGCATCGGGGTGGTCGGAAATGCGGCGGCGGTCAAGTGGCTTGGCGGCTTGACCGCGCCGATTGCTGCGCTGCCTGCCGTCCGCAGCGTCGAGGAAGCAGGTGCGGATTTGATCCCCATGCGTCCGGCCGGCGTGCCAGGCCTCGCGGTGTTGCAGGACGTCTCGCACTACTTCGACTGGCATCACACGACGGCCGACACCGTCGACAAGATCGATCCAGCCGAGCTCGCTGCGGCCAGTGCGGCCTTGGCTACGACTGTGTTTGTCGTCGCTGACGCGCCCGACACCTTGCCGCGCGTGCCGACGCCGCTCAAGCCTCGCTAGCCCTTTCGATTTCCCATTCGTAGACGTTGAGGCCGTCGCGCGTCAGGTTGGGTAGCAGATCGCCGAAGGCATTGGCCTCGATGATCCGATGGCTGGCATAGTGCGGCTCGAACAGCAGATCGATGCCGACATGGAGGGCGCCATGGGCCGCATGCACCTTGCGACAAGAGTCCATCGCCGTCGCCCAGGCCTCAGGTGGACAGGCGGCGCGTAGCTGGTCGAGATCGCCGCGATGGCCGCCGAGATGCAGGTTGGTGATCGGCAGCGATGACTGGCGCACGACGACAAAGGCGGGCTCGCCGGCCACGGTCAGCACCCGGCAGTCGAAGAAAGAGCCGTCGAGCCGGGCTTTTTTGACGCTCTCTTCGACCTGCGCGCCTTCCCGACAGAGGTAGTCGACGATGGTGGCGATGCGGGCGCGGTCGGTGTAGCGCCGAACCTTGAGGTTGTTGTACCAGCCGGTGTCGGCCATCTCCAGCGACGTCAAGAGCGTCTCATCGTCGCCTTTGCGTTGATAGAGCCCGAGGCCGGACGCCGACGAGCCCGAGGCCAGTTTCACGTAGGCGGCGTCGCCATCGCGCTCGTCGAGACGCGCACGTAGATCCTCGTAGCCATGCACGCCGTCGATGATTGGAGGCACTGGCAATCGAAGGGAGTGATACAGCCGCGAGGTCACCCGCTTGTCGAACAAGGTCCGGATCGTCGACGGTGGATTGAGGATGCGCCAGCTTGGGTGCACCGCGAAAATCGCCTCCAGCTCGTCGAGAATGTGGAGAAAGCCGAGATGATGCTGGCGCGGACACAGGACCAGGCCCCGGTCTTCGACGAGCGTCAAGGCGCGCTCGGGCTCGACGGTCGTGACGTTCTCTGCCGTCGCTGCAGCAAAGCCGCGCGCATACAGCAGCCGATCTACCGCGAAATTTTCACCGAACGAATCGATGCGCACGAGCGCCGGCATGTCGAGCAGATCGCGCAAGACCCGCGGCTCGCGCAGCAGCGACTCCCACGAAATCACCGTCGGTGGCAGACGTCCACGCGCGCTCAACGCGGCGAGGAACGCCGTGACCCGGCGGTTCTCCGGATTCCCGATGACGATGTACGGCAGCATGGCGGACCAATGGTAACTCACCCACAAGGTGCGCTATCATGTCGCGCATGGGCCAGACGCTTCTCGAACAGCTTGCCAAGATGACCGTGACCGTCTCCGACACCGGTGACATCAACTCCATCCAGAAGTTCACGCCGCGCGACGCGACCACCAATCCGTCGCTGATCACGGCGGCGGCGCAGATGCCGGAGTACAAAGAGGTCGTCGACGGGGCGTTGATCTGGGCCGGTAAACAGGCCACTGGCGACAAGGTCATCAAGCTGGCCATCGACCGGCTGGCCGTCGAGTTTGGCCTGCGCATCTTGGCCATCGTCCCCGGCCGCGTGTCGACCGAGGTCGATGCCCGGCTGTCCTACGACATCGAGGGCAGCATCGAAAAAGCACGCTTCCTGATCGGCCAGTACGAGGCGGCCGGCATGAAGCGGGATCGGATCCTCATCAAGCTGGCGTCGACGTGGGAAGGCATCAAGGCCGCCGAGCAGCTCGAAAAAGAGGGCATCCACTGTAATTTGACGTTGCTGTTCGGCCTCCATCAGGCCGTCGCCTGTGCCGAGGCCAAGGTCACGCTCATCTCGCCGTTCGTCGGCCGCATCCTCGACTGGTACAAGAAAGACACCGGCCGTGAGAGCTACCCAGCGACGGAAGACCCCGGCGTGGTGTCAGTGACGACCATCTACAATTATTTCAAGAAATTCGGGCACAAGACCGAGGTCATGGGCGCGAGCTTCCGCAACCTCGGTGAGATCTTGGAGCTGGCCGGCTGCGATCTGTTGACCATCGCGCCCAACTTTCTCGCCGAGCTGAAGAGCAAGGAGGGCGAGCTGCCGCGCAAGCTCGACCCGGCCAAGGCGGCGACGATGGCCATCGAGCCCATCGAGATGAACGAAGAGATCTTCCGCAAGATGCACGTCGCCGACCGGATGGCGTCGGAGAAGCTGTCCGAAGGCATCCGCGGCTTTTCGAAGGCGCTGGAGGCGCTCGAGGTCTTGATGGCCGAGCGGCAGAAGGCGCTCGAGGGCCGGGTGCGCGCGGGGGCGGCTGCACGTGACTTCTTCCACACCTACGATCTCGACGGGGACGGCTTCATCAGCCGCGAAGAATGGGGCGGGTCAGCGGCGGTGTTTGCTGCGCTCGACACCGACCAAGACGGCCGGATTTCGCCGGAAGAGATGGCGGCCGGCCTCGGTGGCGCGTTCTTTCTGAATCAGCCTGCGAACGGATAGCGGTCGGCGCGCACCACGATCGGCCAGTTGGGATCTTCCGGCGAGACGAGCGCGACCAGGAACTGTTCGGTCTCGTCGGTGAAGAGCGGCTTGATGTTGAAGGTCTCCGACGCGGTGGAACCGTTGGGCCGCTGGTAGGTGTAGGACGTGTTGCCGGTACGTTTGCCTTTTTTGTCGACGATGTCGGCCACGCTGATCACTTTGAAGGCGAGCTCCGTCGACGACTTGGCCGTGCGTCGCACCACGGCGAGCCAGCGCAGTGACTTCTGAAAGCCTTTCACCAAGCCGTAGCCGACCAGGCCGGCCATTCCGCCGAACAATACGATGAGCATCCAACGCGAGCCTGCGCGTTCGTCGACGGTGTTGACCGCAAAGCGGGCCGGATTGGCCGGATCGTAGTGGATCTCGATCGGCGTCTCCCTGTCGATCTTGCGGAACAGCGTCGAGAACCGTAGGCGCCCAGTGTGCTCGGAGTGTTTGTCGTCGGTGAAGCGGACATTCAGATCGTAGGAGTGCAGGATGAAGTTGTGCGAGGTCACCTTGCCGCTCATCGAGCCGTCCTCGGCTGGGCGCCCAGTTTCCCACACCACGCCGTGGTCCCAGACTTCCTTGATCTCGTTGCCGAGCGCGAAGACCACCACGGCGAGGTCACCGACGAGTAAGAGGGTGAAGAGCGTCATGGTCCAAATGCGACGAAGGGTGAAAGCCGACGATACCTTGAGCGGGCGGGGAGGAAGGACGGACATGGCGGCAGTATAGCCGTTGACGGCTATTGTCCGAGCCGCTGTCGAATGAGGGAATTGACTTCGTTTTTCGACGGACTGGACAGCTGCAGGCATTCGTCGAGACGGATGTTGCTGCAAAGCCGCAGGTATTCGATGGAGTCGTCACAGCCGTGCGCGAGGATCGCGTTTCGGTGTGTCTCGATGGTCACCTGTTCGGGGGCACAGTGGAGGTCCTTGGCGGCTTTCTCGACGAGAAATGTGCGATCACGCCAGCGCGAGATGACGGGGCTCAGGCCTGCGGCGAGGACCACGCCAAGGATGGGTCCCCAGTAGAAGGCGGTCTTTTTGGCGGGTGGAGCCGGTGGCGGCGTCGTTTTTTCGATGCAGTCGTGCTGGGGCTGGCATTCGAGATGGAAGGCCTGGTCACATCGAGCACACACGGTGCCTTCGTTGGCCAGCACGATTCGTTTGCTACATCGAGGACATGCCCGTCCCACTATCTGCATGAGGCGAGCATACGGATGCGACGCCGGTTCTTGCGCGCAATTCGGGGTCCCCTGCGTCCGCAGCTCGGACACTGTCCGAGAGGCGGACGACGTTGGCGGGTGTTTGGGCGAGCTCTCGACGGGGAAACGTTGGCAACGATCGTGCAGTGGCCACAGACATGGAAGAGCTGCGTCGCAAGTTACAGGCTGAAGGGACCCATGCGCTCAGCGACTGGGAGCTGTTGACGCTGATCGAGGGCCGCGAGTGGGCTGCGGAGCAGAGTGAAGCATTGCTGCGCGCGCTCGGTGGCCTTTGGCGTCTGGCGCGGGCCAACACCGACGAGCTTCGGCAGGCGGGGGTGCCCGTCGGTCGCGCGTGTCGGCTACAGGCCGCGGTCGAGCTGGGGCGGCGGGCGATCTGCTTGCCTCTCAACCGGGGCGATCCGATCGGCCGGTCCCAAGACGTGGTCTCTCGGCTGGGCCCGTTGATGGTCGATCTGGAGCACGAAGAGCTCCATGTGCTCGGGCTCGATGCCCAAAACCGGCTTCTGGTACACTTTGTGGCCGGCCAGGGAGCCGCCAATGTGGTTTATGCCGGCTCGCGAGAGATCTTTCGGCCGCTTTTGCGCGCCGGGGCGTTCAGTGCTGTGCTGGTCCACAACCATCCAAGTGGCCTTCCCCGGCCCAGCCTGGCAGACCATCAGCTCACCCTCAATCTGGCCGATTTCGGGCGGGCGCTGGGGGTGGCTGTCGTCGACCACGTGATCATTTCACGGCAAGGCGTCTTCAGCTTCGCAGACGCGGGTTTACTGGCCGGCGCACCGCCCGTGGCCCCCGAATCGTTCGTTTCGGGTCTACCGCGAGAAACTGCATGATCACAAATAATTGCCCAGGGATCGGCGTTGGATACGATACGTCGAGGAGCTCCTATGCTGGGTACACACCACAAGGCACGGCTGTTGTGCTTCGCCCTCGTGCTTTGTGCGTCGGGTCAGGCTGCGGCGCAGTTCGATTTCGTCGGGGTCCGCGCCATGGGGATGGGCGAGGCGCGGCGGGCGCTGGCGACGGGGGCAGAGGGCATCCTGACCAATCCGTCCGGCATGTCGTTGACCCGCGGCTACAGTATCGAAGCGGCCTACGCCTTCCGCGTCGAAGATCTGGGCCACACGGTCAATATCTCCATCGCGGACTCCATCACGTCCAAGGTGGCGGCCGGACTCTTCTATTCGTACCTGTTCGGCAATCCCAAGCTTGGTAGGGTCAACTGGGCCGGCGGCGTCGTCGACAATGCGGTCGCAACCAGGACCGGCCACGCCACGGGACTCGTGCTGTCGCTGCCGCTCGGTGAGAAGTTCATCATCGGTGCCGCGGTCAAATATTTCCATATCGACACCACCTTGCCGCTGCCCATGGGCGCATTGCCCAACCAGCTCACCCTCGATTCGGTCAACGGCGTCACGTTCGACGTGTCGTTGCTCTTGCGCGTCGCCGACAAGTTCCACATCACGGCCGTCGGCCAGAACCTGTGGGATCACAGCAGCAAGGAGACCCCGCTCACGCTCGGCCTCGGCGTAGCGGTCATGCCGGTCAAGACCTTCGCCATCACCTTCGACGCGGCGACCAACTTCACCGGCTATCGCAACTACGTCGGCCTCGATCCGATGACTGGGCAGGCCGTCACCACCTCGCGCGTGACGGCGCGGCTCGGCCCAGGGCTCGAGTTCATCGCCGGTGGCAAGGTCCCCATCCGGGCCGGCGTGGTCTACGACAGTGCGCTCTTCTCCACCTATCTGACGGCTGGGCTGGGCTACATCTCGCCGAGCTTCGCGGTCGATCTGTCGTATCGCGGCAAGGTGGCCGGCGGCGTCGAGAACACGCTGGCCGTGAGCCTTCGCATCTTCGTGAACTAGCCCCTCGATGTTGTCGATGCGGTCGATGGGGCCGATGCGGATAAGTGGGAACTTCGGGTTGAGGGTGGGGTCCAAAGAGCTATGCCGGATCCTGCCCCTCGTACGATCGGCATGAGCACGTCCGAGCGGCTGTTGTTGACGCGGCTGCAAGCACGCGACGAAGAAGCCTTCGAAGAGATGGTGGGCCTCTATCAGAACAAGGTCTACAACCTCGTGTATCGGATGATGGGCAACGCCGGCGAGGCAGAAGAAGTGGCGCAAGAGGTCTTCGTCACCGTCTTCAAGTCCATCGACAGTTTTCGCGGCGACTCCAAGCTGTCCACCTGGCTGTATCGCATCGCGACCAACCACTGCAAGAACCGGCTGAAGTATCTGGGGCGCCGTTCATACAAGGCCACCGGCGAGCTCGACGAGGCGGTCGAACGCGAGCTCCAGGATTCGCAACCGAGCAGCATGCGGCCGCACATCGACGGTCCGGAGGCGGTGTTGGAGGGCCTCGAGCTCGAGCGCACCGTGCAGGCGGGGATCGCCGAGCTCGACGAAGAACATCGTACGTTGGTGTTGCTGCGCGATGTGGAGGACCTCAGCTACGACGAGATCTCCAAGGTCACCGGGCTCGAGCTCGGGACGGTGAAGAGCCGCCTACATCGCGCGCGGTTGCAGCTCAAAGACTTCCTGGCCCGATGGTTGAAGTAGGCTTACGTTAGGAGCAGCGTGGATCACGACGACGCCACAGCGATGTTCAGTGCCTACTGCGACAAGCAGCTCGGGGTTCCCGAGCGTGCGGCGCTCGACGAGCATTTACAGAGCTGCCTTGTCTGCCGTCGAGAGCTGGCCAAGTTCGAAGCGACCGTGGAGTCGGTGCACAAGCTGCACCCCATGTCTGCACCGCCCGACTTCGTGGCCGGCGTGCGCGACCGCATCCACAAGCGCTCTCGGGGCAGGTTTTTTCGTCCAGGCCAACGTGGCCGGATGCCCATCGAGGTGGTGTCGTTGGTCACGCTCGGTGTGGTGCTGGCCGTGTATCTGGTGGTGCAGTTGCTGCACCCGCAGCTCCGCTTGCCGTAGCGACGGCAAGAACCGGCTATTTGTCGTTGAAGAACAGGGTGATCGCGAGGCAGTGAAAGGCTTCGTCGCTCGACTGGGTAACGATCTTGTCGACGATCTGGACGTGCGGGTTCGCCTTGAGCCAGGCGGTGATCTTCTCGCCGAGCTGGTCGCGTTCCTGGGCCATCGTTGCCGAGAAGACCTTCACGCCCGAGAACTGAAGCGTGTTGCTGCCACTTGCGCTGGATGCCATGGGTCCCTTCTACTGCTTACTGCGGGTTAGGACGTGCGCTCGGAGGCGCGCCATTCCTTGATGATGACCTGGAGCTCGTCCTCGGTCAGCAGATGATCGGTGGCCTTGGCGTCGGTGAGGATGGCCTTGACCAGCGCCGGCTCCGGGTCGATGTGACGCTTGCGGAGCCAGTAGATCACGTTGGACTCGCCGCTCATGTGGCCGATCTCGATCTCTTGCTCGCGGCCGAACATACCGGCTGGCACGCCGGAGTAGATGCGGTCGGCCAAAAACGCGTGGCCCTTCTTCTCGGCCTTGATGATGGCGGCGGCGTGAACGCCGGTTGCCGTGCGAAATGCATCAGAGCCAACCAGCGGATAGTTGTAAGGAATGTCGACGTGGCAGGCCTTCGCCGTGAGCCGACACAACAGCAACAGCTTCGACAGATCCCGGCCGGGTAGCTCGCCGAGAAGGGCCAGGTTCATGAGCGTCTGATCGAGTGATGCGTTGCCGACGCGCTCGCCGAGACCGAGGATGGTGCCGTGCGCGCGATCGGCGCCCGACTCGAGGGCGATGATGGTGTTGGTGACGCCGAGACCGCGGTCGTTGTGGCCGTGCCAGTCGATGCCGATGTGGGTGGCGCCGGTGGAGGCGATGACCTCTTTGGTGAAGCGGATGAGGTTACGGATGCCGTCGGGCGTTGCGTGGCCGACGGTGTCGCAGAGACAGAGTCGGGTGGCGCCGTGGTCGATGGCATTCTTGAATAGCGTGGTGAGCACCTCGGGCCGAGAGCGGGTGGTGTCCTCGGTGACGTAGGTGATCTTGAGGCCATTGGCGACGGCAAAGTCGATGACCTCGGCCGACCGCGCCAGCATGGTGTCGAGCTGCCAGCCCTCGGCATAGAGCCGGATCGGCGAGCTGCCGATGAAGGCCATGATCTCGATGGGCATGCCCAGCTTCTGCGAGATGTCGACGATGGGCTTGATGTCGGCAAGGACGGTGCGGGCGGCCGCGGCGGCCTTGATCGGCAGCTTGGCGTCGCGGATCTCGCGGCCGATCTCGAGCACGTCTTCGCTCGCGCGTTTGCCGGCGCCGGGCAAGCCGATGTCGGCATGCTCGACGCCCACGTCGGCCAGAAGGTGGATGAGCTTGAGCTTGTCCTCGATGCGGGGGTCGACCACCGACGGACACTGGATGCCGTCGCGCAAGGTCTCGTCGAAGAAGGAGATCTTGTGCTGGAACAGGCTGCCTTTGCGGTTGAGCGCGTTCCAGTCGTAGATGATGTCTTCTTCGGTCAGCTCCTCGGCGGATTTTCCGAGAAGGGTTTCGACGCTCGCCCCCCCGGACATGAGCTAGACCGACTCGATGAGAACGGCGATGCCCTGGCCGCCGCCGATGCAGGCCGAGCCGATGCCGAGACGGCCGCCACGACGACGGAGCTCGTACACGAGGTGGCTGGTGATGCGCGCCCCCGAGGCGGCCAGCGGATGGCCAAGTGCGATGGCGCCCCCGTCGACGTTGGTCTTGTTGCGGTCGAGGCCGAGGTCTTTCTCGACGGCGAGATACTGCGGCGCAAAGGCTTCGTTGACCTCGACGAGGTCCACATTGTCGAGACGCAAGGAGGCGCGGTCGAGCAGACGACGGATGGCCGGCACGGGGCCGATGCCCATGATCTTGGGATCGCAGCCGGTGACCGCCCAGTTGACCAGCTTTGCGAGAGGCGTAAGGCCGAGGCGCACGCCCGCTTCCTTGCTGCAAAGGACCAGCGCACCGGCGCCGTCACAGATGCCGGATGCATTGCCGGCCGTCACCGTGCCGTCTTTCTTGAAGACTGGGCCGAGCTTGGCCAACGCCTCGGGCGAGGTCTCCGGACGCGGGTGCTCGTCGACGGCAAATTGCACCGAGCCCTTCTTGCTCTTGAGCTCGAGCGGCGCGATCTCGTCCTTGAAACGGCCGGCTTCGTTGGCCGCGGCCCACGCCTTTTGCGAGCGCAGCGCGTAAGCGTCGCAATCCTGACGCGAGATCTGGTGCTCGACGGCCAGGTTCTCGGCGGTGAGCGCCATGGGTAGGCCGGTGTAGCTGTCGGTGAGGCACTCCCACAAAGAGTCGGCGAGCTGCTGCTGCTTGCCAAAGGCCATGCCGCCGCGCGAGCCGCGCAGCACGAACGGCGCCTGACTCATCGACTCCGCGCCGCCGGTGAGCACGATCTCCGACTCACCGAGGAGGATCTGCTCGGCGCCATTGATCACCGCCTGGAAGCCCGAGCCGCAGAGACGATTGACGGTCAGCGCCGGGGCGTCGACCTTGCCACCTGAACGCAGGCCAACATGGCGGGCCAAATAGATGGCGTCGGCCGAGGTCTGCAGGACGTTGCCAAAGATGGTCTGGTCGACGAGCTGCGGGTCGACGTTGGCCTGGGCGAGCGCTGCCTTGGCCGCCTCGACGCCGAGGTCGTTGGCGGACAGATCTTTGAGGGCGCCGTTGAACGTGCCGAAGGCCGTGCGCTTGGCGCCGACGATCCAGATCTCACGAGCCAGGGTCTTTCCCATCTTTGCATTCTCCGTCGAGAAGGGTGTGGTAGCTGGCCGGACGCTACCGACTTCAGTTGGCCAATGCAAGGCCCACCTCTAAGCGTGAGGGCGGTCGGGCCACTCGGCAAGGAAGTGCTGCGTCGCGCCATGCTAAAACGTTCACATGCTGCCGCTGGTCGTCGTGCTCGACTTCGACGGGACCATCACCGAAAAAGACATCGGCGACGAGGTCTGCGAGCGATTTGCCGACGGGAGTCGTGGTAACTGGCGCGACATCGATGCCGCCTGGGTGCGCGGTGAGCTGTCGTTGCCCGAGGCGCAGCGACGGATGTGGGCGCTGACCAGGGCCGAGCGGACGGATGCAGTGGCCTACGCGAAAGAGGTGGGCCAGCCGCGACCCGGCCTCGCCACGCTCATCGACACCATCGAGAAACAAGGTGGCGAGCTGTGGCTAGCGTCGGGCGGCTTCGACTTTTACATCGACGCCTTGCTCGGCGAGCACCGGCCACGCTTTCGCCGTACCTATATGAACACGGCGCAGTTCGTCGACGGCGGCATCGACGTTTCGTTTCCGCACACGGCCCTGGCGTGCAGCCGCTGTGGAGTCTGCAAAGGCAAGGTCTGCGCGCTGGCCTCGACCGTCGCTGACCGCGTGATCTTTGCCGGCGACGGCGCGTCAGATCGCTGTGTCTTGACCAGCTCCGCCGAGGTCTGGGCCGTCCGCGGCGGGCTCTTGGAACAAGCCGCCACCGACGGGCGCGTACGCACTTTTACCGACTTCGCCGAGATCGAGATCTAGCGGCGAGTCACTTCGTGCTCGATGCGTACGCTGGTGGCTGCAACAACGCTTCCGTTTTTACAGGAGGAGGGAGGTGGGAGACCGACCGAGTGAGGCTCCCTCGGGTTCGTTGACACGCAAAGGAGAACTTCATGCGTGTCAGAGGAAAGCGATACAGCGTCGAGTTTAGGGCTGACGCGGTTGCGTTAGTCGAGCGCGGGGATAGGTCAGTAA
>Ga0123338_10000746_pt1 | contig 32536 bp, 30 predicted proteins | sample grotaG_FD_89793 | JGI IMG/M metagenome (GOLD analysis project Ga0123338, IMG submission 89793) | Glacier valley bacterial and archeal communities from Borup Fiord, Nunavut, Canada, to study Microbial Dark Matter (Phase II) -... | ecosystem: Environmental > Aquatic > Freshwater > Ice > Glacier ...
CTGTCGTCGCACAATGCCGCTGTCATCGAGGAGTGGAGCACGCGGGCGATCCGGCTGGAGGGCGGGCGGATCATGGCCGACGGCGCGCCGGCGGACGTGCTGCACCAGTACTTGGGTGGGCCTGGCGTGGGTGGACCCGGCGTTGTGAGTGAACACGCGGCGGGCGACGCCGGGCCGGAGGTTACGGATGCTGGAGGCCCGGGCTTGGAAGCGCCGGGACTGGAACGCCCCGGCTTGGATGGTGCGGCTGGTCCTGAGACAGGCGGCGCCAGCGTGGGCGGGACGGCGGCGGCCTGAATGGACGGCCTGTTGCCGGGCTGGGTTTGGGGCGCGGCCGTCATGGCCGGGGTGGGCGCGCTGGTGATGACGCCGGTTGCGCTTCTGACGCGCGGCTGGACGCGGCGGCACCGTCTGGTGGCGCAAGCCGTGGGGCTGGCTGTCGTCATCGGGCTTGGGCAGGCCGTGCCATCGCTGCTGCCGGCGTCGTGGCGGGGAACATCCCAGGGCACGGCGGCCCGTGGAGCGGATGCCGGGCTGGATGCGGCGTCGCTGGAAGCGGCGATGTTCGAGCAGATGCCGGCCTTCCGCATGGTTGCCCGGCGGGAGCCGGCGCTGTGGCGGCGGACGCTGGACGATGCGGCGGTTGTTGCGCAGACGGCGGTGGCCTCGGGCGCGACGCCGGGCACGGGGCCGGTGGCGGCGGCGTTGCAGGATGCGTTTGCGCCGTTGCTGGCTCGCTTGGCGGCGGTGGCGGTGGGTGCGCCGGACGACGCGGTGCTGCAGTGGGCGGGGGCGGAGAACGCGCTGAACGCCAGCTTGATGGCTGGCGACCCCGTGCAGTGCGGGCGGCGGGTGCAGAACCTTGGGTTCCGAACGGACCTGCTGGCGGCTTTGGACACGGTGCTGCTGGCGGCGGCGCAGGATGCGAAGGTGGCGGCATACGAGGCGGGGCTGGCCGCGGCGCCGCCGGCTGTCGTGCCGGATGCGGCGGTGGGGGCGGCGCTCGTGCAGCGGGCGCTGGCGCTGCCGGGTTATGCGATGCCCGCGGAGGAGGTTCAGGCCCTGAACGACCTGGCGCGTGCGCCGCCGGAGCTGGCGTGCCGGGCTTGGACGCACTTCAACCGCAACCTGCTGGCGCTGCCGCGGGCGGACGGGGCGGCGCTGGCGCGGTTCGCGCTTGGACCGCGGTAGGCGTGTCCCGCTGTCCTCCGGTGTCCCGGCAGCGTGGTGGGTGGCGTTGCGATGCCCCATCCGAAAGTGGCGGCGGGGCGGCCGTGTCAGGGGTGCGGAGGCGGGCGGGGCGCCACGGCCTGCCGCGCCATGTCCGGATCGAAGGGCGTGTCCAGCGCGCAGCCAAGCGCGGCGGCCAAGCGGCGGGCGAGGGGCAGCAGGCCATACGGCTCCAAGGCCCGGCGTGGCGTGACCAGGATGGGCAAGGCCCGCCCGCCGGGGCGCAGGAAGATGGACCACTCCGTCCGGTGGCGCGGGACGGCGAGCGCGACGCCCAGGTTCACGATGCCGATGGCGCCGACGCCGCCGGATGAAACGACCCGCTCCTGCCCGCCGAGGATGGCGCAGGCGGTCAGGCACTCCACCGGCAGCACGGTGGCATGCAGGCGCAAGCCGCGCGCGACGCGGACTGCGACGGTGCCGGCGGCCGGGTCCAGGCACACGCGCGACCGGGACCGCTGGGCCAGGACCAGGGCGGCCAGGAGTCCAATCAGCAGCAAACCGCCGCCCAGCACAGCGCCGGGCAGCAGGTCCGTGACGGGACCGTTGGGACCAGCCCCGGCCAGCACGGCGGGCATGAACAGGGCGGCGCAACCGGCCACGGCTGCGCCGGCCATTGCGACGGGGCCGGCCCAGCCCGGTCCGGTCCGGATGCAAGCGGGGGCTGAAGGAGTTGGACGAACAGGGCCGGGGCTGGCCGGGACCTGGCTGGTCCCGACGGGGCTGCCCGGCGTGGCGATGCCGGCCACCTAGCGGCGCACCGCGGACTCCGGTTTCGGCTCCTGCGGGACCTCGCGGGACACTTGCGCGGTGGTCAGGGTGCGCGGCTGGTGCTTGGCCAGTGCGACTTGATGGCGCACGAAGTCTGGGCTGCACTTGATCAGGTAGCCCAGGTTGGTCCAGGGGCCGCCCGGCTTGGCCTGGACGTAGGTTTGGGCGGTATCAAGCGTTTCACCGTTGATGCGGATTTCGGCCTGGGTGGGGTCCACCGGAATCAGCGTCGCCGTGCCGATGCGGACCGGGGTGGATTGGCGGTCCCGGCAGTCCAAGCAGAAGAGTTGGATCAGGGTGCCGGGCGTGAGCATAGGCATGGCTTGGCGGACGCCGGGCTCATCGCTGTAGCCGCAGATCTGGGTGCTGTAGGCACCGGTGGGCTGGTCGGCGGTCGCGGGGCCGGCAGCCAGGAGGAGGGCGAGGGCGCAAAGGGCAGGCTTGACGCTGAACATGGGCCGGCCGCCTTCTTCATTACGGGTTGCAATGCATACCTACAAGGAGTGTGTTTCGCAAGACGGGCGAACGAGAAATATTGGAACGACTTCGGCCACCCTCCCCTTGCGCGTCCGTATCAATTGTGGTGCGGTGCCGACAGCGTTCCGATGGATGAGGCCAGTTATGGAATCCCTGCCAGCCCCTGCCCTGCGCCGTGCGTGCAAGCGCCGCTGGATGCCGTGGGGGCTTGGGCTGCTGGCGCCATTGCTGCTCCCATACGTGGGCGCGCTCGCGCAGCCATCCCCTGCGGGCGCGACAGCGGAGGCGGCGCTGTGGGCGGAGGTGCGGGACAGCACGCAGGCGGACGACCTGCAAGCCTACCTCGACGCCTATCCCGGCGGCGCCTACGCGCCGTTGGCCCGGCGCCGGATGCAGGCGCTGGGCGTGGCCCCGGCAGGCCCAGCGCCTGTGCCGCAGGCCGCTGCGCCCCAGGCCGTACCGGCCCGCGCCGCCGGCCCTGCCCCTGTGCAGGACTGCGACCGCCTAGCCCAGCCGACCAAGGAGTGGCTCGGCGCTATGCCGGCCCTCGTGCCAGGCGTTGACGCTAAAGAGGTGACACCGGAGGCGGGCGCCGCGTGCGCCGCGGCGATGGTGGCCTACCCGGACGAGTCAAGGTTCGTGCTGTATGCGGGAGTTGCCGCATTGAGCACGGGGGACGTTGCGAATGGGGTGCGCCTGCTACGCGCCGCAGCCGGCCGGGGTGTCCCGCTGGCCTTCAGCATCCTGGCTGAAGTTTACCTCCATGGCGTAGGCGGCGTGCCGCCCGACATGATGGAGGCAGTCCGGCTCCTGCGGCAGGCTGTGGCGGGAGGCGACCCGCTGGGGGCTGTGCTGCTGGGTAGGATGCTCACCACCGGGGAGGACGGGCTGGCGCAGGACCTCCCTGAGGCCGCGCGCCTGATCGGCCTGGCGCTGGATGCCGACAGCCCGAACGCCAAGCGGGCGCTTGTTACGCTCTATGCAACGGCGGACCGCACGGCCGTGCCGGTCGAGGCCCGGCGCGTGCCGCTCCTCCGCAGTTGGGCAGAGGGCAGCGACACCGATGCGCAGCGCGTCATGGCGGGGCTGTACGAGATAGGCGCTTCCGGGGTGCGGCAGGACCGGGCGGAGGCGATCCGGCTGTATGCCCTGGCCGCCGCGGCGGGAAGCGCCCGGGCGAAGCAGGACCTGAACCGCTTGCGCCCACCCGGCCCGGCCCCCGTGCAGGAGTGCGACCGCGTGGCCGAGCCGCCGCGCAGCGTGATGGGCATCAAGGACCCGTCGCTCGCGCAGGGCTTGCCGGATGCCCGCATTGACGTGCCCGCCGTCCGCGCGGCCTGCACCCGGGCGATGCAGGAGTGGCCGGACGAGGTGCGCTTCATTGCCTACGCCGCCCGCGCTCCGGAGATGGCGGGAGAGAACGAGGAGACGGTGCGGCTGTACCGGCTGGCGGCCGGGCTGGGCAACGCCTACGCCCAGTTCAGCATGGGCGCGATGTACTTGCAGGCGCAGTTCGGACTGCCGCAGGACGACAAGGAGGCCGTGCGCTACCTGCGCCTGGCGGCAGCGCAGGGCGTTCCCGCCGCCCAGGTGCCGCTGGCCAACATGCACCTTGCTGGCAGCAACGGCGCTCCCAAGGACCCGGCGGAGGCCGTGCGGCTGTGCCGCCTGGCTGCGGAGGCGCGGGACGCGGACGGGCTGGTCTGCCTCGCGGGGCTGTACGACCGCGGCGAGGGCGGGCTGCAGAAGGACGACCGTGAGGTCGTGCGGCTGTACCGGCTGGCGGTGATCCAGAACAGCGTCCCCGCGCTAGCCGGCTTGGGCTCCATGCACGCCGAGGGCCGCGGCGTCGCGCGGGACGACGTGGAGGCGGTGCGGCTGTTCCGGCTCGCGGTGGCGCGCGACGACCCGACCGGGCAGCTTTGGCTGGCCTACATGACCGAGAACGGGCGTGGCGGCCTGGCCCGCAACAACGCGGAGGCGCTGCGGCTTTACCGCCTGGCAGCGGCGGCCGGCTTCGATGAGGCGAAGACCGCGGTGCAGCGGCTGGAGCGGTCCCCGGCGCCGCTAAGCAGGCTTGCGCGGCCTGGCGCACACTTGACTGGCAACGGCGCCAGGCCGCGTAATCCTCCCGCCCGCGCGGAGCTTCGGAGGCTTGATTGTTGCCGGGCCGCGGATCAAGCCGCGGGCCGGGCCGGGTGCAAGGGGATGGACGGCAGCAGGATCGAGCCGGGGCATAGCCCGGCGTCATGGAAGGAGCAGCACATGAAGCCCTCACACTTGCTCGGCCGGGCGGTGGTCCTGGCACCGCTCCTGGTGTTCGGCAGCGCGGCTTTTGCGCAGCCGGCCGCGCCCAGCCCGGCGGAAGCCGCACTGTGGGCGGAGGTCCGGGCCAGCCGGCAGCCTGACGACTTGCAGGCCTATCTGGACGCTTACCCGCAAGGGACCTTTGCGCCGCTGGCGCGGCGGCGGCTCGCTGCGCTGGGAACGGCGCCGGGTTCGGGGCCTGGTGCGTCTGCTGCCCCCGCAGGCGGCGGAACGCCCAGCGGCGCGCCGCCGCCTGCCGTGGCGCCAGGCCCGTCTGCGGCTGCCGTGCCAATGCAGGCGCCCCCTGCCCGTCCGGCCTCCGCCGTGGCCAACGCCGATGCCGCCGCCGAGTGCGACCGGCTGGGTGGGCCGATGCAGGATGGGCCGTCACCGGGCAGCTTCGCCGCGCCGGGGACTGCTGCCGCCCCTGCCCCGGACCTGCCGTCCCTGCGCGCTGCTTGCACCCGCGCGTTGGCCGATGCCCCTGACGAACCGCGCTTCGCTGCCTTCGCCGGCGCCGCGGCAGAGGGGTTGCGGGAGTACCCGGACGCTGCGCGGCTGTACCGGGACGCCGCGGGCCGGGGCAGCGCGTTCGCCCAGCTCCGCCTTGGCGGGCTGGCCGAGAAGGGGCTAGGCCTGCCGCAGAACGAGGTCGAGGCCGCGCGGCTGTACGGTCAAGCCGCGGCGGCCGGCAACCTGAGCGCGCAGATCCGCCGCGGCGTGATGCTGGAGACGGGGCGAGGCGTGCCGCGGGACGACGTCGAGGCTGCGCGGCTGTTCCGCGCGGCAGCCGAGACAGGAAACGCGGAGGCGCAGTTCCACCTAGGCTCCTTCTACGAGCGCGGGCGCGGCGGGGTGCCGCGGGATGAGCCGGAGGCAGTCCGGCTTTACAAACTGTCCGCCGGGCAGGGCTTTGCGGATGCGGTGAACAACCTGGCGCTGATGACCCAAGCCGGGCGCGGTGTGCCGAAGGACGATGCGGAGGCGCTGCGGCTGTATCGGCAGGCGGCCGGCATGGGCAGCGCCGCCGGGCTGTACAACCTGGGCTACATGCACGAGATGGGGCAGGTCGGGCTGCAGCGGGACGACCGGGAGGCGGTGAGGCTCTACCGCCGGTCGGCTGATCTGGGGGACTTGCCGGCCATGAATGCACTGGGGTTCATGTACGCCACGGGGCGGGGCGGGTTGGCCAAGGATGACACGGAGGCGGTGGCTTGGTACCGCCGGGCTGCCGACAGGGGGTTGGCGCAGGCGCAGAGCAACCTGGGGGTGATGTACGAGGACGGCCGCGGCGGCGTCCCCAAGGACGAGCGGGAGTCGGCCCGCTGGTTCCGGCTGGCGTCCGACGGCGGGAACGCCCAGGCGCGGTTCGAACTCGGGTTCCTGACCGAGCAGGGGCGCGGCGGCCTACAGAAGGACGATGCGGAGGCGGTGCGGCTATACCGCTTGGCTGCTGGGCAGGGTTTGCCGGCGGCGTTGAACCGACTGGGTTTGCTGCACGGGGACGGGATTGCCGGGGTGGGGCAGGACGACGCGGAGGCCGTGCGGTTCTACAAGCTGGCGGCCGACAAGGGGTATGCGGCGGCGCAGTACAACTTGGGGCTGATGACGTATGAGGGCCGTGGCGGGCTGAAGCAGGACGTGGGGGCGGCGGTGCGGCTGTATAACTCGGCGGCGGAGAAAGGTTTCCGCACGGCGCAGCGCCGGCTTGGGGAGATGTGGGAGCGCGGGCTTGGCGGTCTTGGCCCGGACCGGGTGGAGGCGATGCGTTGGTACCGGCTGGCGGCGAACCAGGGTGATGCGGCGTCGAAGGAGGCGCTGCAGCGGCTGGGCCAGTAGAGGCCGGCCGGGCTTGGTTGCGGCCTGTTTGGGGTGAGACGAGTATGGAGGCCGGGCAAAGCGGCTGGGCGCGGCAGCGCGTTGCCCGTTGCGGTCCGTCGAAGCACCGCTTTGCTCCGTATTGGGACGGCGGGCGCCAGAGCAGGCTTCGGCGTCGGCGGAAGCTAAATTTCCAGTCCCCCCTGCCCTCCGCTTTCCTCCCGCGGGGCACGCTTGAAGGCGGCACCGGTGTCCACCAGGGGGATTGCTGGCTTCGCGCCGGACAGGGCTTGGGCGACGGTGATGATCTGCACCCGGGGATACTGCCGGCCGTCCTGGGTGTGGTAGCCGGCGGCGGCGGCCTCGGCCTCCATCGGCCGGGTTGGGGGTTCCAGGGTCAGGAACACGCCGATGGGCGCGCGCTCCCGGTCGAGCACGCCTTTCAGGTCGCGGATCATCGGCACGCCGACGGCGCCGCCCTTGACGCTGACGATGGCGCGCTCCGTCGTGCGGGGGCCGGTGCGGAAGTAGATCAGGCCGTCTATGCCGCCGTCGGCGCCCTTGCGCTTGCCGCCGAAGGGCTGGGCGTCAATCAGGGACACGGCCCACCACTGGAACTGGTACTTGTCGCGCCGGGCCAGGTCGCGCGCGCCGTCCATGTCGGTGGGGGTGCCGTGGACCGCGTAGGCGATGCCGGGGAAGGCGTCCTTGAGCCGGCGCTCGATCAACGAGATGGCGAGGTGGGTGATGTCTATGCCGGCCCAGCGGCGGCCGAGCTTTTGCGCGGCGTGGATGGTGGTGCCGCAGCCGCAGAAGGGGTCGAGCACGAGGCCGCCGGGGTTGCTGCTGGCGGCGATGATGCGTTCCAGGAGGGCGACGGGCTTCTGGGTGGGGTAGCCGAGGCGTTCCCGGGCTTGGGAGTTGATCGGTGGAATATCGTCTATCACGTCCTGGATAGCCTGCCCGGCAGCAAGGTAGCGCTTGAAGCGCGGGAAACCCACGCTCCTGGCGCGCTGCGCTGGCCAATAGATGAACCCGTGAGCGTCCAAGAGGTCGAGCTTCTCCTGGGTGGTCATGCCCGGCTCCCCGCCGCAGGCGCGCAACGCCTCGCCCGGCGCGGCCCAGTGCCGGCCGAGGGGAGTTGGGTCGAACCCCCGCCAGGTCATTCCGGAATCGCCGGAGCGCGTGCCGGCTGCCGTGAGATCGGACAAGGCGTAGGCGCCCCTTTCATCGCGGTTGGTGTACTTTGCCGCGACATGTCCGGCATCCAGGTCCTGCAAACCACGGTTCCAGGTAAAGCTAGCGGACTTGGTGTAAAACAGGACGACATCGTGCACTGGTCCCCAGCGCCGTGGATTGTTGGCTGAAGATGTCCGCTTCCAAATGATCTCATTCTGGAACCGGTCCGCCCCGAATACGGCATCGAGAACAGTTTTTAGGTAATGGGAGGCGGTGGGGTCGCAGTGCAAGTACATGCTGCCCGCCGGCTTGAGGACGCGGCGCAGTTCGAGCAGCCGCACCGTCATCATCGCCAGGTAGGCCATCAGGTCGCTCTCGCCCAGGAACCTCCGGATCGCCACCAACAAGTCCGCAGCGCTCGTGTTGCCGGACCGTAGCACCTCGTCGAAGGCGCTTTCGGCCTCCATCCCCCACTGCCAGGTGTCCTTGAAGGCCTCGATCTGCGCCTGCGACCCGGCGCCGGCCGGGGACTTGAACAGCACGTTGTAGCTGGCGTTGGAGTTGAACGGCGGGTCGAGGTAGACCAGGTCCACGCTCTCGCTAGCAATGCTGTATCGCAGCACCTCCAGGTTGTCCCCGTAGTAGAGCGCGTTGGCCATGGAGTCGCTGGGGTCCGGCATCACCGGGCCACCCTCCCCTGCCGCCCAGCGCACTGCAAGTCCTGGATCGCACTGGCGAACCGCACGGGTTGCCGTGCGCCGTGATGCAATCCGGGGACGGCCTGACTGCGGGTGGCCCACTGGCGGAGAGGGTGGGATTCGAACCCACGGTGGGTTTAACCCCACAACGGTTTTCGAGACCGCCACCTTAAGCCGCTCGGCCACCTCTCCTCGCCACCCGTATTACCAATGCGCGCCGGACGCTGCAACCGGGGGGACAGGACGCAGTCCGGATTGCCTGCCAGGCCCGGTCTGCCGCGGCGTCCAGGGGCAGCGGCGGACACATCTGGACTTGCCATCCGCTGTGCCGGACACTGAGCGCCCGCCACCTGCACGGTGCCTCCATGCGCGCGTCCCGCCCCCGAGTCTGGACACTACGGCCACCCCGCGCGCAAGCGCCGGCCGGGGCGGAACGCCAGGCGTTCATCGCCGCGTGCGAGGCGCTGCTGGCCGACGTGCTGCGTCCGCGGCTGCTTCCGGTGGTGACGCCGACAGCGTGGAACTACCCCGTCAGCCTGCACGGCGCCTATGCCGGCGGGCGCTACCGCTTCATCACGCGCTACCGGTCGGGATGGCCCGACAACCTCGGTGAAGAGTTCGACAGGCCGTTCGCGCGTGTGGACCGGATGGGGCCGGGCGACTTCACGGTGCAGTGGATGCGGCATACCGGGGCGTGGTGGCCGCTCCGCACCGGGCTGGCGCTGGAGGACGCGCTGCATGTGGTGGCGACGGACGGCATCCTGCATGACAGCTTCGCCTGACGCATCGAGGGACCGGGATGAGCGAATACCAGTTCTACGGCTTCCTTGCCCTGGACCGTCGCCTTACGGCGGCCGACCAGGCGGCGCTGCGGAAGATTTCGTCCCGGGCCGAGATCACGCCCACCAGCTTTACGAATACGTATGAGTGGGGGGACCTGAAGGCCGACCCGGCGGACATGGTGCGGCGCTGGTTCGACATGCACATGTACCTCGCCAACTGGGGCACGCGCCGGGTGATGTTCCGCTGGCCGGAGCGCCTGGTGGACCGGGCGGTGCTGGACGCCTGCGTGGCGGGGCACGAGGCGGTAGCCCTCCAGGTGGCTGACGGCGCCCTGATCCTGGACATCACGCGGGAAGAAATCCTGGAGGGAGAGTGGGAGGAGGAGGAAGGCCAGCTTGCCGCCATCGCGCCGCTGCGGGACGCCGTGCTGGCCGGCGATGTTACGCTGTTCTACCTGGTTTGGCTGTTGGGCGTGGCGGACGGCGCGTTCGGGGACAGCGCGCCGGAGCCGCTGCCGGGGCTTGGCCCGCTGACCCCGGCCATCACGGCGTTTGCCGACTTCTTCGACCTGGACCCCGACCTGGTGCAGGCGGCGTCGGAGCGCGCCGGGGCGGTGCCTGGCGTGGCGCCGCCGGGGGGAGTGCGTTCGGCCATCGCCGCCCTGCCCGAGCGGGCGCGAACGGACCTGCTCGCCCGCGTCCATGACGGCGACCCGCACGTAGGCGCTGAGTTGCGGCGGATGGTGCGCGGCAAGGCCCCGGCAGCGGTTTCGGCGGCGGCCCCGGCGCGCACTACGGCTGCTCTGCTGGCGCGCGCCGTGGCGTGCCGGGCCGAGCGCGAGCACGCCGAAGCTGCAAGGGCCGAGGCCAAGGCCCGCGCGGCACAGGCGAAGGCGGAGGCGGCGCGGCGTGCCCGGGTGGCTGTGCTTGCGGAGCGGGGGCCGGCAGTCTGGGAGGAGGTCGAGGCCGATATCAACCGCCGCAACGCGCCGGGCTACGACCGCGCAGCCGAACTGCTGGCCGACCTGCACCAGGTTGCGGCCGAGGCGGGCACCGGCGCCGCCTATACCGCTCGCATCCGGGCCTTGCGCGTGCGCCATGCGGCGAAGGTCCGGTTCCTGGAACGGATCAGCGGCCTCGGGTAAGGGCAGCGGCTTGACGCCCTGCCCCGGCCGGGCTTATACCGCGCGCTCGGCGCACCGGTTCCCACTAAGGTAGCCAAGCGCCCCATGTCCACAAGAATGGCTGCCCGGTGCGCCGGGACGGCCCAGCAGGAACCCAAGATGTTTGCAGTCATCCGCACCGGCGGAAAGCAGTACCGCGTCATGCACAATGACGTGCTGAAGGTCGAAAAGCTTCCTGGGTCCGCCGGGGAGACTATCACTTTCACTGACGTCCTTGCAGTCGGCAGCACCGCCGGCACCACGATCGGTGCGCCGCTCGTGCCCGGCGCCACGGTGACGGCCACCGTCATCGCGCAGGACCGGCTTGAGAAGATCATCATCTTCAAGAAACGCCGCCGGCAGAATAGCCGCCGCAAGAACGGCCATCGCCAGCATGTGACCGTGTTGCGGGTGGCGGGGATCAGCGCGGACGGCCATGTGATGGCCGAGCCGGCGCACGCCGCGGCCGAGGCGGAGTCCGTGACCGGCGGCCTTGCAGCCGGTGCCGCCCTGGATGCCGACCCCGTGGCGGCCGAGGCCACCGCAACCGAGGCCGGGCTGGACCAGGCCCCCATCGCCGTCGAATAAGAGAGGACACGCAGCATGGCACACAAGAAGGCAGGCGGATCGTCCCGCAACGGCCGCGACACCGCCGGGCGCCGCCTGGGCGTCAAGAAGTTCGGCGGCGAGGCCGTGGTGGCCGGCAACATCATCATCCGCCAGCGCGGCACCAAGGTGAAGCCCGGCCTGAACGTCGGGGTCGGCACCGACCACACGCTCTGGGCGCTGGTGGACGGGCACGTTAAGTTCCAGAAGCGCAGCGAGGGGCGGGTGCATGTGTCCGTCGTGCCCGTCGCCGCCAACGATGCGGCGCCGACGCTCGCCGTGGCGGCGGAGTAGCACAAGCCGACCCTTCCGCTTGCAGGGTGGAACACTGTCCAGCGCCTTCCGCCGCCGTGCAGCGCCGCACAGTGGCGGAGGGCGCTTCGATTTCCGGCGCCATGAGGCTCCGCGCCGTTTGCCGCCGCGTGCAGGCCGCCCCATCTGACACGATCCGCTATCGCAGCGGCGGGACGTTGCAGGGGTTGTCAGCCGAGGCTGTCCAGCTTCTGAACTGCCGCGCCTTACCGCACGCCCCCAACCCTACCGCAGGCATTCCCGCGATGAAGTTCCTCGACCAGGCCAAGATCTACACCCGCTCCGGCGACGGCGGGAACGGCGTCGTGGCGTTCCGGCGGGAGAAGTTCATGGAGTTCGGCGGTCCCGACGGCGGAGACGGCGGCAAGGGCGGGGACATCGTGTTCGTGGCCGAGCGCAACCTGAATACCCTGATTGACTTCCGATACACCCAGCATTTCCGTGCGCCGAAGGGCGGCAACGGATCGGGTTCGGACCGCACCGGGGCCGGGGCGGACGACATCGTGATCGCCGTGCCGGTCGGCACGCAGATCATGGCCGATGACAAGGAGACGCTGCTCGCGGACCTGGACGAGCCGGGCAAGCGGATCGTGCTGTGCCAGGGCGGGGACGGCGGCCACGGCAACGCGCACTTCAAGAGCAGCACGAACCGGGCGCCGCGGCAGAGCACGCCGGGCTGGCCGGGGGAGGAGCGCTGGGTGTGGCTGCGGCTGAAGCTGATCGCCGACGTGGGCCTGGTCGGGCTGCCGAACGCGGGGAAGAGCACGTTCCTTTCCGTCGTGTCGGCGGCGCGGCCGAAGATTGCGGACTACCCGTTCACGACGCTGCATCCGCAGTTGGGGGTGGTGCGCCTGAACCACTCGGAGGAGTTCGTGATCGCCGACATCCCCGGGCTGATCCGCGGCGCGCATGAGGGTGCGGGGCTGGGCGACCGCTTCCTGGGGCATGTGGAGCGGTGCGCGGTGCTGCTGCACTTGGTGGACGGCGCGGCTGGGAACGTGGTGCGGGCGTGGCGGACGGTGCGGGACGAGTTGCGGCTGTATGGGGGCGGCCTGGCGGACAAGCCGGAGTTGCTGGTGCTGAACAAGTCGGACGCAATGACCCCGGCCGAGGCGCGCAGCCGCCGGGCGGCGCTGGAAAAGGCTTCGGGCCAGCCTGTGATGCTGCTGTCCGGGGCGACTGGCGACAACTTGCCGGTGGTGCTGCGTGCGCTGATGAACCGGGTCCATGCCGTCAGGCAGGCGCCGACGCCGGTGCTGGAGCTGGCGTGAGCGGCGTTGGTCCTCTCCTGCTCGGGGGGAGGGATATGATGAGCGGGTTTTGGCTATGGCGCGGGGCACGCGTTCGGCGTAGCCCGGAGACGCTTCCTTGCTGGCGTGGAAGGGGTTTGCCCGCCCTCTCACCCCGACCCTCTCTCGTGGGGAGAGCGAGTAGGATTGCGCCGCGTGACGCCTGAGGTCGCGGCTGCGCGGCTGCTGGTTGTGAAGGTCGGCAGCGCGCTGGTGGCGGACGGGGCGCAGCCACGGTCGGCGTGGCTGGATGGGGTGGCAGCGGACATCGCCGCGGCGCGCGGGCGGGGCACGGCGGTGATCGTGGTGTCGTCCGGCGCCATCGCGCTGGCCCGGTCGGTGCTCGGCCTGACACAGCCGCGGTTGCGTTTGGAGGAGAAGCAGGCGGCGGCGGCCGTGGGGCAGATCAGGCTGGCGCAGGCCTGGACCGCCGCGCTGCACGGCCATGGCTTGACCGCCGCGCAACTGCTGCTGACGCTGGAGGATACCGAGGACCGGCGCCGCTACCTCAATGCCCGGGCGACGCTGCAGACCCTGCTGGCGCTGGGCTGCGTGCCAGTCATCAACGAGAACGACAGCGTGGCGACGGCGGAGATACGGTTCGGCGACAACGACCGGCTGGCCGCGCGGGTGGCGGAGATGGTGGGGGCGGACCAGTTGGTGCTGCTGTCCGACATAGACGGGCTTTACACCGCCGACCCCAAGCGGGACCCCCAAGCCCGGCATATTTCCGTGGTGGCCGCGCTTACGCCGGAGATCGAGGCGATGGGGGGTGACCCGCCGCCGGGCTACAGCAGCGGCGGGATGCGGACCAAGCTGGCGGCGGCGCGGATTGCGACGCAAGCCGGGTGCGCGATGGCGATTGCCGTGGGGGCGTTGCCGAACCCCCTGGCGGCGCTGGCGGCGGGCGGGCGCTGCACGTGGTTCCTGCCGGCGACGGATGCGCGCACGGCGCGCAAGCGGTGGATTGCCGGGTCGCTGCATCCGGCGGGACGGCTGGTCGTGGACGCCGGGGCGGCGCGGGCGCTGGCCGCCGGGCGCTCGCTGCTGCCGGCAGGGGTGCAGGAGGTTGCGGGCGAGTTCGAGCGGGGGGATGCCGTGTTGGTGCAGGATGCGGCGGGCGCGGTGCTGGCGCGGGGGCTGTCCGCCTATGCCAGCGCCGACGCGCGGCGGATTGCGGGGCGGCAGTCTGACGAGATCGAGGCGATCCTGGGTTGGCGTGGCCGAGACGAGATCGTGCACCGGGACGACTTGGTTCTGGCCTAGGGCCTGGGCAGAGGGTTGGCAGAAAGGCGCCGGGCGCTTCCGCCTTGCAAGCCTTGTGGGTCAACAAGCGTCATCCGTTGCCGACCTTGCAGGCTGCCGGCCACCGGAGCAGGGACACCCCTGGCGCTACGGACCTTGGCGCGGCACACTTGCGCGACATGAACCAGATTACCGACCCCGCCACTGCCTGGCTGCACGACGCCGCCACACGCGCCCGCGCCGCGTCCGCTGTCCTGGCGACCACCCCGAACTTGCAACGCAGCGCCGGCCTGCGCGCCGCGGCCGCCCGGCTGCGGACGGACGCCGACGCCATCTTGGCGGCCAACGCGGTGGACCTGGACGCGCACCAGGGGACGCCCGCCTTCCGGGACCGCCTGGCGCTGACACCGGCGCGCGTGCAGGCGATGGCGGATGGGCTTGATGGCATTGCGGGCCTGCCCGATCCGCTCGACCGGACGCTGGCGGAGTGGACGCGGCCCAACGGCTTGCGGATACGGCGGGTGCCGCAGCCGCTCGGCGTGATCGGCATGATCTACGAATCCCGGCCCAACGTCGGTGCGGACGCGGCCGGGCTGTGCGTGAAGGCGGGGAACGCCGTGCTGCTGCGGGGCGGGTCGGACAGCGCACACTCCGCGCGGGCGATCCATGCCGCCGTAGCTGCCGGGTTAGCCGAGGCCGGGCTGCCGGCGGATGCGGTGCAGATCGCCCCCGGAACGGACCGCGCCTATGTCGCGGCCTTGCTGGCCGGCAGCGGACTAGTGGACCTGGTGATCCCGCGCGGCGGGCGTTCCCTGGTCGAGCGGGTGCAGCGCGATGCCCGGGTGCCGGTGCTCGCCCATGCCGAGGGGCTGTGCCACACCTTTGTGCATGCTGCCGCAGACCCGGCTATGGCCCGTGCCGTGCTGGCCAACGCCAAGATGCGGCGGACCGGGGTTTGCGGCGCGACCGAGACGCTGCTGGTGGACGCTGCTTGCGCCCCAGCCCTTCTGCCGGTGCTGGTTGCGGACCTTGCGGCCCTGGGATGCGGCTTCCGGGCCGACGCCCGGGCGCGGGCGATCCTGCCGGGCCTGCCCGCGGCGACGGAGCAGGATTTTGCGACGGAGTGGCTGGACGCCGTGCTGTCCGTTGCCGTCGTGGACGGGGTGGCGGGCGCCCTGGCCCATATCCGCCGCTACGGGTCCGAGCATACCGAGGCGATCATCACCGGGGACGCCGGGGCCGCGGACTCCTTCCTGCGCGGGGTGGGCAGCGCGGTGGCGCTGTGGAACGCCTCGACCCAGTTCTGCGATGGGGGGGAGTTCGGGTTCGGCGCGGAGATTGGCATCGCCACCGGCCGGCTGCACGCCCGTGGGCCGGTTGGGGTGGAGCAATTGACGACGTTCCGCTACCTGGTCACGGGCACCGGACAGGTGCGCCCCTGATCCTGCCGGATGCCTCGCCCCAGGCCACAGGCCTGCCCGACCCGATCCCGCCGGACCCTGCGCTGACCGATCCCGTCCGGGCCGACGCCGAATTGCACGATCTCAGCCAGCGGTTGGGCGGCCGGCCCGGCCCTCTTCCACCGAACCTTTTGCGGCCCTTCCCTGCACAGACCGAATCCGTCCCGCCCGATCCTGTCCCGCCTGATCCCGTCCCGCGGTGGGGCGACCGGCGGCGCATCCGGGTGGGCTTGCTGGGCGGCAGCTTCAACCCTGCCCATACCGGACACCAGCACATTGCCCGCCTGGCCCGGCAGCGGCTGCGGCTGGACCAGGTTTGGCTGCTGGTGTCGCCGGGCAACCCGTTGAAGCCGTCGCGTGGCATGGCGCCTCTGGCGGACCGGCTGGCCAGCGCCCGGGGGATTGCGGACGGGCGCCGGGTGGTGGCAACGGCGGTGGAGGCCGGGCTGCACACCCGATATACCTATGACACACTGCGCGTGCTGCGGCGGCTGTTCCCTCGGGTGCGCTTCGTCTGGATCATGGGGGCGGACAACCTGGTGCAGTTGCCACGGTGGCAGCGCTGGATCGGCATTGCGGGGCTGATGCCCTTGGCCGTGATGCCGCGGCCAACCTACAACGCCCGGGCGCTGGCCAGCCAGGCCGCGCACCGGCTGCGCCGGGCGCTGATCCCGTCCAGGGCCGGGCCGGCGCTGGCTGGGCAAGCGGCTCCGGCCTGGACCTTCCTGCCCGGACGGCAAAGCCCGGCGTCGGCCACGGCGTTGCGGGCTGCGCCGGCTGGGCGCTGGCCGCCGGTTCACGCCGGGTCACATCCCGCCGCAAAACCTGCTATAGCCCCCGCCGACGCGCCAACAGGAGCACGGACATAGCCAGGAAACCCGCCGACCCCAGCGCGAAGCCCCCTGCCAAGCGCCGCGCGCCGCAGCCCGCCGCGGTGCTGGCCGAGGCTGCGAAGGCTCCTGGCACGCCGCGCAAGAAGGCCGCCGCCGCCGGGCCGCGCACCCGCAAGCCCAAGGCCGCCCCAGCGCCCGCCGACTACACCGTCCGGCTGGACCAGATGCAGCGGGTGATCGTTGACAGCCTGGAGGCCGACAAGGCGGAGGGTGTGGTAACGCTCGACCTGGAGGGGCGCGCCGCCTTTACCGACCGTATGGTGATCGCCACCGGCCTGGCCGACCGCCAGATCAGCGCGATGGCGACGCACCTGGAGGAGAAGCTTGGGGAGATCGGCGTGAAGCGCATCCAGGTGGAGGGCGCCAGCGGCTCCGACTGGGTGCTGATTGATGCCGGAGACATCGTGATCCACCTGTTCAAGCCGGAGGCGCGGGACCTCTATGCGTTGGAGCGCATGTGGGGGCCGGAGTTGGACGAGCCTGCCGCGGCCCTGGACGAGTAGCGGGCTACCCGGCCCGGCGGGGCCGCCGCGGGCGCAGGTCCACGTTGGGCGCCGGGTCCTTGCTGGCGTAGGCCGTGCCGGTCCAGACGTAGGTGTCGTGCTCCGTCACCAGGTCGGCCATGCCGCGGTGCCGGGCGGCCGAAACCTGGATGCGTCCGGCGGCGCCGTCCAGCACGCGCTGGTAGCGGCCGGCCTGCCAAAGATAGACGGAGGTGTTGCAGCCGGCCGACCCGCATTCCCGCGGGGATTGCAGCTGCACGAAGATGGCGGGCCGGTCGGAGGCGGCGCCGAGCCGGGCTTGGCCGGCCAGCAACAGGGGGCGGTCGCCGGCTTGCCGGGCCTCTTGCAGGTCCTGCGCCACCAGGCCGCGCGCCGTAGCGTCGAGGGCGGAGCCGGGCTGGGCCTGCTGCATCGTCACGGTGCCGGACCGGGCCGCGGCTGGCGGTACCGTGGTAGACGAGGCGGGCGGGGCAGCCGGGGCCGCGGCGGCCAGCCAGGGCAGGAGCAGCAGCACGGTTGGGCGCGGAATCTTCATAGCCGACACATCGCACATACACTGGCCCCGGTTGCAAGCCCGGTTGTGACGCAGTGATGCGCCTGGCCGCCATTGGCCGCCTGCGCGCTGGCCCGGAGGCCGAGCTGTTCGCCCGCTACAACGCCCGGCTGCGCCCGCCCCTTGCCGTTACCGAGCTGGCGGAAGGCACCGGCGCCCCTGCCGAGGCCAAGCGCCGGGACGCCGCGGCCCTTCTGGGTGCCTTGCCGAGCGGCGCGCTGGTGGTGGCACTGGATGGCGGTGGGGCTGCGCCAACCAGTGAGGGCCTGGCCCGGCTGCTGGAGCGATGGCTGGCATCGTCCCGCCCGGTGTGCTTCCTGATCGGGGGCGCTGACGGCCTGGACAGCGCGGTGCTGGCGCGGGCAGACCATGCGCTTTCGCTGGGTCCAATGACTTGGCCGCATATGCTGGCCCGCGTGATGCTGGCGGAGCAGCTGTTCCGGGCGAGCAGCATCCTGGCCGGGCATCCCTACCATCGGGCGGGGCGACCCTAGGACAGGTTCGGTGCGGAAGACGCGCCAGACCTGCCCTAACGTTTGCCTTGGCGGGCATTTATCCGGTCAAACGGAGTTGGTTGATCCGAACACGCTCCGAGCCAGCGGCTTGCCCGCCTGCCCGGCCCCGGCCATACCACGGCACGCCCTGGAGAGCACCGCTGATGCCGCCCACGCCCCCCCGTCCCGTCATGCTGGTGATCCTGGACGGCTGGGGCTGGCGGGAGGACATGGCCGACAACGCCGTGCAGCAGGCGGACACGCCCAATTTTGACCGGCTGATGGCCGGGCCGCACGCCTTCCTGCGCACGGACGGGTTGGATGTCGGATTGCCGCCGGGGCAGATGGGCAACTCGGAGGTCGGGCACCTCAACATCGGCGCGGGCCGGGTCGTGATGCAGGAGTTGCCGCGGATCGGGCTGGCGGTGCAGGACGGCAGCCTGGCGCGGGCGCCGGCCTTGCAGCACCTGGTGCGGGCGTTGCAGGCCAGCGGCGGGGTGTGCCACCTGGTCGGGCTGGCATCGGATGGCGGCGTCCACGCGCACCAAGACCATGCCGCGGCGCTGGCCCGGATCCTGGCCGACGCGCGCATCCCGGTCCGCGTACACGCCTTCACGGACGGACGGGACACCGCGCCGCAGTCGGGGGCGGAGAGCCTGGCCCGGCTGCAGGCCGCGCTGCCGGCCGGGGTGCGCATCGCCACCGTCAGCGGGCGCTACTACGCCATGGACCGCGACAACCGCTGGGACCGGGTGGAGCGCGCCTGGGCCGCCCTGGTGCTGGGCCGCGGCCCGGCCTTCGCCGACGCGGCCAGCGTCATGGACGACGCATACGGGCGGGGCATCACCGACGAGTTCGTGCTGCCCGCCACCGTCGGCGGCTATGCCGGCATGGCGGACGGCGACGCCTTGCTGTGCTGGAACTTCCGCGCCGACCGGGCGCGGGAGCTGCTGCACGCCGTGGTGGACCCGGCTTTCACCCGTTTCCCGCGGTCGCGCACGCCGCAACTGGCCGCCGCCGTCGGGTTGACCCGCTACAGCGACGCGCTGGCGCCGCTGATGGACGCGGTGTTCCCGCCGCAGCACATGGACGGGCTGCTGGGCGACGCCGTGGCGGAGGCCGGGCGCCGGCAGCTCCGCATGGCGGAGACGGAGAAGTATCCGCACGTCACCTACTTCCTGAACGGCGGGCGGGAGGAGCCGCTGCCGGGCGAGGACCGGATCATGGTGCCGTCGCCCAAGGTCGCCACCTACGACCTGCAGCCCGAGATGTCCGCGCCGGAGCTGACGGACCGGGCCGTGGCTGCCATCGCGGGCGGCGGGTACGACTTGATCGTGCTGAACTTCGCCAACCCGGACATGGTGGGCCACACCGGCATTCTGACAGCCGCAATAAAGGCAGTGGAGGCGGTGGACGCCGAGCTGGGCCGCATTGCAGAGGCAATGGAGGCCACGGGCGGCGCGCTGCTCGTGACGGCCGACCATGGCAACTGCGAGGTCATGCGCGACCCCGTGACCGGGGCGCCGCACACCGCGCATACCGTGAACCCGGTGCCGTTGATGCTGCAGGCCCGTTTGCCCGGCGGCGAAGCGACGCTGGAGCACGGGCGGTTGGCCGACCTGGCGCCAACCTTGCTGGACCTGATGGGCTTGCCGCAGCCGCCGGGAATGACCGGGCATTCGTTGCTGCGCCGTTCGTTGCAGGGGGGCCGGTCGTTGTAGGAAGACCGGTCGTTGCAGGAAGACCGGTCGTTGCAGGAAGACCGGCCGTTGCAGGAAGACCGGCCGTTGGATGAGGGTAGCCCGTTGCAGGGGTAGGCCGTTGCAGGAGCAGGCCGTTGCAGGGGGGCAGGCCGGCGTAGCATCTTGGCGGACGGCTTGGGAGGTGAGGCATGGCGGCGCGCGGCATCGGGGCTTTGATGACCGCTCTTCTTCTGGGGGGCGCCGCGCCGCAAGGTGATACCCTGCCGGACGAGCACCGCTTGGCGGAGGCGCGCATTGCCGCTGCGTCCAGCCTACGCACGGTGGAGACGCAGGCGGCTATGCTGGTTGCCGACTTGGAGGTGCTGCAAGCCCGGGTGCGGGGAGCTGATGCGCAACTTGCCCAGCGCTCCGCCGCGCTGTCGCCGCTGCTGCCCTTGATGCAGCGCCTGTCGTTGCATCCGGTTGAGACGATGCTGGCCATGCCGGCGCCGCCGGAGCGCGCCCTTCTGGGCATCCAAGTGCTGCGGGGGATGGCCCGGCAGGTGCAGCGGGATGCTGCTGCGCTTCGGGCGGACGCCGCCGATGCCGCTGCAGCCGCGACGGCCACCCGCGCCGCCTTGGACCGGCTGGCCAGTGTCCAGGCAGTGCAGGCCGAGCACGGTGCCTTGCTGGACGCGCAGATCGCCGCCGCCCGCGCCAGTCGGTTGCAAGCGGAGGACGCCGCCGCGGAGCAGGCCCGGCGGGCGGCCGTGGACGCTGCGCGGGCGGAGACCTTGCGGGCCGCGTTGGCCGGCATGGAGGCCGAGCGTGCCCGCGCCGAGGCGCGTGCCGCCGCGGAGGCAACCCGCGCCGAACGTGCCCGGCAGGACGCTGCCGCTGCCGAGGCGCGGCACCGCCAGCGGGTGCTTGCACGCCCTGCCGGGCCTGGGCTGGCCCCCGTGGATCCTGCCGGTCCGATGTTCGCCCCTGCGGCTGGTCAGGTGGTGCGGGGCTGGGGCGAGCGGACCGACGCGGGGCCGGCGACGGGCCTGACAGTGCGCCCGCCGCCGGCGGCCCGGGTGACGGCGCCATGCAGCGGGCGGACGGCATTTGCCGGGCCGTTCCGCACCTACGGCGTGCTGTTGATCCTGGACTGCGGCGGCGGCTACCACTTCGTGCTGGCGGGGTTCGAGCGGCTGGACCTGGCGGTCGGCATGGCCGTGCAGCGGGGGGAGCCGGTGGGCGCCATGCCGGCTTGGGACCCGCGCGGCACGGCGGCCCGCCCGGGCCTTTACATAGAATTGCGCCATGACGGGCAACCTGTAGACCCCACCCCCTTCCTACGCACGCGCGGATAGCCATTTTAAGAACGCCGTGCTTATTGTGGCAGGGGCGGCGCAGCGGCGTGCGCAAAGGGATGATGGGCATGAAGACACGTACTGGCTTGCTTCTCGGTGCAGCGTTTGCCGCCGGCGTCGCCGCCGGTCCTGTGACGGGGCTGACGTTCCGCCCGGGCCTGGGCTGGCACAGCGCCGCCGCGGCCGGTCCTGACAACCGCGCCGAGACTTACCGCCTGCTGACCCTGTTCGGCGACGTGTTCGAGCGGGTGCGGGCCGAGTATGTGGAGCCGGTCAACGACCGCGAGCTGATCGAGAACGCGATCAACGGGATGCTGACCGGGCTTGACCCGCACAGCAGCTACATGAACGCCAAGGCGTTCAAGGACATGCAGGTGCAGACCCGCGGCGAGTTCGGCGGTCTGGGCCTGGAGGTTCAGGCGGAGAACGGCCTGATCAAGGTCGTCAGCCCGATTGACGACACCCCGGCCTTCCGCGCCGGGATGAAGACGGGCGACCTGATCACGATGCTGGACGGCCAGACCGTGCTGGGGCTGACCCTGAACGAGGCCGTGGACAAGATGCGGGGGCCGCCGGGCAGCCAAATCCGCCTGACCGTGAAGCGCGAGAACGTCGCCGCGCCGGTTGAGGTGACGATGCAGCGCGAGGTCATCAAGATACAAGTCGTGCGGTCCCGCTTGGAGGGCGACATTGGCTACATCCGGCTGACCCAGTTCAACGAGCAGACCGATCCTGGCATGCGGCGCGCCATGCAGGACCTGCGCGCGAAGGCCGGGGCGGGCGGATTGAAGGGTGTCGTGCTGGACCTGCGGAACAACCCTGGCGGATTGCTGGACCAGGCGGTTTCGGTCTCCGACGACTTCCTGGAGCAGGGAGAGATCGTGTCCACCCGGTCCCGGCATCCGGAGGAGGCGCAGCGTTGGAACGCGAAGCCCGGCGACATCGCAGGCGGGTTGCCAGTGGTGGTGCTGATCAACGGGGGATCGGCGTCGGCGTCGGAGATCGTGGCTGGGGCGTTGCAGGACCAGCACCGGGCGGTGGTGGTCGGGACGCGCAGCTTCGGCAAGGGGTCGGTGCAGACGGTCATGCCGTTGCAGGGCAACGGGGCGATGAGGCTGACGACGGCGCGCTACTACACGCCTTCCGGGCGCAGCATCCAAGGGCTGGGCATCTCGCCGGACATCGAGGTGGCGGCGTCCCGGACGGAGACGCCGCGCTTTGGGCCGGAGCGTGAGGCGGACCTGAACCGGGCGCTGCGGAACCAGGGCGGCACGCCGCAGCCGGCTGCTCCGGTAGCGCGGACCGACCTGCCGGCTATCTCCAAAGACGTTCCGAAGCTGCCGCCCGAGGGGTTCCCGGCGTTCGACGCCAGCAAGTCCGAGACGGACTTCCAGTTGCAGCAGGGGCTGGTGGTGGTGCGGGCCATGGCGACACAGCGTCGCGCTGCCCGGTAGTCCGGGCGGGGCCGCGTGCGCGCCCTGCTGGTGTTCTGGGCGGCGGTGCTGATCCTGTTGAGTGGTGGGGCGGCGGCGTTGCAGGTGATGGGGCCGCTACGGACGCCGGTTCTGCCCGTTGTAGCGGCACCAGCACCGGCCCTGGGATGGGACGGCCGTATCGCGAGGCCTGACCCGGCGTTGCTTGAGCCGGATGCCGCCCATCCGCCCAATATGCTGCCCCGCGTCGGCAGGGATGGCCGCTTGCCTCGGCAGGTTTATGCGCGCCCTGCCCCTGCGCGGGACGGACGGCCCCGGGTGGCGTTGTTGCTAGCTGGGTTTGGCTTGTCGGAGGCGGATAGCCGTGCCGCCGCCGCGCTGCCCGGCCCCGTCAGCTTGGCGGTGTCCGCCTACGCCCGCGCCGCCGATCCGATGGTGGAAGCCGCCCGTGCGGCAGGGCACGAGTTGCTGGCGTCTGTGCCGATGGAGCCAGAGCGGTTAGGGGTGGACGACCCTGGGCCGTTGGCGTTGCTGACCGGCGCACCGCCCGCTGCGAACCAGGCGCGGCTGGAACAGGTGATGGGACGCTTCCAGGGTTATGCCGGGCTGACCGGCGTGTCGGACGGCTTGGTCGGCGGGCGGTTTGCCGGGCAGCCCAGCGGAATGTCGCAACTGACGGCGGAGGTGGGGCGCCGCGGCCTGTTCTGGGTGGACCCACGCCCTCGTGGGGCGGAACCGCCGACAGCCGACATGCCCGGGCCGGCAGTTGACATCGTGCTGGACGAGGGTGACCCGCCGTCCCGCGCCGGGATAGAGGGGCGGCTGGCGGCACTGGAGCGGCTGGCCCGGCAACGTGGTGCCGCCCTGGGGGTCGCGGTGCGCCTGCGCCCGGTGACGCTGGAGTTGGTGGGCGCGTGGGCACGCGATGCGGAGGCGCGCGGGATCGTGCTGGTCCCGGTCAGCAGCTTGGTTGCGCCGTGACGAAGCCGGCGTCCCTGCCCTACCGGCCCAACGTGGGTGCGGTGCTGTTCAATCGCGCCGGGCTGGTGTTTGTCGCCCGGCGTGCTGACATGCCCAATGCCGAGGGCGCGGCGGGCGGGTGGCAGTTGCCGCAAGGGGGCATAGACGAGGGAGAGGACCCGCGTGCGGCGGTGCTGCGCGAGCTGGAGGAGGAGATCGGCACGGGGAAGGCAGAGGTGATCGGCGAGCATCCGGATTGGCTGACGTACGACTTGCCGCCGGAGCTGCTGGGGCGGACCCTCGGGGGGCGTTACCGCGGGCAGCGGCAGCGGTGGTTCGCGCTGCGGTTTACTGGGCGGGACAGCGACGTGCGGCTTGACGTTGATCCGCATCCTGAGTTCGACGCTTGGCGGTGGTCACCGCTGGAGGCATTGCCTGAGCTGGCGGTCGGGTTCAAGCGGCCGATCTATGAGGTGCTGGCCGAGTCATTCCGCCGGTTTGCGGTCCCGGCATAGCGGAGGTGCCAGGCGGGCGTTGTCCAGGGTGCGGCAGGTAGCGTCTGCTTGATGCGCTGCGGCTTGGCGTTCGGCGGAGGTCTGGCCGTGCTTGGCGCGGGCTGCAGCAGCCTCGGATGCCGCGGCGTCGCGTGCCAGGCGCTTGCGGACCCGGCGGAGGTTGATGATCTCGGCCATTCCGGGTCCTTTTGAGGGGTGCTGGGAGAGTGTGCGCTGTGTCCTGTGTATCTTGGGGGAGCAGCGAGGCGGGAGGTTTGTTTGTGGAAACGGGCGTTGGGTGCGGTCTCAGCATGGGGACGCCCGGCGCTTGCCCTCCCCCTCACCCCGGCCCTCTCACCGGAGGGAGAGGGAGCAGAAGGCATTTTCTCAGGGCGGTTTGGAGAGGTGCCACGTCTCCTTGTCTTTGCTGCTTGCCGTTGTGTTGCTGAGGGCATTTGGATGGGGCGTGCTGGGGCTGGTGGAACGGGAGCGCGGGACCACCATGATGGCGCTTGCGGCAATGCCGGCGCTGGTCACGCCGCGGCTGTGGCGAGCACGCGGCCAGTGATAGCGTCCAGCCGGGCCATTAGGGCGGGGTCGCGCTGGGCAGGCGCGGTGACGATGGCGTGCTGCAAGGCGCGGTCACAGCCGGCCAGGCACGGGCCACGCGGGGCGCCCAGGACGGGCACGACGGCGCGCACGAGATCGCGGGCACGCTCGGCATTCTCCTGCATGATGCGGACGACGGCGTCCACCGTGACAGCGTCGTGGCCGTCATGCCAGCAATCGAAGTCCGTCACCATAGCGGCAGTTGCGTAGCAAAGCTCGGCCTCGCGGGCCAATTTGGCTTCGGGCATGTTGGTCATGCCGATGACGCTGCAGCCCCAACTGCGGTAGAGGTGGCTTTCCGCCCGGGTGGAGAACTGCGGGCCTTCCATCACCAGGTAGGTGCCACCGCGGGTGCAGGGAATGCCGAGGCGCATTGCCTGGGACTGCATGGCATCGCCGATGCGGGGGCAGACGGGGTCGGCGACAGAGACGTGGGCGACGCAGCCCTCGCCGAAGAAGCTCTTCTCGCGGGCAAAGCTGCGGTCAATGAACTGGTCCACGATCACGAAGTGGCCCGGCGGCATGTCCTCCCGCAAGCTGCCCACGGCCGACAGGGACAGCACGTCCGTCACGCCGGACCGTTTCAGGGCGTCTATGTTGGCGCGGTAGTTGAGGTGGGTGGGTGACAGCCGGTGGCCGCGGCCGTGCCGGGGCAAGAAGACGCAACGCACGCCGTCCAGGGTGCCGAACAGCAACTCGTCTGACGGGTCGCCCCAGGGCGTCGGCACCGAACGCCACTGCTTGTTCTGCAGCCCGGCGATGTCGTAAAGCCCGGACCCGCCGATGATGCCGATGACGGGCGTGATCTCGTCAGCCATTCAACCCTCCGAAACAGAACCGCCGCACGGCGGTGCCGTGCGGCGGGGTAGCAGACGATCCCGTGTGCCGGGAAGGCGCTGTCAGACCTTAGTGGACGTCTTTCCAGACCTTCTTCTTGATGGCGATGGTGAGGCCAGTCATCAGGGTCAGGAACAGCACGGCCTTGACGCCCATGCGCTTGCGATCCTCCAACTCCGGGTTGCTGGTCCAGGTCAGGAACTGCGTCACGTCGCGGGCCATCTGTTCCACCGTAGCCGGGGTGCCATCGGCGTAGGTGACGCCTCCCTCCTGCAGGGGGGGCGACATGGCCAGGTAGTTGCCGGGGAAGTACTCGTTGTAATACTGGCCGTCCGGGGCCTTGGACCCTGGGGGTGGGTCACGGTAGCCGTTCAGGAGCGCAAACACGTAGTCCGACCCGTGTTCCCGCGCCTTGACGATCAGGGAGTGGTCCGGCGGCAACACGCCGTTGTTCGCCGCACGCGCCGCCTTGTCGTTGGCGAAGGGCGAGCGGAAATGGTCGGACGGCACCGCGGGACGCTCCACAGCGTTGCCGGTGTCATCGGTGCCACCGGGCACTTGGACCGCCCCTGCGACGGCCTTCACCTGCTCTTCGGACAGGCCGATGCCGGTCAGGTTGCGGTAGTACATCTCCTTCATGGAGTGGCAGTTGGAGCAGACTTCCTTGTAAACTTGGAAGCCGCGCTGGGCCGAGGCACGGTCGAAGGTGCCGAACAGCCCATCGAAGCTCCAGGACTGCTTCGGCGCCCGCACGGCCTCATGGCCTTGAGCCAAGGCGACGGCTGGGACTGCGAGCAGCCCCAACGCGACGACCATGGGCGCGACGATCATGGGACGGAGCATTACGACTTCTCCATCGGCTTGGCCGTAGCACCCTGCGGCAGCGGGCCACCACCGCCACCGCTGAAGTCCGGGGTGCGCCGGATCACGGGCCGGGCGATGCTCTCCGGCAAGGGCAGCGGCTTTTCGAGCTTGCCCAGCAGGGGCAGGACGACCAGGAAGTGCATGAAGTAGTAGGCCGTCGCCACCTGGCCGATTACGACGTTCGGACCATCTGGAGGCAACCCGCCGACGTAGCCCAGCGCAAAGAACGCGATGACGAACAGCGCCAGGAACGGCTTGTACATCGGGCGGAACCGCGTGCTGCGCACTGGCGAAGTGTCGAGCCAGGGCAGGACGAACAACACTGCGATGGCGCTAAACATTAGGATGACGCCGCCCAGCTTGTTCGGGACCGATCGCAGGATCGCATAGAATGGCAGGAAGTACCACTCAGGGACGATGTGCGCCGGCGTCACCGCAGGGTTGGCCGGAATGAAGTTGTCAGGGTGGTTCAGGAAGTTCGGCGCGAAGAACACCAGCCCGGCGAACACCAACAGATACACGCAGACGCCGATGCTGTCCTTGGCCGTGTAGTACGGATGGAATGGCAGCGTGTCTTGCGGGGACTTCACGTCAATGCCCAACGGGTTGTTGGAACCGGCGATGTGGATGGCCGCGATGTGCAGGAACACGACGCCGGTGATCATAAACGGCATCAGGTAGTGCAGGCTGAAGAAGCGGTTCAGCGTGGCGTTGTCCACGTTGGGTCCGCCGAGCAGCCAGGTCTGGATGCTCTCACCGACGAACGGGATGGCGGAGAACAGGCCGGTGATGACAGTCGCGCCCCAGTAGGACATCTGACCCCAAGGCAGCACGTAGCCCATGAAGGCAGTGGCCATCATCAGCAGCAGGATCACGACGCCGAGCATGAAGATCAACTCACGCGGGGCCTTGTAGGACCCGTAGTACAGCGCCCGGAAGATGTGGATGTAAACCACGATGAAGAACATCGAGGCACCATTGGCGTGGACGTATCGCAGCAACCAGCCGTAGTTCACGTCGCGCATGATGCGCTCGACGCTGTCGAAGGCCAGGCTGGTGTTGGCGGCGTAGTTCATGGACAGGAAGATGCCCGTCGCCACCATGATCGCGAGCGTGATCATCGCCAGCGCGCCGAAGTTCCAGAAGTAGTTGAAGTTCTTGGGCGTCGGGAAGGAGCCGTACTCCTTTTGCATCATCGTGAACACCGGCAGACGGGTGTCTATCCAATTGACGACGGGGTTCTCGAACTCGGATTTGTGTAGGCCGGCCATGCTGTTTCTCCTCAGCCGATCTTGATCTTGGTGTCGCTGGTAAATGCGTATTGCGGCACCGGCAGGTTGGATGGCGCAGGTCCGTGGCGGACCCGGCCGGAGGCGTCATACTGGCTGCCGTGGCACGGGCAGAACCAGCCCCCGAAATCTCCGCGGGGGTCGGACGGCTTATTGCCTAGAGGAATGCAGCCTAGGTGGGTGCAGACGCCGATGACGACCAGCCACTGCTCCTTGCCGGCCTTGACGCGGGAGGCATCGGTGGCCGGGTCGATCAGGTCCTTGTTGGGGGTGGATTGGGCCAGCTTGACCTCTTCGGCCGTGCGGTGGCGGATGAAGGTGGGCTTGCCCTGCCAGATCGCGGTGATGCCCTGGCCCTCGGAGATCGGGCCCAAGTCCACCTCGATGCTGGACAGCGCCAACACGTCCTTGGCAGGCGCCATGCTGCTGACGAACGGCCAGGCAAGCGATCCCACTCCGATTGCCGCAGTGGCGCCGGTCAGCAGCTTGAGGAAGTCACGCTTGGTCGGATCGGGCGTCCCAACCGTCGTGATCGCTTCCCGGACGCTTGCGTGGTCTATGTCGGACATGGTTTTCCTCTTTGCCTAGCCTGGGCCTAGTCTCGGCCTATCCTGGGCCTATCCTGGCGCATCCCGCGCCGCGGGCCACTTGATGTGGCGTGGTTCATACGGGCAGGGCCTCGCCCCTGCAACACAAGCAGGCCGCCGTAATCTCTGTCTTTGCTAAATTGGAAGGTGCCGGAGTGTCGCAAGAGCCTGTCCCGCAAGAGTTTGCCCCACCTGCGGCCCATCAGGACGCCCCAGGCCGTCCGCCTCACGAGCGGCTGAAACCGGCGGCCCGGGCCTGGTTCGAGGCGCTGCGCGACGACATCTGCGCCGCGTTCGAGCAGGTTGAGGACGACGGCCCGGCGTCGGACCGCGCGCCGGGCCGATTCGTCCGCAAGCCCTGGTCCCGCCCGACGGACAGCGGGGAGGAGGGCGGCGGCGGGGTTATCAGCGTCATGAACGGCCGGGTGTTCGAGAAGGTAGGGGTCAACATCTCGACCGTTTGGGGCGAGTTCAGCCCGGAGTTCCGCGCCAGCATCCCAGGTGCGGCGGAAGACCCCCGGTTCTGGGCGTCCGGCATCAGCATCGTGGCCCATCCGTGCAGCCCGCTGGTACCGGCGGCGCACATGAATACCCGGATGCTGGTGACGACCCGGGGCTGGTTCGGTGGCGGCGGCGACCTTACGCCGATGCGGCTGGATGCGCCCGAGGCAGTGGCCGATGCCGCCAGCTTCCATGCGGCGTTCCAGGCCGCCTGCGACCGGAGCGACCCGGAGTACTACCCGCGGTTCAAGGCATGGTGCGACCGCTACTTCTTCCTGCCGCACCGGAACGAGCCGCGCGGGGCCGGCGGCATCTTCTACGACCACCTGTTCAGCGGCGACATGGAGGCCGACTTCGCCTTTACCCAGGATGTCGGGCGCGCGTTCCGGGACGGCTACGGCGCCATCGTGCGGCGGCGGATGGAGGAGCCTTGGACGGCGGCGGAGCGCGACCACCAGTTGCTCCGCCGGGGCCGGTATGTCGAGTTCAACCTGCTGCACGACCGCGGCACCTTGTTCGGCCTCAAGACCGGCGGCAACGTCGAGGCGATCCTGATGAGCCTGCCGCCGGAGGTGCGCTGGGCCTAGAGCGGGACCGGTGCGGATAGAAGCACCGGTCCCGCTCTAGCTTGCTGGTGGGAAAACGCAGGACCTTGGTTCAAACGGTTCCGTTTGACCCGATAGCGCTTCGGCCATGGCTGCGGTAATCGTCACGCTTGCGAACAGGCGGGGATGGGTCGTAGATGCCCTCACAAAGCAGGGAGCGACATCATGCGACGCATTTGGCTGCCCGTCCTGGGCGCGATTTCCTTGCTGACCGCGGCCAGCGCAGTGCCGGGCTGGGCGCAAGCGCCACAGCCGGTGCCCGCGACGCCGCCGAGAGGGACGGCGGTGCCGCCCCCCGCCCTGCCCCGCCCGGCTGCCCCCGCGGCGACACCGGCCACCCCAGCCCGTCCGGCCCCTGCTGCAACCACGACCCCGGCTGCCACGCCAGCCCCGGCTGTTCGCCGCATAGACATCAACAGCGCGACCGAGGCGCAGTTGGACTCCCTGCCCGGCATCGGCCCGGTCCGCGCCAAGGCCATCGTCGCCGGGCGGCCCTACACCGACATGAAGGAGCTGGAGACCAAGAAGGTGCTGACGACCGGCGTGCTGGCGGGGATCATGGACCGGATCGCGCTGGCCAACATCAACACCTCCAGCGCCGCGGACCTGCAGCGGACGCTGCCGGGCATCGGCGACGTGCGGTCCAAGGCCATCGTCGCCGGGCGGCCCTATGCCACGCCGGACGACTTGGTGGCCAAGAAGGTTCTGACGCAGGGCGCGCTGGACGGCATCAAGACGCTGATCACCTACTGACGCCGGCATTTGATGCGGAGCGGCGCTGCCGGCGCGGTGCCGCCCTTCATGCGTCCCGCATCGGCAGGGCGCGCAAGCGCTTGATGGCACCGCGCTGCACCTTGGCGTCCACGCGCTTGCGCCGGGCGGTATAGCTGGGCTTGGTGCCGCGCCGGAACACCGGCAGGACCGCCGCCTCCCGCAACAGAGCCACGATGCGGTCCTGGGCGTCCTGCCGGTTGCGGTCCTGCGAGCGGTGCTGCTGCGCGGTGATGACCAGCACGCCATCGCCGGTGACACGGCGGCCGCCCAGCACCTCGGCCCGGGCGCACAGGCCTTCGGGCAGGGTGCGGGAATGGCGGAGGTCGAGGCGGACCTGGACGGCGGTGGAGACCTTGTTGACGTTTTGGCCGCCGGGTCCGGAGGCGCGGACGAAGCTCTCCTCGATCTCCCGAGGGTCGAAGGCGATGCCGGGGGCAATGGGGATCAGCATGGGGCACACCGGAGGCGCGACGCCGCGCATGGGAGGGACATGGGCCGGGTTGGGGCGGAAGGATTCGAACCTTCGCATGGCGGATTCAAAGTCCGCAGCCTTACCGCTTGGCGACGCCCCATCGCAGCCCGACGCAAGCTGTCAATAGGGGCTGGCAGCCCCGTCCGTAAAGCCCCCGCCCCATGCCCACCAGCCTGGCGGCGCGTTGCCGGCGACGGCCCTGGCGACCTCCCCCTCGCGGAACAGGCCGAAGCAGGTGGCGCCGGAGCCGCTCATGCGCGCCAGCAGGCAGCCGGGCTGGGCGCGCAGCCAGGCGAGCACGTCGGCGATGGCCGGGCACAGCAGGATGGCCGGGGCCTGCAGGTCGTTGGACAGGCCGGACAGCCCGCGCGCCATGGCGGCCACATCCGGCCAGAACGCCGGAAGTGCGGCCCCGTCGGAGAATGGGCCGGTGCGGGCGGCAAACACTGCCGGCGTGGACAGGGCCACGCCCGGGTTGACCAGGACGGCGCCGAACTTGGGCAGCACGGGCGGCTGGCTGACCTGGTCGCCGATGCCGCCCATCCGCGCGGGCTTGGCGATCAGGCAGACTGGGACGTCCGCACCCAGGCGCAAGGCGATGGTGTGCAAGATGGGGCGCGGCAGGCGCAGCGACCAAAGCTGCGACAGCAGGCGCAGCGCCGCCGCGGCGTCCGCGGACCCACCGCCGATGCCGCTGGCTACTGGCAACCGCTTGTCCAGCACGATGGAGGCGCCCGCCGTCACGCCCGCCACGTCGGCCAGGGCGCGGGCTGCGCGCAGCACGAGGTTGTCCGGCCCGTCGTCGAGGGTCGCGCCGAAGCGGCCCGTCACCGTCAGGGCCAGGAACGGCGATGGCACCGCCGTCAACTGGTCCGCAGCACCAGGGAACACGACCAGGCTGTCCAGGAGGTGGTATCCGTCCGGACGCTGGCCGACGACATGCAGAAACAGGTTGACCTTGGCCGGGGCAAGCTCGGCCTGAAGCGGCTGCAACATGGGCGGCTACGGAACGGTTGGGGGCGTGCCGGCGTCCGGTCCGTCCTGCACGTCGCGGAGCTTGGCTTGAATGCGCTCCGACTCCGCCGGTTCCAGCTGCAGGTTCAGGGCGCGCCGCCACTGGAAGACGGCTTCCCGCTTGCGCCCGGCGGCGAACAGGGCGTCGCCGAGGTGGGCGTTGATGGTGCTGTCCTCCGGCATCAGGCTCACGGCGCGCTCCAGGTTCCGCAGCGCGCCGGGCAGGTCGCCTTGCAGCAGCATGACCCAGCCAAGGCTGTCTATGTAAGACCCATCCTCCGGACGGAGCTGCACCGCACGCTCGATCATGGTGCGGGCGCGGTCCAAGTTGCGGTGCTGGTCGGCCCAGGCGTAGCCGAGGTAGTTCAGCACGCCGGGCTGGTCGGGCGACAGCTCAAGGGCGAACAGGAAGTCGGCTTCGGCCCGGGGCCACTGGCCGGCGCGCTCGAGGGCGATCCCCCGCTCGTAGAATAGTGCCCAGTTGGCACGGCTCGGCGTGGCGATGCGGGCGACGGCGCGGTCGTAGGCTGGCACCGCCTCGGTCATGCGGTTGCGGCGGCGCAGGATGTCGCCCAGGACGGCCAACGGTTCCGGGCGGTCCGGATGCTGGGCTGCAAGTGCTTCAAGCGCCGACACCGCGGTGCCGCCCTGATCCAAGGCGTCTTGCAGCGCGGCGCGGCGCAGCACCACGACGGGGGCCAGGGGGTCGGCCTCATCCACCGCAGCCAGCGTCTCCAGCGCCCCTTCGGACTGCTTGGCGCCTTCCTGGATTTCCGCCAGCAGCAGGCGCGCGGGCGTGAAGTCCGGGCGCATGTCGAGGGCAAGGCGGAGCAGCACCTGCGCCAAGTCCGGCGCGTTCTGCTGGCGGACCGCGCCGGCCATGGCCAGGTAAACCTCGGCTAGACCGTCTGCCGGATTGCGCACGGCTGGCCCGGTGCCGGCCCCGCCGGCGTGGACCATCGCCAACTCGCCGTCTGCGGCGGCCAGGCCGGCGTCAATGGCCTCTGCCCCGGCCAGGTCGCCGGTCCGGGCCGCCCAGCTTGCCAATATCTGACCCAGCCGCAGGTTCAGGCCGCCGTACTCGGACCGTGCGGCGCGGTAGAGGCGCCCGGCTTCCTCTGCCCGGCCTGCCAGGTCGGTGACGAGAGCCTGGTGCAGGATCAGCACCGGGCGGTTCTGCCCGGTTGCCATGGCGGTTTGCAGGGTCGTGACGGCATCGCCCGGGCGGTCGTCACCCAGTTGCGCCCAGGCGACCAGCAGCGGCTGCAAGGCCCGCA
>Ga0123338_10000747_pt1 | contig 32496 bp, 30 predicted proteins | sample grotaG_FD_89793 | JGI IMG/M metagenome (GOLD analysis project Ga0123338, IMG submission 89793) | Glacier valley bacterial and archeal communities from Borup Fiord, Nunavut, Canada, to study Microbial Dark Matter (Phase II) -... | ecosystem: Environmental > Aquatic > Freshwater > Ice > Glacier ...
CGCACGACCGGGTCGAACGCCGCCGGGTCGCTGTCGAGCAGCGCCTCGACGACGGCATGGCGCTCGGCCACCCACGGGCCGTCGTAGAGCAGGTCGGCGACGGCGTGCAGCGGCGCGAAGTCGATGGCGACGGCGTCGTGACCGAGCGCGCGCAGGTGGCCGACGGCGGCTTCGAAGGCCGGGCCGTAGCCGGCGTCGCCGCTGAAGACGGCCTGCGACGGGATGCCGACGCGCAGCTTCGGCGGCAGCCGCGCCGGGCCGGTGCGGGAGTCGCTGTAGGCATCGCCGGCGTCGCCGCCCTCGACCACCGCGAGGACAACGGCGGCATCGGCCGCGGTGAGCGCGAAGATCGAGACGCAGTCGATGCTGCGGCATGCCGGCACGACGCCGGTGGTGGCGACGCGACCCGGTGTCGGCTTCAGGCCGACGATGTTGTTGAAGCCGGCCGGCACGCGGCCCGATCCGGCGGTGTCGGTGCCGAGCGCGAAGGCGACGTCGCCGCGCGCCACCGCCACCGCCGAACCCGAGCTCGAGCCGCCGCTGATGCGCTCGCGGTCGAAGGCGCTGCTCGGCCGGCCGAAGGGCGAGCGGCTGCCGACGAGGCCGGTCGCGAACTGGTCGAGGTTGGTCTTGCCGAGGCAGACCGCACCGGCCTCGACGAGGCGGGCGACGACCGCGGCGTGCGCCGCCGGAAGGTAGCGAAAGGCCGGGCACGCGGCGGTGGTCGGGAAGCCGGCCACGTCGATGTTGTCCTTGACGGCGAACGGCACGCCGTAGAGAGGCAGGGCTCGGCGCAGTGCAGCAGCGTCGCCTTCGAATCGGGCGGCGCGCGTGGCGAGCGCGGCGATCTGCGCGTCGAGGCCGTCGCGATCGGCCAGCGTGATCCAGAGCTCGCCCGGACTGTCTTGATGGAGGCAGCGCAGTCGTGCTCGCAGCAGGTCGCCCGGCGTGCCGGCGCCCCGATAGGCGGCGCGCCAGTCGGCGAGCGTGAGCAGGGCGGCGACGTTCATGCGATGACGTGGTGCAGAAAGGTCCGTCTGGTATACCTTGCGGTGTACCCGCACGAAACATGCCTGCGCCGCAGCGGTGCGGTTCGGTGCGACACGACGTGTCCGGATGCGGCGCCTCGCACGCCCCTGCCGCGCGATCATCGAGCCAAGGATTTTCCGGATCTCGCATGAACGCTGCCCTGCCCGCCTCCTTCACCCGCCTCGCCTGGGCCAACCTCGGCGCCCAGTCGGCGGAGCAGCTGAGCCTTGCGGCGACGCCGATCGTCGCCGTGCTCGCGCTCGGTGCCGGGCCGGGCGAGATCGGCTTTCTCGCCGCGGTGCAGACGGTGCCGTTCCTGCTGCTCTCGATTCCGCTCGGCATCGCCGCCGATCGCACCTCGCGGCGCGGCCTGATGATCGCCGCCGAGTCGCTGCGGGCGTTGGCGCTGCTCGCGCTCGTGGCCGTGGTCGCGGCCGGCTGGCTCTCGATCGGCGTCCTCGCGTTGCTCGGCTTCATCGGCGCCGTCGGCACGGTCGGCTTCAGTGTTGCCGCGCCGGCGCTGGTGCCGTCGCTGGTACCGCGCCAAGCGCTGACGCGCGCCAACGGTCGGCTCGAACTGGCGCGCAGCGCCGCCTTCGCGGCCGGGCCCGCGCTCGGCGGCGCGCTCGTCGCGTGGGCCGGTGCGCCGGCGGCTTTCATCCTGGCGACGATGCTGTCGGGCGCGGCGATCGCGATGCTCGCGCGCATCGCCGAGCCGTCGCGACCCGCGGCGGTCGCGCGCCACCCGTGGGCCGAGCTCCGCGAGGGCGGCCGGCTCGTCTGGCGCGAACCCTTGCTCCGCCCGGTCCTGCTGACAGCCGTGATCTGGAACATCTCCTGGTTCGTACTGCAGGCGGCTTACGTTCCGTACGCGGTGCGCTGGCTCGGCCTGAGCGCCAGCGGCGTCGGCGTCACGCTCGCCGCGATGGGCGCCGGCATGGTGGCGGGGGCGCTCCTCGCACCGGCAGTGCTGCGGCGCATCCGCTTCGGCGCGGCCGTGATGGTCGGGCCGGCGCTCTCGGTGATCGCCTCGACCGCCATGGTCGCGACGCTGCGCTGGCCGACCGGCGCACTCGCGGGCATCGCCTTCTTCCTGTTCGGCATCGGCCCGATCCTGTGGACGATCACCTCGACGACGCTGCGCCAGACGATGACGCCCGGGCCGATGCTGGGCCGCGTCTCAGCGATCTTCCTCACCGTCAATGCCGGCGCGCGGCCGGTCGGCGCCGCGCTCGGCGGCGCCATCGGCGCGGCCTGGGGCGAGGCGGCCTGCCTGCAGGTGGCGCTCGCCGGCTTCGTGGTCCAGGCCGGCCTGATCGCGGCCTCGCGGATCCGCCGGCTCGAGGCACTGCCGGCGCCGGCATACTCCACGCCCTCATGACCGATCTCGCTTCCGTCCAGCTTGCGAAAGAGGTGCGCCGCCGCCGCACCTTCGCCATCATTTCCCACCCCGACGCAGGCAAGACCACGCTCACCGAGAAGCTGCTGCTGTTCTCGGGCGCGATCCAGATCGCCGGCTCCGTGAAAGCGCGCAAGGCGTCGCGCCACGCGACCTCCGACTGGATGGAGATCGAGAAGCAGCGCGGCATCTCGGTCGCCTCTTCGGTGATGCAGATGGAGTACCGCGGCTGCGTCATCAACCTGCTCGACACGCCCGGCCACCAGGACTTCTCGGAAGATACCTACCGCGTGCTCACGGCGGTGGACGCGGCGCTGATGGTGATCGACGCGGCCAACGGCGTGGAGCCGCAGACGCGGCGCCTCCTGCAGGTTTGCCGCGCCCGCAACACGCCGATCCTCACCTTCGTGAACAAGATGGACCGCGAGGTCCAGGAGCCGCTGGTGCTGATGGACGAGATCGAGCGCGAGCTCGGCATGGAGGTCGTGCCGTTCACCTGGCCGGTCGGCATGGGCAAGCAGTTCCACGGCGTGATGGACCTGCGCGAGAAGCAGATGCGTGTCTTCAAGGGCGGCCAGGACCGCGATCGCGAAAGCGGCAGCGGCGACGAGATCCTGCCCGGTCTCGACAATCCCGAATACGCCGCCCGCTTCGGTGCGCAGTACGAGCAAGCCGAGGGCGAGATCGCGCTGCTGACCGACGCGGCGCCGCCGTTCGATCGCGAAGCTTTCCTTGCGGGAAAGCAGACGCCGATGTTCTTCGGCTCGGCCGTCAACAACTTCGGCGTGCGTGAGGTACTCGACGCGCTCGTCGACCTGGCGCCGCCGCCGGGCGACCGCGTCGCCACGCAGCGCACGGTGCACCCCGACGAGCCCAAGTTCAGCGGCGTCGTGTTCAAGATCCAGGCCAACATGGATCCGGCGCATCGCGACCGCATCGCCTTCTTGCGCGTGGCCTCGGGTCACTTCGAACGCGGCATGCGGCTGAAGGTCGTGCGCTCCGGCAAGGAGATGCGGCCGAACACGGTGGTGAGTTTTCTCTCGCAGCGCCGCGAGCTGCTCGACGAAGCTTTCGCCGGCGACATCATCGGCATCCCGAACCACGGTGTTCTTCAGCTCGGCGACACGCTCTCGGAAGGCGAGCAACTTCAGTACACGGGGCTGCCGTTCTTCGCGCCCGAGATGTTTCGCTCGGTCGAGGTCGCGGACCCGCTGCGCACCAAGCAGCTGCGTGCCGGCCTCACGCAGCTCGGCGAAGAAGGCGCGATCCAGGTGTTCCGGCCGGTGGCCGGTTCGGTGCTGCTGCTCGGTGCCGTCGGCCAGCTGCAGTTCGAGGTCGTGGCGCATCGGCTCGAGCACGAATACGGCGTCAAGGCGCGGATCATGCCGAGCCGCTTCCAGGTCGCGCGCTGGGTCACGTGCGAACCGGAAGACGGCGGCGCGAAAGAGCTGCAGCGCTTCATCGACGGCAACCAGCACCGCGTGGCCTACGACGCCGTCGATGCACCGACGGTCCTCGTCGAGTACGCACCGGAGCTGCGCGCCATCGAGGCCAACTGGCCGAAGATCAAGTTCCACGCCTTGCGCGAGCACGCAGGCCTGGTGTTCCAGAAACAGCTCGAGGGATAGGCATGAAGCGCGCGCGCAACGAACTCCTGGGCCGGGCGATCGGGGCGTGGCTGCTCGTCGCCGCCTCGCTCGGCGCCGACGTCGCGGTCGCGCAGATCGCGCCGCGGGTCAGCGCCGCAGCCGGCGACGCGGCGGGCACCAGCGACGGGGGCGTCGCCGTGTTTCGCGGATTGCCGTTCGCGGCAGCGCCGGTCGGCGCGCTGCGCTGGCATGCGCCCGAGCCGGCCGCGCCGTGGTCCGGAGTTCGACCGGCCACGACGTTCGGCAAGGCCTGCCCACAGGACCGCAGCGTCTCGGTTGACCAGGCCGGCGATCCGGGACCCACGTCGGAGGACTGCCTCTTCCTCAACATCTGGACGCCGCGCGTCGAAGCCAGTGCGAAGCTGCCGGTGATGGTGTGGATCCACGGCGGCGCGTTCGTGATCGGTGCCGGCAGCCAGAGCCTCTATGACGGCACCGCGCTGGCCAAGCGCGGCGCCGTCGTCGTGACGTTCAACTATCGGCTCGGCGCGCTCGGCTTCTTCTCGCACCCGGCGCTCGACCGCGCCGAGCCGAACGGACCGGTCAACTTCGGCCTGCTCGACCAGATCGCGGCGCTGCGCTGGGTCCAGGCGAACATCGCGGCGTTCGGCGGCGACCCGAAGAACGTGACCGTCTTCGGCGAGTCGGCCGGTGCGCAAAGCGTGCTTGCACTGTTCACGTCACCGCTCGCGAGCGGCCTGTTTCAGCGCGGCATCGCGCAGAGCGCCTACGGCATCCCGAGTCACACGCGAGCGAAGGCACTGGGCACGGGCTTGGGCGTAGCGGATGCGGCCGGTCTCGGCGGTGCCGGCGCAACGCTCGAACAGCTGCGCGCGATCCCGGCCGATCGATTCTCCGAGATCGCCAAGGGCCAGCTCGCGCTGTCACCCAGCCTCGTCGTCGGTGACGCGGTCCTGCCCGAGCCCATCCTCACCGCGTTCCAGCGCGGCCGCGAAGCGAGGCTGCCGCTGATCGTGGGCAGCAACAGCGACGAGGCGAGCGTGGCGGTCGCGTTCGGCATCGACCCCGCGGCGCTGGTGAAGCGGCTGGGCGTCGCACGCATCGCCATCAAGCCGCTCTATCCGGGGCAGGAAGACGAGGCCGCACTCGGTCGCGAGGTCGCCACCGATGTGGTGTTCGCGACCTACGCGCGCCGCGTCGCCTACCTGCACTCGACCCGCGCGCCGACCTGGCGCTACTTCTTCAGCCGGGTCGCCGACAACCTGCGCCCGCAACTCGCCAGTGGCGTCCCCCATGGCGGCGAGATCGCAGCGGTGTTCGACCTCGACGACGGTTGCCGATGCCTCGGCGCGCCGCTCACCGAAGCGGACCGGGTCGCGGCGCGCCGCGTCGCCGACTACTGGGTCGCGTTCGCCCGCAGCGGCGTGCCCGCAGCCGCCGACGCAGCGGCGTGGCCCCGCGACGGAAAGCGTCGAGCCGAGACGCTCGAGTTCGGTGCCGAAGGCATCGTGCCGCGCACCGACTTTCGCCGGCGCCGGCTCGACACCTTCATCGGCGCCCTCAACGTGATCGGGATGTTCTCGGACCGGTGATCCGCCGCTCGCAGCTCAGCGGCCCTTGTCCTTGTCTTTATGCTTGTCCTTGTCGTGCCCGCGGCCATGGCCCTCGTCGTGGCCGCGGTCCCGGTCGTCGCGGTCGTGGCCACGCTCGTCCTGCCGCTCCCAGCCACGATGGCGGCCGCGGTCCCAGCCCGGATGCTCGTGCTCGTAGCGTTCGCGAACCCAGTCGTCGCGCACGAAGTACACGGGCTGCCCGCAGGCGCGATAGCGACCGCAGTAACGGCGCCAGTTCTGCTCATGAGCCGGCGGCACGTAGAGATACACCGGCTGCTGCTCGACGACCACGCGCGGCTGGTAGATGACGACCGGCTCGGGGCGATACAGCGCCGGCGGCGGCACCTCGCCGATGCGGATGCGGCCGTAGACACCCGGCTGATTTATGCCGATGTTGGCGCTGACTTGCGCCTCGGTCGAAGTCGCTGCGCCGAAGGCGGCGGCGGCGAGCGTCAGGGCGAGAATCGTTGTCTTCATGGATGTCTCCGGATCGAGTGGTGACTAGCGAACGCGCCGATCCTGCGCCACGCGGACAGCCGCGGGGTGAAGAATCCTTGCCGAAGCCGCGCAGGACAACACGCCGGGCCCTCTGGCTCGATCTGATCCGATGGGACCGCCCGGCCGGCACGCTCCTTCTGCTCTGGCCGACGCTCTCGGCCCTGTGGATCGCGGCGGGCGGCTTTCCGGGCTGGCACCTGCTGGCGGTGTTCACGCTCGGCACCTTCCTGATGCGCAGCGGCGGCTGCGCCTTCAACGACGTCGCCGATCGTGAATTCGACCGCCACGTCAAGCGCACGGCGGCGCGGCCGGTAACGAGCGGGGCCGTCTCACCGCGCGAGGCGTTGGCCGTCGGCGCGGTGCTGGCGCTGCTCGCCTTCGCGCTCGTGCTGACCACGAACCGGGCGGCCATCGCCTGGAGCTTCGCCGCCGTCGCCGTGACGCTGCTCTACCCATTCAGCAAGCGCGTGTTCGCGATGCCGCAGGCGGTCCTCGGCGTCGCCTTCAGCTTCGGCATCCCGATCGCCTTCGCGGCGGTGCAGGGCAGCGTACCGGCGTTGGCCTGGTGGCTGCTGCTCGGCAACCTCTTCTGGGTGCTCGCCTACGACACCGAGTACGCGATGGTCGACCGCGACGACGACCTCCGGATCGGCATCAAGACCTCGGCGATCACCCTCGGTCGCTTCGATGTCGCGGCGGTGATGGCGTTCTATGCTGCCTTCCTCGCCGTCTGGGCGGGGCTCGGCGCCGGGCTCCACTATCGCTGGCCGTACTTCGCCGGCCTCGCGGTAGCAGCGCTGATCGCGCTCTGGCACTACACGCTGATCCGCGGCCGCGACCGCGACGGCTGCTTTCGCGCCTTTCGTCTCAACCACTGGCTCGGCTTCGCGATTTTCGCGGGCGTGGTCGGAGGGGTACTGTCATCGTGAGCGACAGCGAAGGATCTCGCCGTCGCAGGTCTGCGAGATCCTTCGCTTTGCTCAGGATGACGCCGCAGTGCCGGCCTCAGGCGGCCACCAGCTCGGCGCCTTCGATCGCCTTCATGGCGCCGACCAACGCGTCGACCGCGAGGTCGATCTGCTCGCGCTCGATCGTCAGCGCCGGCGCCAGGCGGACGACGGTGCCGTGGGTGTCCTTGGTGAGGACGCCGAGGCCGACGAGCTCGTCGCAGATGCGGCGCGCGCTCGCGAACGCCGGGTCGAACTCGACGCCGACGAAGAGGCCCTTGCCGCGCACATCGACGATCGCCGGGTGATCAAGCGCGCGCAGACGGCCGAGCAGGTAGGCGCCCTGCCGCTCGGCGTTGGCGCAGAACGGGCCGCTCTCGAGCAACTCGAGGGCGGCTTCGCCCACCGCCGCGGCGAGCGGATTGCCGCCGAAGGTGCTGCCGTGGTCGCCGGGCGTGAAGACCGCCATGACGTCTTCGCGGGCCAGGAAGGCGCTCACCGGCAGCAGGCCGCCGCCGAGCGCCTTGCCGAGGGTGAGGCCGTCGGGGCGCACGCCTTCGTGGTCGCAGGCGAGCAGGCGGCCGGTACGGCCGAGGCCGGTCTGGACCTCGTCGGCGATCATGAGGACGTTGCGGCGTGTGCAGATCTCGCGCACGGCGCGCAGGTAGCCGGCCGGCGGCACGACGATGCCGGCCTCGCCCTGCACCGGCTCGACGATGAAGGCGGCTGTGTCCGGCGTGATGGCCGCTTCCAGCGCGGCAGCGTCGCCGAACGGCACGCTGGCGAAGCCGGGTGTGAACGGGCCGAAGCCGTCGCGGTATTGGGCCTCGCTCGAGAAGCTCACGATGGTGGTGGTGCGACCCGCGAAGTTGCCGGCGGCGACCAGGATCTGCGCCTGGCCATCGGCCACGTCCTTGACCTGGTAGGCCCACTTGCGGGCGGCCTTGATTGCCGTCTCGACCGCCTCTGCGCCCGTGTTCATGGGCAGGGCGCGGTCCATGTCCGTCATCCGGCACAGACGCTGCAGGAACGGACCGAGCCGCGCGGTATGGAAGGCGCGGCTGGTGACAGCCAGTCGCCCTGCCTGCTCGCGCAGCACCTCGACCAGGGCCGGGTGCGAGTGGCCGAAGCTCACCGCCGAATACGCCGACATCATGTCGAGATAGCGGCGGCCGGCGGTGTCGAACAGCCAGACGCCGTCGCCGCGCTCGAGCGTGACGGCCAGCGGCGCGTAATTGCGGGCGCCGTGGCGCCGCTCGAGTTCGAGCGGCGAGGCGTGGATCTGACCGGGACTGTTTGCGAGGGCGGCGGCGCGAAGGGCGGCTGTCATGGAAGGCTCCGGATCGGCGGTCTGTCGTTGCCGTCGACTCTACGCAGAAAGGCCCGAAAGGTGCTTTCCATTCCATGCGACACAGCCCGGCGAAATGCACGTTCCTTGCGCTCGCTGCGCGATAATCGGCGAATGCCTGCACCCCTCTCGGCCACCGACCGAAAGATCCTTGTCGCTCTTCAACGCCATGGTCGGGCCAGCAACGTCGAGCTCGCGGCCGAGGTTCATCTCTCGGCACCGCAATGCTTTCGCCGCACCCGCGCTCTCGAGGAGCGCGGCGTCATTCGCGGCTACGCGGCCCAGGTCGACGGCGAGGCGCTCGGCCTCGGCGTCACCGCGTATGTCAGCGTGCGCATCGCCGGCGATCAGTTCGGCCGTGTTCGCGAGATCGAGCAGGAGATCGCGGCATCGCCGCAGATCCTCGAATGCCACGCCGTCTCGGGCGACTCCGACTACCTGCTCAAGGTCGTGGCCCACGACCTCAAGAGCCTGTCGCAGTTCCTGACCGACCATCTCATGCAGATTGCCGGTGTCGACGACGTGCGCTCGATGATCTGCCTCGAGGAGGTCAAGCCGGCATCACCGCTGCCGGTGCCCGACTGAGCTTTTCGCTCCGGCTTCAGACCCAGCCGAGGACGCGGCCGACGCCGAACGCGAAGTAGCCGCAGACGGCGATCAGCACCGCACCTTCGACACGGCGAACGCGCCCCGCAGAGGCCGGCTGCCACGTTGCCGATTGCGGCATGCCGGTCTCGACCGCGGGCACGACCTGCGAAGGTGCCGACGGTTCGACGAGCGGCGCGCGGGCGACAACGGGCGAACGCGTGAGAGCGGGCAGCGGCATGGCGCCACCGCCATCGAAAGCGACAAAACCACTGACAGGGGCGAGGGGGAACGACGATTTCAGAAACATGGGAGCCTTCGTATTCTGGGAAGAACGGTGCCGAAAGTGGGGCCGCAGCGAAAGCGATTGTCTGGAAGCGCGCGCTCGGGCGTGGCAGTGTCTTCGTGCCGAAATCCACGTCGCCGATTCGAGTTGGAAGAGGCTGCCGATTCCGCACGCTAGGCACTCACGGCGCCGACCAACGGCAAGCGTACCGACCCGCGTCAGGGGTAGAGGCCGCGCGCCTCGCGAGCAATCAGGATGCGCTCGCAGGCGACCGCGAAGGTCGCCGAAAGGGGCGGGCTGGCAGCCCAGCGCCTGAAGAAGGTCAAGCGTCCGCTGCGGCCCCGTTCAGTTTGCTCTATGCGCGACGCGCCTTGCGGCGCCGGGACGCCATTCCAAGCGCGGCGAAGCCGGCAAGCATCATGGCGTAAGTCTCTGGCTCGGGCACCGGCGAGACGACCGGACCCCGGTCCACGAGAGCAATGTTGTCGAGCCCATTGCTGTTGTCGCCACCTGGGTCACCATTGCTGAACACCAAGTTCGTCGACGCTCCGGTCGCGACGAAGCCGTAAGCAAACTGTTGCCAGCTCAGCGACGTCGCGTTGATCATCGAATTGACGGCCGAGAACGACTGCACGCCGTTGATCCCGAGGTTGACCGTGCTTGTCGTACCGAAGATCGAACCCCCGGTGGTGTTGCCGACGAAGAACGTCACATCGTATCGGTGCCCCGCGATCGTGGAAAGAGTCTGCGAGATGCCTTCGCTGGAATTGCTGCCATTGCCTGTGAGGTCAAGCCACTGCGCGCCATTCTGGGCCTGGAAGGAAACGCCGAGCTGCGTGAAACTGGTGCTGACGATTGACACCACGGTGCCGGCCGGCCCCACGACGGTCCATCCCGGTATCGCGACGGAACCGACGACGAAATCGGTGAAGCTTCCACGCTCAACCGGCGGCAGCTCGAAGCTTCCGTTCTGGACTTGCGCGTTCGCCGCTCCGGCAGCCAACAGAAAAGCGACTCCGAGCCCTAGGACACTGGACTTCATTGGATCGACTCCGTATGCGTAAAGATGCGGCTCCTGAAATCGAGAGCCGCCGTGGAAGGCGTGGCGAAGACCCAGTTTCGGGGCACCGCAGCGCGTCTGGTACCCCGCGGTCAGGGGGTGGCTGGCGCACGCCGGCAGAGCTACGGGTACAGCCCGCGCTCCTCGCGAGCCATCAGGATGCGCTCGCAGGCGACTGCGAAGGTCGCGGTGCGCAGGCTGACCTTGTGGCGGTCGGCGGTGTCCCAGATTTTTTTCAACGCGTCGACCATGATCTTGTCGAGGCGCACGTTGATCTCGTCTTCGCTCCAGAAGAACGACGAAAAGTCCTGCACCCATTCGAAGTAGCTGACGGTGACGCCGCCGGCATTGCAGATCACATCGGGCACGACGAGGATGCCGCGGTCGCCGAGGACGTCGTCGGCCTCCGGCAGCGTCGGCCCGTTGGCGCCTTCCAGCACCAGTCTGGCCTTGATGCCGCGCGCGCGCTCCGGGGTGATCTGGCCTTCGAGCGCGGCCGGGATCAGGATGTCGCAGTCGACGTCCCAGAACGCTTCGTTGTCAATGCGTTCGCCGCCCGGCACCTTGGAGATACCGTTCTCGTGCGTGATGGCACCGATCGTGTTGGCCATGTCGAAGCCGGCCGGGTTGACGATCGTGCCGGTGTGGTCCTGCATCGCCACCAGCTTGGCGCCGGCCTGCACGAACAGCTCGGCCGCCGAGGCGCCGACGTTGCCCATGCCTTGCACGGCGACGCGCGCGCCGTCGAGGTTCAGGCCGATTCGCCGCGCCGCCTCGCGGCCGGTCACGAACACACCGCGGCCGGTGGCCTTGACGCGGCCGAGCGAGCCGCCGAGATGGATCGGCTTGCCGGTGACAACGCCGGTCGCCGTCGTGCCGGTGTTCATCGAGTACGTGTCCATCATCCACGCCATGATCTGGGCGTTGGTGTTCATGTCGGGCGCCGGGATGTCGCGCTGCGGGCCGATGATGATGCCGATCTCGCTCGTGTAGCGGCGGGTCATGCGCTCGAGCTCCTTCAGCGACAGCAGCTTCGGGTCGACGCGGATGCCGCCCTTGGCGCCGCCATACGGCAGGTTCACCGCCGCGCACTTCACCGTCATCCAGGCCGACAGCGCCATGACCTCCTCGAGCGTCACGTCGGGGTGATAGCGGACGCCGCCCTTGCCCGGGCCGCGCGACAGGTTGTGCTGGACCCGAAAGCCTTCGAAGTGGGCGACCGAGCCGTCGTCCATCTCGATCGGCACGTCGACGATGAGGGCGCGCTTCGGTCGCTTGAGCGTCTCTGACCAGCGCGCCAGCGGCCCCAGGTACGGCAGCACGCGATCGACCTGCGCGAGGTAGGTGTGCCAGGGGCTGGTCGCCGTTGGCGTGAGGTAGGAGAGGTAGCTCATGGTCGGGCCCGGGGGCGGATGACGGAGCCGATCAGGCCCCGGGAAAGATCGACGAGCGCGCCGGCGGCGCCGCCGGCTTGCCGAGCGCCTCGGCGCGCGCCTGCGCCGCGCGGACGGCGGCAATGACCGCGCCGCGCACGCCGGCAGCCTCGAGCACGGCGACGGCCGCCTCGGTGGTGCCACCCGGCGACGTCACCTGCTGGCGCAGCTCGGCCGGCGACTGCAGCGACACCGCCGCCAGCGCTGCCGAGCCGGCCACCGTCTGTTCGGCGAGCCGCCGCGCCGCGTGGGCCGGCAGGCCCATCTGGCGGCCGGCTTCGAGCATCGCCTCGAGAAGCAGAAAGACATACGCGGGGCCAGAGCCCGACAGCGCCGTGACGGCGTCGAGCTGCTGCTCGGCGCCGAGCCAGACCAGCTCTCCAGTGAGACCGAGCAGCGCCTCGGCGTCGGCACGGTCGTCGGCAGTCACGGCCGGCCGCGCGAACACGCCGGCGATGCCCTGGCCGATCAGCGCCGGCGTGTTCGGCATGGCGCGGACGACGCGTTCGCTGCCGGTGGCGTTGACGATAGCGTCGCTGCGAATGCCGGCCATCACGCTCAGTTGCAGTGCCGAATCGACGGTGCCGATGCACGGCTTGGCCGCGGCCTCGAAGGCCTGCGGCTTGACGGCCCAGACGACGATGTCGGCGGCCTGGAGTGCCGGACCGCCGCTGGAGCGGGCGACGACGCCGAAGCGGCCGACCAGCGTCCGGCGGGTCGATTCGTTCGGCTCGACGACGACGAGCGACGGGCCCGGGCGGCCGGCTTTCACCAGTCCGCCGATGATCGCCTGCGCCATGTTGCCGCCGCCGATGAAGACGATGTTGCGCATCCGGCCAGTGTAAGCAGTGGCGGCGGATCGGCCGCGTCGGTCAGCGCGTCGCCGGGCGACTGCCGAAGATCGCGGTGCCGATGCGCACCATCGTCGCGCCGGCGGCGATCGCCGCTTCGAGGTCGCCGCTCATGCCGGCAGAGATCGTGTCGAGGGGCAGGCCGTCGCGGCGAAGCGTTTCGAACAGTGCGTGCAAGTCGCGATGCGGCCGCTGCTGCGCCTCGATATCGCCCGCGACTTCCGGGATCGCCATCAGCCCGCGCAGGCGCAGCCTCGGCAGCGCCGCCACGGCCCGCGCCAGCGCCGGCAGGCCGAGAGCGTCGACGCCGCTCTTGCTGGCCTCGCCGCTGATGTTGACCTGGATGCAGACCGACAGCGGCGCCAGCGCGGCCGGCCGTTGCGCGCTCAGGCGCTCGGCGATCTTGAGGCGGTCGACCGTGTGGACCCAGTCGAAGTGCTCGGCCACGATGCGGGTCTTGTTGGCCTGCAGCGGTCCGATCAGATGCCACTCGATCGCCGGGCGGAGATCGGCGAGCGCCGCGATCTTGTCGACGCCCTCCTGCACGTAGTTTTCCGCGAAGGCGCGCTGGCCGCAGGCATGGGCTTCGCGCACCGCATCGGCGGCCACCGTCTTCGTCACGGCGAGCAACGTGACGCTTTGCACGGGCCTGTGCGCGGCCGCACAGGCGCTTGCAATGCGCTCGTTCACGCGAAGGAGCTTGTCTGCGATCATTGCACTACTGTGCCGCAGGCGCCGCCCGGCGAGCGCGGTCGAGGCGGCCCGGCACCCACTTCCTGAAGACCCATGGACATCACCCAACTGCTGGCGTTTTCGGTCAAGAACAAGGCCTCCGACCTGCACCTGTCGGCCGGCCTGCCGCCGATGATCCGCGTTCATGGCGACGTGCGCCGCATCAATGTCGACCCGCTCGAGCACAAGCAGGTGCACGACATGGTGTACGACATCATGAACGACTCGCAGCGCAAGAACTACGAGGAGACGCTCGAATGCGACTTCTCGTTCGAAATCCAGGGCCTGGCGCGCTTTCGCGTCAACGCCTTCAACCAGAACCGCGGCGCCGGCGCCGTGTTCCGCACGATCCCTTCGAAGATCCTCACGCTCGAGCAGCTCAACTGCCCGCCGGTCTTCGCCGAGTTGTCGATGAAGCCGCGCGGCATGGTGCTCTGCACCGGCCCGACCGGCTCGGGCAAGTCGACGACTCTCGCCGCGATGGTCAACCACCTCAACGAGAACGAGTTCGGCCACGTGCTCACGGTCGAAGACCCGATCGAGTTCGTGCACGAGTCGAAGAAGTGCCTCATCAACCAGCGTGAGGTCGGGCCGCACACGCTCAGTTTCTCGAACGCGCTGCGCTCGGCGCTGCGTGAAGACCCCGACGCGATCCTCGTCGGCGAGATGCGCGACCTCGAAACGATTCGCCTCGCACTCACGGCCGCGGAGACCGGCCACCTCGTGTTCGGGACGCTGCACACCTCGAGCGCTGCCAAGACCGTCGACCGCATCGTCGACGTCTTCCCTGCGGCCGAAAAGGAAATGGTGCGGTCGATGCTCTCGGAGTCGCTCATCGGCGTGATCTCGCAGACGCTCTGCAAAACCAAGGACGGCGCCGGCCGCGTCGCCGCGCACGAGATCATGCTGGGGACCGCCGCGATCCGAAACCTCATCCGCGAAAGCAAGATCGCGCAGATGTACTCGGCGATCCAGACCGGCAACTCGATCGGCATGCAGACGCTCGACCAGAACCTCGCCGACCTCGTCCGCCGCAACATCGTTTCCCCCTCGGAAGCGCGTGCCAAGGCGAAGTTCCCCGAAAACTTCCCCGGCTGATCAGAGGACCGTCATGGAACGCGACCAGGCATCGAAATTCGTCAACGACCTGCTGCGCCTGATGGTGTCGCGCAACGGCTCCGATCTCTTCCTGACGGCCGACTTCCCGCCCGCGATCAAGGTCGACGGCAAGGTCACCAAGGTCTCGCCGCAGCCGCTTACCGGCCAGCACACGCTGGCGCTCACGCGTTCGATCATGAACGACAAGCAGGCGGCCGAATTCGAGCGCACCAAGGAGTGCAACTTCGCGGTGGCGCCGCAGGGCATCGGCCGCTTTCGCGTCAACGCCTTCGTGCAGCAGGGCCACGTCGGCCTCGTCATGCGGACGATCCCGCAGATCCTGCCGACGATCGACAGCATGAACCTGCCGCACATCCTGAAGGACATCGCGGTCGCCAAGCGCGGGCTGGTGATCTTCGTGGGTGCCACCGGCTCGGGCAAGAGCACGTCGCTGGCGGCGATGGTCGATCACCGCAACGAGAACACCTTCGGCCACATCATCACGATCGAGGACCCGGTCGAGTTCGTGCATCCGCACAAGAACTGCATCGTCACCCAGCGCGAGGTCGGCATCGACACCGACGGCTGGGGCATCGCCCTGAAGAACTCGCTACGCCAGGCGCCCGACGTAATCCTGATGGGCGAGATCCGCGACCGCGAGACGATGGAGCACGCCGTCGCCTTCGCCGAGACCGGCCACCTCTGTCTGGCAACGCTGCACGCCAACAGCGCCAACCAGGCGCTCGACCGGATCATCAACTTCTTCCCGGAAGAGCGGCGCTCGCAGCTGCTGATGGACCTGTCGCTGAACCTGCGCTCGCTGATCTCGCAGCGTCTCCTGCCGCGGCAGGAGGGCAAGGGCCGCGTCGCGGCGGTCGAGATCATGCTCAACACGCCGCTCATCAGCGACCTGATCTTCAAGGGCGAGGTCGCCGAGATCAAGGAGATCATGAAGCGCTCGCGCGAGCTCGGCATGCAGACCTTCGACCAGAGCCTGTTCGATCTCTACGAGAACCAGTCGGTCACGTTCGAAGACGCGCTTCGCAACGCCGATTCGGTCAACGACCTGCGCCTGCAGATCAAGCTGCACAGCCAGCGCGCCCGCTCAAGCGACCTCACGGCCGGCACCGAGCACATGCACATCGTCTAGGGCCGGTGCTGCGGCCGATCGGGCCGCTATGCTCACGACCATGAGCAAGAACTACGACTCGACCCCCCTGCGCAAGGTGGCGTTCCTGGGCCTGGGTGTCATGGGCTATCCCATGGCCGGTCACCTGGCCGGCGCAGGCCACCACGTCACGGTCTACAACCGCACGGCGGCGAAGTCGGCCGAGTGGGTCGCCGCCCATGGCGGTGCCGCCGCGCCGACGCCGGCCGCGGCGGCAGCGGCGGCCGACATCGTCTTCGCCTGCGTCGGCAACGACGACGACCTGCGCTCGGTGACGCTCGGCGACACGGGGGCCTTCGCCGGAATGAAGAAAGGCGCGCTGTTCGTCGACCACACGACGGCTTCGGCCAGCGTCGCCCGCGAGCTCGCTGCGGCGGCGGCCGCCAGGGGCTTTCGCTTCGTCGACGCGCCGGTCTCCGGCGGCAACCTCGGCGCCATCAACGGCGCCCTGACCGTGATGTGCGGAGGCGACGCAGCCGCTTTCGCCGAAGCCAGGCCGGTGGCGATGGCGTTCGCCAAGGCGATGACGCTGCTCGGGCCCAGCGGCTCCGGACAGCTCGCCAAGATGGTCAACCAGATCGCGATCGCCGGCCTCGTGCAGGGGCTGTCGGAAGCGATCGCTTTCGGCGAGCGCTCCGGGCTCGACATGAAGGCCGTGCTCGAAGTCATCGGCAAGGGCGCGGCGCAGAGCTGGCAGATGGACAACCGCGGCCCGACGATGATCGACGGCCAATTCGACTTCGGCTTCGCCGTCGACTGGATGAGGAAGGACCTCGGCATCGCGCTCGACGAATCCCGCCGCAACGGCGCCCGACTGCCCGTGACGGCGCTCGTCGACCAGTTCTATGCCGACGTGCAGGCGTCGGGCGGCAACCGCTACGACACCTCGAGCCTGATCAAGCGCCTGCGCTAGTCAGGGGGAGCTCGCCGGCTTCGCGACGCTTCTCGGCGCCGTGTTCGCGAGCTCCGATTCGCTCAGGATCTCGAACACCCGCACCACCTTCGCGACACCGCCGACGCCACGCGCGATCTCGGAAGCGCGGGTCGCCTCGCGCTCGGTGACGCGGCCCATCAGGAAAACCACCGCGCGGTGGGTGACTACCTTGACCGAGCTCGCGAACACGTCCTTGGCGTCGAACAGGCTGGCCTTCACCTTGGTAGTGATGAAGACGTCTTTCGTGCGCTCGCCGAAGGTGTTGAAGGGGCCGACCCGAAGCTCGTTGACGACCGACTGCACATTCGGGATGCGCGCCACGACCTGCTCGGCCGTCGTCTTGTCGGCCTCGTTCGGCACCTCGCCGGTGAGCAGCACGAGGCGGTTGTAGCTCGTGGTGTTGACGCTGGCGCGGTCGCCGAAGGCCTCGCCCATGCGGCCCTTCGACTTCAGCTCGATGACTTCGTCTTCGATCTGCGAGCCCGAGGTGCGGCGGTCGGTCGCGACCATCGCGCCGCCGACGACGGCGCCGCCGACGATGAGCGGAGCGCAGGCCGAGAGCAGGGTCGCGGCGGCAAGCGCGGCGACGGCGAGCCGGCACACGCGCGCGCCGGCCGAAGCATTACGGATCATGTGTTTTCCTGTTCGCCGAGCAGTTGCAGGTCGACCGCGTCGCACAGGCAGTGGATCACCAGCAAGTGCACTTCCTGGATGCGCGCGGTCCGCTCGTGCGGCACGCAGATGTGGACGTCGGTCTCGCCGAGCTTGTCGCGCATCTTGCCGCCGGTGTTGCCGGTGAGCGCCACGACCGTCATCTCTTTCTTGCGGGCGGCCTCGACGGCGGCCAGCACGTTGGCCGAGTTGCCGCTCGTCGACATCGCCAGCAGCACGTCGCCCGGCTGGCCGAGCGCCTCGACCTGCTTCGCGAACACGACCTCGTAGCCATAGTCGTTGCCGACGGCGGTGAGGATCGAGGTGTCGACGGTGAGCGCGATGGCGGCCAGGCCGGGCCGCTCCCGCTCGAAGCGGCCGACGAATTCCGCCGCGAAATGCTGGGCGTCGGCCGCCGAGCCGCCGTTGCCGCAGGCGAGCACCTTGCCACCGCCGGTGATACAGCCGACGAGGGCGCTCACCGCATCGGCGATCGGCTTGCTGAGCACCTCGGCAGCGGCGTACTTGAGGTCGGCGCTGTCGAAAAACTGCTGCTGGATGCGTTGCTCGAGCATGGTCACGGATGATATGACACGACTTTTCGCGACCGGTTCAACTCAACCCGCGTCGAACGCGGCACGCAGCCACTCGATCCGTTCGCCATCGACGGCGACGACGTCGAAGCGGCACGGCGGCGGCGACGCCATGCGACTCACGAAGTATGTTGCCGCCAGCACGATGCTTCTCTGCTTGGCGATGCCGATGCTTGCTGCGGCACCGCCGAAGAGAGCGCTCTTTCGCGCCCGCACTTCGACGAAAACCAGCGTGCCGTCGCGGTCGCGAAGGATCAGGTCGACCTCGCCGCCGCGCGCCCGCGGCCCGCGCGCGACCCGATAATTGCGCTGCACCAGCGTCAGGCCTTGCGCCAGCAAGTGGTCGAGGGCGCGGGCCTCGGCAGCGTCGCCGAGGGCTTGGGTGGTCGCGGAGGTCAAGGGTGGACAGTGGCGGGCAGCTCGTGCGGGTCGCGGCCGCGTCAGCGGGCAGCCAGCAGTATCCCGCCGCCGCGCTCTACATGGTCGCGACGCCGATCGGCAACCTCGCCGACATCACCCTGCGTGCGATCCACGTGCTCGCCATCGTCGATGCCGTGGCCTGCGAGGACACGCGCCACAGCGCCGCGCTGCTTCGCCATTTCGGGATCGTCAAGCCGCTGCTCGCTGTCCACGAGCACAACGAGCGCGACGCGGCTGCGGCGGTGCTCGAGCGACTGGCCCGCGGCGAGCGCGTCGCCTATGTCAGCGATGCCGGCACGCCGGCCCTGAGCGACCCCGGCGCGGTGCTGGCGGCGGCCGCGCGCGCGGCCGGTCATGCGGTGCTCGCGATTCCCGGCGCGAGCAGCGCGCTCGCCGCGATCTCGGTGGCCGGCGACACCGCTGCCGACGGTTTCACATTCGTCGGCTTCCTGCCGGCCAAGGGCAGTGATCGAAGCCGGCGCCTCGCCGAGGTCGCCGCGGCGAGGTCGACGCAGGTTCTGTTCGAGGCGCCGCACCGGATCGAGTCGCTGGCAGCTGCGCTCGGCGTTGCCTGCCCCGAGCGCACGACGACGATCTGCCGCGAGCTCACCAAGCAGTTCGAGACGACGGCGGCGATGCCGGCACGCGAGCTCGGTGGCTGGCTCGATGCCGACCCGAACCGCGTCCGCGGCGAATTCGTGCTCGTGCTCCACGCGATGCCGCGGCCAAGCGATGACGAAGACAACATTTCCGCTCACGACGCCTTGCTCGCACCGCTGCTCGCTGCCCTGCCGCTAAAACAGGCCGTGGCGCTGGCCGCCGAAATCGGCGGGGCGCCACGGAACGCGCTCTACGCGCGTGCTTTGCAGTTGAAGGGCACCGGCTCTTCGAAGGAAGACCCGCCGCCCTGATCGGCCGCCTTACTTCTTCGCGACCTGGGCGTCGTGCTTCTCGGCGTGGATGCTCTTGCTGGCGCGGTTCTGCATGTGCGCGAGGTGCTTGCGCTCCTTGGCGGTGACGACGCCGTCGGCCTTGGCCGTGGCTTCGGCACCGGCGATGCGGCCTTGCTGCTTGTCGAGCCGGTTCGTTTCGCGGGCGTTGAGCTGCCCCGAGGCGACGCCGGCATCGATGCGCGCCTGCTGCTTGGCTTCGCGGACATCGACACGCGGCGTCACCGGTGCGGTGGCTTGCGCGAAGGCGCCGAGCGAAGCGATGGCCAGCGTGAGGCCGGTGGCGAGGGTCTTGACGTTGATCATGGTGTGCTCCTGAAGGGGGTGCTGTGGGGGTGGATTGCGAGGCCTGCCTCACCACAACGAAGCCCGCGGCATGATGCCGACATCCCGGCCGTAAAGGTTTGTGAAAGCGCCCGCGCTCCTACAATTCGTTCCTGCTCCGAGGACACCTTCCATGATCTCCCGCGAACCGACGATCGAACGCCTCGCCATCGCCCGCGCCTTGCTGCTCGAGCCGTTCGGGCTCGACGAGGCCAAGCTCGCCCATGCGCTCGGCGTCATCGCCGCGCACCGCATCGACGATGCCGATCTCTATTTCCAGTACACCCGCAGTGAAGGCTGGAGCCTCGAGGAAGGCATCGTCAAGAGCGGCAGCTTCGGCATCGACCAAGGCGTCGGTGTGCGCGCGGTCGCCGGCGAGAAGACGGCGTTCGCGTACTCCGACGACATCTCCGAAGCCGCGCTGCTCGACGCCGCACGCACGGTGCGAACGATCGCCGCGTCGGGGCAGAGCAAGAGCGTCAAGCTCATCGGCAAGGGCAAGGGCCAGCGCGCGCAGTCGCTCGCCGGCAGCCGCGTGCTCTACGCGCCGATGGACCCGATCGCCACGCTCGACAGCACGCAGAAGGTGGCGCTGCTCGAGAAGGTCGAGAAGCTGGCGCGCTCGAAGGACCCCCGCATCGTCCAGGTGATGGCCGGGCTGGCCGGCGAGTACGACGTGATCCTCGTCGCCCGCGCCGACGGCACCATCGCCGCCGACGTGCGGCCGCTGGTGCGCCTGTCGGTCACGGTGATCGCCGAGCAGACGGTGGACGGCGTCGTGCGCCGCGAGTCCGGCAACGGCGGCGGCGGCGGCCGCTTCGGCCTCGGCTACTTCCAGGACGACGTGATCGCGAGCTATGTCGAATCGGCCGTCAACGCCGCGCTCACCAACCTCGAGTCGCGGCCGGCGAAGGCGGGGATGATGAGCGTCGTGCTCGGACCGGGCTGGCCCGGCGTGCTGCTGCACGAAGCCATCGGCCACGGCCTCGAGGGCGACTTCAACCGCAAGGGCGCGAGCGCCTTCACCGGCCGCATCGGCCAGCGCGTGGCGGCCAAGGGCGTGACCGTGCTCGACGACGGCACCCTGCCCGATCGCCGCGGCTCGCTCAACGTCGACGACGAAGGCAACGCGACGCAGAAGAACGTGCTCATCGAAGACGGCATCCTGAAGGGCTACATCCAGGACTCGATGAACGCGCGCCTGATGGGTGTGGCACCCACCGGCAACGGCCGCCGCGAGAGCTACGCCGCGGTGCCCATGCCGCGCATGACCAACACCTACATGCTGGGCGGCGACAAGACCCGCGAGGAGATCGTGGCCGGCCTCAAGCGCGGCCTTTACGCCACCAACTTCGGCGGCGGCCAGGTCGACATCACGAGCGGCAAGTTCGTGTTCTCGGCGAGCGAGGCGTTCTGGGTCGAGAACGGCAAGATCCAGTACCCGGTGAAGGGCGCGACGCTCATCGGCAACGGCCCCGACGCGCTGACCCGCGTGAGCGCCATCGGCAACGACATGGCGCTCGACACCGGCGTCGGCGTCTGCGGCAAGGAAGGCCAGAGCGTGCCGGTGGGCGTGGGCCAGCCGACGCTGCGCATCGACCGGCTCACCGTCGGCGGGACGGCTTAGCTGCCGGCAACGTGATCTGCGGTTCCGTGTTCGGCAACGGCGCCCCTGAGACCTCGCCGCCCCCGTACAGCTCGAACAGGCTTGCGCAGGCGGGGCTCGAAGCGGGTTCCGAGAGAGACAGCCTGGGTGCCCAGCCGGCGCCGTCGATGATCTTCAGGGGATCGTTGCGACCCTGCCATGGCCTTGCATCGACGACCACGCCGAGATTGCCAGCGCGAAGGAATCGCACCCGTGCCAAAAGCTGCTCGGGAATGTGCGCGCCTAGGTCCACCAGGAAACGCGCGTAGGCGGCATCGCAGCGATACACCGCGTACACGTGGTCCGCTTCGGCATATCGCGGCGCGACAACTGCCGAACGCTTGAACAGCAGATAGCGGCCAATTTCGTCCAACGATTCGGGATCGACGCTGGATCCCTCGGCGGCCGCGATCTGGTCACGGGTGAACGACAGCTCGCCATCGAACACGAACGGCGCGAGCAGCTCGCGCGTTCGGGGATCGGCCGTGAGGGGCGACCGATCGACGCCTTTGACGCAAAGACCTTGCGGATCCAGGACCTGCGCCGTTCGGCGGTGGTCCTCGCCCTTGCCGGTGACATCGAGGTCTCTTGCCCATCCGAACGGCCCGAACTCGACGGTCCTGGCCAGGTCGCAGGTGATCGTTTGATCGCGCTGCGCGCCGGACTCGATCAACACCGGCGCCCGACGGGCGCCGAGCGGGTAGGGGCCGTGCTTCAGGCCACGCACATCGATCCGGTAGACGGCGAGTGCGCCCGGATCGACCGCGCTGAAGGACAAGCGAACGAGCGGCGCGGGCCAGACCGCAAGCAGCGGCATGCAGAGGACGATGAAGATGGCGGCGGCCGTTGCGGCGAAGCGCCACGCGGGCGGAGGACGTTGCCTCGACTTCCATCGCGACGAAGCGATCCACGTGGTGACCAGGCAAGCCGCTCCTGCCGTCGCGAACACGACGGCCAGGCCCGCGAGATCCCTGTCGAGCAGGCCGAGCACGTAGGAGCCGAAGCGCACCTCGAGGCCGCTGCCGGCGAGCACGGCGGAGGCGGCCGCGATCAACAGGAAGGCCGGCCCGACGAGGCTGAGCAGGAAGAGCTTCTTTCCGCCCGGCTGCACACCGCCAGCCACCGCCGGGCCTTCCAGCATCAGACCACTTTGACGTCGAGCGTCGGCAAGCCGGCGATCTCGCCACGCATCACGTCGCCCACGACCACCGGCCCGACGTTCTCCGGCGTGCCGCTGTAGATGATGTCGCCCGGCATCAGCTCGAAAGCCTGGCTCAGCTTCGAGATCTGCTCGGCCACACTCCAGATCATCTGGTTCAGGTCGGCACTCTGCTTGACGGCACCGTTCACCTTCAGCGAGATCGCGCCTTTCGTGAAATGGCCGACCTGGGCGACGCGATGGATCGGCCCGATCGGCGCCGAGCGGTCGAAGCTCTTGCCGATCTCCCACGGCTTCTTCTCGTCGCCCATCGCACGCTGCAGGTCGCGGCGCGTCATGTCGAGGCCGATGGTGTAGCCGTAGACGAGAGCCAGGGCCTGCTCGATCGACACGTCGCGGCCGCCCTTGCCGAGCGCAGCGACGAGCTCGATCTCGTAGTGGTAGTTCTTGGTCAGCGTCGGATAGGGATGATCCGCCGTGGTGCCCGGCGCCACGAACTGGATCGCGTCGCTCGGCTTCTGGAAGAAGAACGGCGGCTCGCGGGTCGGATCCGACCCCATCTCGCGCGCGTGCGCCGCGTAGTTGCGGCCGATGCAGTAGATGCGGCGCACCGGGAACATCTCGTTCGAGCCGACCACCGACAGCATCGGCTGGGCGACGCTGAAGACCGTGCGCGCGCTCGCCGTTGAACCAGCCGGGCCGCCGGCGCTGGCACAGCCGGCGAGCGCGGCGACGGCGGCAGCGCCGCCCGATGACAACACTTTCCTGCGATCCATGGTTTTCGTTTCCTTTGTCGTTGACGCGGCGAAGCCCGGGCGGCTATATTCGCGACCAAGATGTTGCACACTTGGTTCTATGTCTCTTTTGCGTTCTCGCACCGCACGGCGGTTGGAGAGGCAGGCGCGTAGGCAGACGGAGCGCACACCGAATCCAAAACCGCCGGGCGACCCCCGGCGGTTTTTTTTGGCCATCACGATCCGAAGGAAATCGCCATGACAAAGAACAGCAACAGCCCGTCCAGCGGCGAAAGTGCGTATGCGGCCGGCGAACGCACCAGCCGCACCGACGACCTGCGGATCGAGAACGTGACGCCGCTGCCGCCGCCGGAGCACCTGATCCGCTTCTTCCCGATCGCCGGCACGCCGGTGGAAGAACAGATCGGCGCGACGCGCGAATCGATCCGCCGCATCATGAGGAAGGCCGACGATCGCATGCTCGTCATCATGGGTCCGTGTTCGATCCACGACCCGGTCGCCGCCGTCGATTATGCGAAGAAGTTGAAGGCCGAGCGCGATCGCTACGCCGGCACGCTCGAGATCGTGATGCGCGTGTACTTCGAGAAGCCGCGCACGACCGTCGGCTGGAAGGGCCTCATCAACGACCCGTACCTCGACGAGAGCTATCGCATCGACGAGGGCCTGCGCATCGGCCGCCAGCTCCTGCTCGAGATCAACCGACTCGGCATGCCGGCCGGCAGCGAGTTCCTCGACGTGATCTCGCCGCAGTACCTCGGCGACCTGATCGCCTGGGGCGCGATCGGCGCGCGCACGACCGAGAGCCAGGTGCACCGCGAGCTGGCTTCGGGCCTGTCGGCGCCGATCGGCTTCAAGAACGGCACCGACGGCAATATCCGCATCGCCATCGACGCGATCCAGGCCGCGGCGCGCCCGCACCATTTCCTGTCGGTGCACAAGAACGGCCAGGTCGCGATCGTCGAGACCCGCGGCAACACCGACTGCCACGTCATCCTGCGCGGCGGCAAGACGCCGAACTACGACGCCGCCTCGATCGCCGCGGCCTGCCGCGAGATCGAAGCCGCGAAGCTGCCGTGCACGCTGATGGTCGACTGCAGCCATGCCAACAGCAGCAAGCAGCACGGCCTGCAGGTCGCGGTGGCGCGCGACATCGGCAGGCAACTCGAAGCCGGCAACCACTGTATCTTCGGCGTCATGGTCGAAAGCCATCTCCACGCCGGAGCACAGAAGTTCCTCGCCGGCCGCGACGATCCGGCCCAGCTCGCCTACGGGCAGAGCATCACCGACGCCTGCCTCGGCTGGGACGAGTCGCTCGGCGTGCTGCAGGGCCTGAGCGACGCGGTGAAGAAGCGCCGCGAGCGGGCCGGGCAAGACAGCGCCGCCAGCGTCGTCGCCTCGTCATGAGCGGGCTGCGACGCGAGTTGCTGCGGGGCGCCGGCGCTGTGGTGTCGTGGCTCACCATGCCCTCGCTCGCCATCGGCGCCAGCGCATTGCCGCCGATGACCGACGGCCCGTTCTATCCGTCGCTCGACTACCGCGCCCGTGCCCTCGATTGGGACGCCGACCTCACCGTCGTTCGCGGCAAAGAGGCCGACGGCCAGCCGCGACCGCGTGCGATCGGCGAGCACCTCGACCTGTACGGCCGCGTCGTCGATGCCGCCGGCCGCTCGATCGATCGCGCCGAGATCGAGATCTGGCAGTGCGACGCGTTCGGCAGCTACCGCCATCCACGCGGCGCCTCGGCGCGCATCGACGCCGGCTTCCAGGGCTTCGGCGCCAGCCGCAGCGACGGTCAGGGCGGCTATCGCTTCCGCACCATCCGGCCGGTGCCGTACCCGGGCCGCACGCCGCACATCCACGTCAAGCTGCGCCACCCGTCGTTGGGCGAACTGACCTCGCAGTTGTTCGTGCTCGGCGACCCCGGCAACGCCGGCGACTTCCTCTACGCGAGCTTGACGGCCGAGGGCCGCGAAAGCAGCGAGCTGCGATTGCAGCGGGCGCCGGCTGAAGCAGGAGTGACGTGGCTGTGCGAACGCACGCTGGTGGTCGCCTGACGGCTTCATGACCCGCTGTCATCCTGAGCGAAGCGAAGGATCTCGACCTCGCCCAACGTGATCCTTCGCTGCACTCAGGATGACGGGGCTGGACCTTCGGCGTCGCGGGCCAGCTTCTCGCTCTTCCAGTAGACGTCGTCGCCGCCGAGGCCGTCGAGGTTGGCACGGTTGAGGACACGGGCGAGCACGAACAGCAGGTCGCTCAGGCGGTTGAGGTACTGGCGCGGCTCGGCGCGCACCGGCTCGCTGCCGGCGAGCGTGACGACCGCCCGCTCGGCGCGGCGCGCCACCGTGCGGCCGACGTGCGCGAGCGCGGCGCTGCGCGTGCCCGCCGGCAGGATGAATTCCTTCAGGCGCGGCAGGCCGGCGTTGTAGTGGGCGAGGGCCTCGTCGAGGCGCAACACCGCCGCCATCTTCAACAGCTCGAAGCCCGGAATCGATAGCTCGCCGCCGAGGTTGAAAAGCTCGTGCTGGGCGACGACGAGCAGCTCGCGGACGTCGCCCGGCAACGGCTCGGCGAGCAGCACGCCCAGGTTGGAGTTGAGCTCGTCGACGTCGCCCATCGCGGCGATGCGCAAGTGGCTCTTCGGCACCCGGGTGCCATCGCCGAGGCCGGTGGTGCCGTCGTCGCCGGTGCGGGTCGCGATCTGGGAGAGGCGATTGGCCATGAAGTCATCCTATCAGCGAGGGTCAGAGGTTCGACGCAGCAGCAGCGCCTTCCTACAATGCCCTGCGGCCGATCGCGCCGTCGATGCCACAGGAAAGAGCTGTCATGAACGCACCCTTGCCCGCGCACCTGCTGCCCCGACTCGAGCCGCGGGCGGTGCCCGACGAGATGATCGACGCGCTCAAGGCCCACTTCGGCGACCGCTGCTCGACCGCGCTCGCGGTGCGCGAGCAGCACGGCCGCGACGAGTCGCCGATCGACGCGCCGCCGCCGGCCGCCGTCGTCTTCTGCGAGAGCACCGACGACGCTGCCTTCGTCGTCAAGCTCGCCGATCGCCACGCCGTGCCGGTGATTCCGTTCGGCGTCGGCTCGTCGCTCGAGGGCCACCTGCTCGCCGTGCAGGGCGGCGTCTCGATCGACCTCTCGCGCATGAACAAGGTGATCGCCGTCAACGCCGAGGACCTCACGGTCACGGTGCAGGCCGGCGTCACGCGCATGCAGCTCAACGAGGAGATCCGCCACACCGGCCTGTTCTTTCCGATCGACCCCGGCGCCGACGCTTCGCTCGGCGGCATGAGCGCGACGCGCGCCAGCGGCACCAACGCCGTTCGCTACGGCACGATGCGCGAGAACGTGCTCGGCCTGACCGTCGTCACGGCGCAGGGCGAGGTCATCCACACCGGCACGCGCGCCCGCAAGTCGTCGGCCGGCTACGACCTGACGCGGCTGATGATCGGCAGCGAAGGCACCCTCGGCGTGATGACCGAGATCACGCTCAAGGTCTATCCGCTGCCCGAGGCGATGTCGGCCGCGACCTGCACCTTCCCGTCGATCGACGCCGCCGTGCGCACCACGATCCAGATCATCCAGATGGGCATCCCGATCGCGCGCTGCGAGCTGCTCGACCGCCACGCGGTGCGCGCCGTCAACCGGCACGACCACCTCGACCTCACCGAAGCGCCGATGCTGCTGATGGAGTTCCACGGCAGCGAAGCCAGCGTCGCCGAGCAGGCGGCTAGCGTGCAGGAGATCGCCAGCGAGCACGGCGGCGAAGGCTTCGAGTGGGCGACGACGCCCGAGGCGCGCAAGAAGCTCTGGACCGCACGCCACCGCGCCTATTTCGCCGGCCTGCAGATGAAGCCAGGCTGCCGCACCGTGACGACCGACACCTGCGTGCCGATCTCGCGGCTGGCCGAATCGGTGGTGGCGGCGTCCGACGAAGCCGAGGCCGCGGGACTCATGCACTACATCGTCGGCCACGTCGGCGACGGCAACTTCCACATCGCCTACCTCGTCGACCCGAACATCCCGTCGGAGCGCGAAACCGCGGAGCGCCTGAACGAAGGCGTCGTGATGCGCGCCCTGGCGGCCGACGGCACGTGCAGCGGCGAGCATGGCGTCGGCCTGCACAAGATGGGGTTTTTGGTGACCGAGGCCGGCGCCGGCGCCATCGACATGATGCGGACGATCAAGCGTGCGCTCGACCCCAAGAACATTCTCAATCCCGGGAAGATATTCGCGCTCTGACGACGAGTTCCTTCAGATCCGCGCCAGCTCCGAAGCCGTCACCGACCAGTGCGTCGTGATGTCGCCGTGCGAATCGACGCTCTCGAGATTCACCCCGAAGCCCCACAGCCGGGCGACGTGCTTCAGCACTTCCTGAGCGCCGTCGTGCAGCGGCCGGTTGTTGTGGCGGGTGTGGCGCAGCGTCAGTGAGCGGTCGCCGCGGAGGTTGACGCTCCAGACCTGGATGTCGGGCTCGCGCGAGCCGAGGTCGTACTGCTTCGACAACGCCTCGCGCACGTGGCGATAGCCCGCCGTGTCGTGAATCGCCGAGACCTGGAGATGGTCCTCGTGCTCGTCGTCGACGATGGCGAACAAGCGGAGGTCGCGGATCACCTTCGGCGACAAGTACTGGCCGATGAAGCTCTCGTCCTTGAAGTTGCGCATCGCGTGGTGCAGGGCCGGCAGCCACGGCGTGCCCGCGAGGTTGGGGAACCACTCGCGGTCTTCGTCGGTCGGGCTCTCACAGATGCGCTTGATGTCGGTGTACATCGCGAAGCCGAGCGCATAAGGGTTCAGCCCGCTGTAGCCGCGGTGGCCGACCGGCGGCTGGAAGATCACGTTGGTGTGCGACTTCAGCCACTCGATCATCACGCCGTCGGTGAGGTGGCCTTCGTCGTAGAGCGTGTTGAGCAGCGTGTGGTGCCAGAACGTGGCCCAGCCCTCGTTCATCACCTGCGTCTGCCGCTGCGGATAGAAATACTGCGCCACCTTGCGCACGATGCGAACGACCTCGCGCTGCCAGGGCTCCAGCAGCGGCGCGTTCTTCTCGATGAAATACAGCAGGTTCTCCTGCGGCTCGGCCGGGAAACGCTTCTGGTCGCTGCTGTCGTCGGCCTTGTCGGCGCGGCGCGGCAGGGTGCGCCAGATGTCGTTGACCTGGGCTTGCGCGTAGGCGAGCCGCTCGCTCTTGCGCTGCAGCTCTTCGGCCAGCGAGATCTTGCTCGGCCGGTGGTAGCGGTCGACGCCGTAGCTCTGCAGCGCGTGGCAGCTGTCGAGCATGTCTTCCACGGCCTGCAGGCCGTGCTTCTCCTCGCACTCGGCGATGTAGTTCCGCGCGTAGACGAGGTAATCGATGATCGACGACGCATCGGTCCAGAGGCGAAAGAGGTAGTTGCCCTTGAAGAAGCTGTTGTGTCCGTAGGCGGCGTGGGCGATCACCAGCGCCTGCATGGCGGTGGTGTTCTCCTCCATCAGATAGCTGATGCAGGGGTCGGAGTTGATGACGATCTCGTAGGCCAGCCCCATCTGGCCACGCCGGTAGCTGCGCTCGTTGGCAATGAATTCCTTGCCGTAGCTCCAGTGCCGGTAGTTCACCGGCATGCCGACCGACGCGTAGGCGTCCATCATCTGCTCGGAGGTGATGACCTCGAGCTGGTTCGGGTAGGTGTCGAGCGCGAAGCGCGCGGCGCAGGCGCGGATCTTCTCGTGGTACTGCTCCACGAGCTCGAAGCTCCAGTCGCTCGGATCGGGCAACGTTGCTTCGGCCCGCGGCCCGGCCGGCAGCGGCGCTTGAGGCAGCGACCGCTCGGGGCGGAGCTTCCTGCGCGCCGGTGACGGATGCGCCATCTGCTGCTCGTGAACCGTTGCCGTCATGCCGGGGCTCCTTCGGCCTTGAACAAGTCGCGAAACACGGGGTAGATCTGGGAGGCTTCCGTTACCTTCCTCATCGCGAAGTGGCGCTGCAGTTCCTGCAGCCGCGCGTACTCTTCCCACAGGTTCTGCTCTTCCTCGGCGACCTGCACGTAGGCGAAGTAGCGGCACTTCGGCAGCAGGCTCTGGGTGAGCAGTTCGCGGCAGCGGCCGGAGTCGTGGTGCCAGTTGTCGCCGTCGCTGGCCTGGGCGGCGTAGATGTTCCAGTCGCCGGGCGGGTAGCGCGCGGTGATGATCTCGTCCATCAGCACGAGCGCGCTCGAGACGACGGTGCCGCCGGTTTCGCGGGCGCGAAAGAAGTTCTCCTCATCGACTTCCTGCGCCTGCGTGTGATGGCGGATGAAGACGATGTCGATCTTCTCGTAGTGCCGCGTCAGGAATAGGTAGAGCAGGATGAAGAAGCGCTTGGAGAGGTCCTTTCTCGCTTCGTCCATCGAGCCCGAAACGTCCATCAGGCAGAACATCACCGCCTTGGCCGTCGGCACCGGCACGCGTACCCGGTTGCGGAAACGCAGGTCGATCGGGTCGAGGTAGGGGATGCGTGACAGCCGGTTGCGAAGGGCCGCGATCTGCAGCTCGAGGTTCTTGCGGGCGATCTCGGCGGCGGCGTCGACCGGGACCACGGGCATCGCTTCGAGCTCTTCGACGAGCGCCGCCAGTTCGGCACGCGAACCCGCGCCGATCGCAACGCGGCGACCGATGGCACCGCGCATCGAGCGGATCACCGACAGGTTGCTCGGCGTGCCGGCGTTGGAGTAGCCGGCACGGTGCGTCTTCATCTCCGGCGTCTCGGCCAGCTGCGTGCGCGTCATGCGCGGCAGGGCGAGATCGTCGAAGAAGATCTGCATGAACTCTTCCTTGGTGAGGTGGAAGACGAAGTCGTCTTCGCCGCCGTCGGAGTCGCCGGCCTGGCCGGAGCCGCTGCCGCGACCGCCACCGCCGTTCGGGCGCTCGATGTGGTCGCCGCGCACGTATTCCTGGTTGCCCGGATGGACCATTTCGCGCGAGCCGCCCGAACCATGGCTGAAGGCCGGCTCGCTGATGTCGCGCCGCGGCAAGTGGATGTCCTCGCCCTGCTCGATGTCGCGGATGCCGCGCTTGTCGACGGCCTTTCGCACCGCGTCGCGCAACTGGCCCTGGTAGCGCTTGAGGAAGCGCTCGCGGTTGCCGATCGACTTGTTCTTGCCGGCCAGCCGGCGGTCGATGATCTGTTGCAGCATCGTGCGCTCAGGACGACTTGCGAACCCGCAGGTACCACTCGCAGAGCAGACGAACCTGCTTGGCCGTGTAGCCCTTCTGGACCATGCGGTTGACGAAGTTCTCGTGCTTCTTGGCCTCGTCGGCACTGGCCTTGGCGTTGAAGCTGATCACCGGAAGCAACTCCTCGGTGTTCGAGAACATCTTCTTCTCGATCACCGTGCGCAGCTTCTCGTAGCTCGTCCATGCCGGGTTCTTGCCGGCGTTGCTGGCACGCGCCCGAAGCACGAAGTTCACGATCTCGTTGCGGAAATCCTTCGGGTTCGAGATGCCCGCGGGTTTCTCGATCTTCTCGAGTTCACCGTTCAGCTGCGCGCGATCGAAGACCTCGCCGGTGTCGGTATCGCGGTACTCCTGGTCCTGGATCCAGTAGTCGGCATAGGTCACGTAGCGGTCGAAGATGTTCTGGCCGTACTCGCTGTAGCTCTCGAGGTAGGCGGTCTGGATCTCCTTGCCGATGAACTCGGCGTAGCGTGCCGACAGGTGCTCCTTGATGAAGCCGAGGTACTTCTGCTCGGTCTCGGTCGGAAACTGCTCGCGCTCGATCTGCTGCTCGAGCACGTACATCAGGTGCACCGGATTGGCGGCGACTTCGGCCGGGTCGAAGTTGAAGACCTTCGAAAGGATCTTGAAGGCAAAGCGCGTCGACACGCCGCTCATGCCCTCGTCGACACCCGCGTAGTCGCGGTACTCCTGGTAGCTCTTGGCGCGCGGGTCGGTGTCCTTGAGGTTGTCGCCGTCGTAGATCAGCATCTTCGAATAGAGCGACGAGTTCTCCGGCTCCTTCAGCCGAGTGAGCATCGCGAACTGGCTCATCATCTTCAGCGTGCCGGGCGCGCACGCGGCCTCGGCCAGCGACGAGTTGCGCAGCAGCTTCTCGTAGATCTTCACTTCCTCGCCGACGCGCAGGCAGTAGGGCACCTTGACGATGTAGATGCGGTCGAGGAAGGCCTCGTTGTTCTTGTTGTTGCGGAAGGTCTTCCACTCGCTCTCGTTGGAGTGCGCGAGGACGATGCCGTCGAACGGGATCGCGCCGAAGCCCTCGGTGCCCTTGAAGTTGCCTTCCTGGGTGGCCGTGAGGAGCGGATGCAGCACCTTGATCGGCGCCTTGAACATCTCGACGAACTCGAGCAGGCCCTGGTTGGCGAGGCACAGCCCGCCGGAGAAGCTGTAAGCGTCGGGGTCGTCCTGGGCGAAGGTCTCGAGCTTTCGGATGTCGACCTTGCCGACGAGTGCCGAGATGTCCTGGTTGTTCTCGTCGCCCGGCTCGGTCTTCGAGACGCCGACCTGCTTGAGCACGCTCGGGTGGCGCTTGACGATCTTGAAGCGCCGAATGTCGCCGCCGTACTCGTCGAGCCGCTTCACGGCCCATGGGCTCAGGATGCGATTGAGGTAGCGGCGCGGAATGCCGTATTCCTTCTCGAGCAGCGGCCCGTCTTCGGCGGGGTCGAAGAGGCCGAGCGGCGACTCGTTCACCGGCGAACCCTTGATCGCGTAGAAAGGCACCTGCTCCATGAGCTGCTTCAGCCGCTCTGCGATCGAGCTCTTGCCGCCGCCGACCGGGCCCAGCAGATAGAGGATCTGCTTCTTCTCTTCGAGCCCCTGGGCGGCGTGGCGGAAGTAGCTGACGACCTGCTCGATTGCATCTTCCATGCCGTAGAACTCGGCGAACGCGGGGTAGATCTTGATGACCTTGTTGGCGAACAGCCGCGACATGCGCACGTCGTTGCGGGTGTCGACGAAGGTGGGCTCGCCGATCGCTCGCAGCATGCGCTCGGCGGCGGTGGCGTAGGCGAGCGGGTTGCGCTTGCATTCGGCCAGGTAGTCTTCGACCCCTAGCTCTTCTTCGCGGCTGCGCTCGAAGCGCGCGGCGAAGTTGCTGATGACATCCATGCTGATCTCCTGTGCGAAGGGGAGGCGCCGGGAGCTTTGGGCTCTCGGTGCGTCCGGGGAAGTTCTGATGGAGCCCGGCGGGGCGCCATCAGAGCTTTCCTTCCACCCCACAGGTGCAGGTCAAGCTTCGTTCATCGAGCTACCCTCGAAACCGCAATGAGAGCGGTGTTCGAGGCTCAGCTCACGATCCGACGATGTCTAGGTTAGCAATGAACGTGCCGAAAATGTTGTTCGTTGACCCGCCGATGCAAGAGAGCCACACGGCAAGCGTGAACTTCCTCCGCATCGCCTCAGGCTTCATCAAGCCGGCTCGTGGCCGAG
>Ga0123338_10000748_pt1 | contig 32491 bp, 22 predicted proteins | sample grotaG_FD_89793 | JGI IMG/M metagenome (GOLD analysis project Ga0123338, IMG submission 89793) | Glacier valley bacterial and archeal communities from Borup Fiord, Nunavut, Canada, to study Microbial Dark Matter (Phase II) -... | ecosystem: Environmental > Aquatic > Freshwater > Ice > Glacier ...
GCTGGTGATCACCAGAGCGAAGGGGCCAAGCTGCTCACCCACCCTGCGGGCCAGGGTCACCCCTGGTTGGGAGAGGTGATCACCTGGTTTGACGCGCATGGTGTGGCGGCGCATTTCTACATAGCGCACTAGTCCTCTCCCAGGTACGCCTTACGCACCATCTCGCTCTTGAGCAGGTTCGCGCCACTATCTTCCAGCACGATGTTGCCGGTCTGGATTACATAGCCACGGTGGGAGATAGAGAGGGCTTGCAGGGCGTTCTGCTCGACCAGCAGGATCGTAGTACCCTGCTTGTTGATGTCGGTGATGATCTGGAAAATCTGCTGGATCAGGATCGGGGAGAGGCCCATGCTCGGCTCATCCAGTAGCAGCAGCCGTGGGCGCGACATGAGGGCGCGGCTGATCGCCAACATCTGTTGCTCGCCGCCTGACATGGTGCCACTTTTCTGTTCCAGCCGTTCGCGCAGGCGCGGAAAGAGGTTCAGCACCCGCTCGGTGTCCTCGGCGATGTTCTCGCGGTCGCTGCGGCTGAACGCGCCCATCTCCAGGTTCTCGCGTACTGTCATACGACTAAAAACGCGCCGACCCTCTGGCGACTGTGATACGCCCAGGCGCACGATTTGCTCTGGGGGGGTGCGTTCGATGCGCTTGCCGTTGAGGGTGATCGCGCCGCGCCTGGGCGGGGTGATGCCAGAGATGGTGCGGAGCGTGGTCGTCTTGCCCGCCCCGTTACCACCGATCAGGGTAACGATCTCGCCGGGGTAGATGGTGAGCGAAATATTGGCAAGGGCGCGGATGTTACCGTAGTAGGTCTCAATGCCGTCTACTATCAGCATTGGCTCGCCCCTTGGTTTCGCCACGTCCTTCGCCTGCCCACTGTATGCGCTGCCAGGTTGTTGCTGCATCGTATTTTGTCCTCTTAGCCAGCCGTATCCACTGCCACGTCCGGGTTGATTGGTTTGCTGTTGGTCTGGCCCTTGCCCAGGTAGGCTTCGATCACCCGCGTGTTGTTGCGTACCTCGTCGGGCGAACCCTCGGCGATTTTCACCCCGTAGTCCAACACCGATACGCGGTCGGAGATGCCCATTACCACCTTCATGTCGTGTTCGATCAAGAGGATGCTGAGACCGCGCTCACTGCGGAGCTTGCTAATGAAGTCGGTCATCTCGCGCGTCTCGTTGGGGTTCATGCCCGCCGTCGGCTCATCCAGCAGCAGCAGCTTTGGGGTGCTGGCGAGGGCGCGGGCGATCTCCAACCTGCGCTGGTCGCCATAAGGTAGGTTCTTGGCGTACTCGTCTTCTTGCCCGCCGAGGCCAACAAAGTCGAGCAGTTCGAGGCCACGCTCGGCCACGCTGCGCTCCTCACGCATTGCGCTGGGGGTTCGCAGGATAGCCCCGATCAGCCCGGTTCGCATTCGGCTGTGGGTGCCGACCATCACATTCTCCAGCGCGGTCATGTTGGCAAAGAGGCGGATGTTCTGGAAGGTGCGGGCGATGCCTAGTTCGGTGATCTTGCTGGGGTTGCCGCCCCCGATGTTGTGGCCGTCAAAGATGATAGCCCCGGTCGTCGGCTTGTAGAGGCCAGTGATGATGTTGAACAAAGTCGTCTTGCCTGCGCCGTTCGGCCCGATCAGGCTGACGATAGCCCCCTGTGGGATGTCAAAGTCAACCTTGTTGACAGCAGTAAGGCCGCCGAATTGCTTGGTTACTTTGCTTGCTTCAAGTAGTGCCATCAGCGGTCATTCCTCTCGGTCGGCTGCTCCTCGGTCTGCACGTCGTAGAGGCTCTCGCGCTCGGCGGTAGCGACCGGATTCGCCCGCTCTGCCTCGTCGCTGCCGCGCCCCGCTGCCCCGGCCACTAGCGCACGTGGTTCGCCAGTCTCACCGCGCAGTTCGGCTTTGCGCCGCGCACTAGGGATCAGTCCCTCAGGCCGCACGATCATCAGCACTACAAGGATGATGCCGTAAATCATAAACTTGAGACCTGACCAGTCCGTTTTCGCCAGGAACTCAATCTTGTTGTCCGTTCCCAGCTTGTTGAGGGCGTTAGGCAGGTTGATCAGGAAGATGGTCTGGGTAAGATAGAGGATCAGCGCACCGACGATCACGCCGTAGATGTTGCCGATGCCGCCGAGGATCACCATGCAGAGGATGAAGACCGAGGTGTTGAAGTCGAAGCTGTTTGGCCCAACCAGGCTCAGTTTCGCGCCGAACATCACGCCCGCGACTCCAGCCAGGGCTGCACCGCTGGCGAAGGCGAGCAGCTTGGTCTTAACCGTGTCGATACCCATCGCGGCTGCCGCTATCTCGTCCTCGCGGATCGCCATCCAGGCGCGACCGAGGCGCGAGGAGCGCATATTGCTGACCGCAATTACCAGCAGCACGACGATGCCGATGTAGAGGAAGTAGTATGGTTCTGGGTTGAGGTTGTTCAGGCGACAGCCGCCAGTCAGCGGGTTGGGGTTCATCTTGAGGTTGCGACAGATGCCGCTGCCGAGGCCGAAGGTGGCAATCCCCGGTTTGTCCACCCCACTGATGCCGTCCACCCCGCCGGTCAGGTTGATCGAGGTGTCGCCGATCTTGATGTTGCCGAGGTTGAGGAAGACGGCTGGCACGATCTCGCCGAAGCCGAGGGTGACGATTGCCAGGTAGTCACCGCGCAGTCGCAAGGTAGGTGAGCCGAGTAGCGCGCCGAAGAAGGCCGAGACGGCAGCGGCGATGAACAGCACCAGCCAGAACGACAAGTGAATCTGTATCTTGCCGCCAGTTAGCTGGGCCAGGTGGCCGCTGGCGAGGAAGGCGTAGGTGTAGGCACCAAAGGCGAAGAAGGCAGCGTAGCCCAGGTCGAGCAGCCCCGCGAAACCGACCACGATGTTGAGGCCGATGGCGAGGATCACGTACTGGGCAGCGTCGGCCATGGTGCCGATTAGCACCGGCGGCTCAACGAATATCGCCTTCATGTTCCAGGCAGTCAGGTTATCCTTGTTGTAAATAAAGGGGAGAGCGATCAGCACGGCAAGGGCGATCAGGCCGCCGATGATCTGGCCTCTGGTAAAGCTGCCCTCCAAGACGCGCCGCATGGTGCGCCCCTGGGTGGGGGTAGCCGGGGTTTTGGTTGCTTGCATCTGCCTGCCTACGCTTTCTCAGGAACTTGCTGGCCCAGCAGCCCAGAGGGGCGCAGTGTCAGGATCAAGATCAGTACGCCAAAGACAACGACCGGAGTCCAGGCGGTGGAGATGTACTGGTCGCTAATCGCCTCGATCAGGCCGATCAGGAAGCCGCCGAGCATTGCCCCTGGTATGTTGCCGATCCCGCCAAGCACGGCGGCGGTGAATGCCTTGAGGCCTGCCTGATAGCCCTGCACAAACTGCATACTATGCACCTGCATCCCGTAGATCAGCCCGGCGGCCCCAGCTAGCATTGCGCCAATGAAGAAGGTGATGGTGATGGTCAGGTTGACGTTGATGCCCATCAGCTTGCTGGTGTCGTAGTCCTGGGCGGTAGCCCGCATTGCCTTGCCCAGCTTGGTGCGCTGGATGAAGAACTGAAGGATTGCCATTAGCGTGATGCAGATCAATACCACGAAAATATCCTTCAAGCCAATCGTCACCCGACCAAAAAGGGTGAAGCTGTTATTGGCAAAGACTTCGGGGTAGGGGACAGGGGCAGGGCCGTGCCAGATTTGGCCGACGTTCTGCAAGATGAAGGACATACCAATGGCCGAGATCAGGGCGGTGAGTTTGGGGGCGTTGCGGAGCGGGCGGTAGGCTACGCGCTCGACGACTACCCCGATCAGGCCGGTGATCAGCATGGCTAGTAGGATGGTAGCTAGCAGCACGAAGATCGTAGGGAGGATGCCGCCCTGTACCAACCCGGCTGGGTTGAGAGCCTGGCTGATTGCTACGCCGAAGAAGCCGAGGACTGCCAGGGCGATGAAGCCGCCGAGCATAAATATATCGCCGTGCGCGAAGTTGATCAGTTCAACGATACCGTAGACCATTGTATAGCCGAGGGCGATCAGGGCGTAAATCGAGCCTTTGACCAGCCCATTAAGTAGCTGTTGTACCAGCAGATCCATCAGCAGCCTCCGCATTTTAGGGGGTTGGACTTGGAGGGTAACAGGTGGGGGTAGCAACCGGCTGGCTGCCGCCCCCTCCGTGTCTGGGGCGCACCACCTTGCGCCTCTGGGTAAGGAAGGCGGGGGATTTGGCCCCGCCTTTCGGCTCGCGTAGGAGGATGGTTTACTGTCCGCCGAACTTGATCTGGTCAATGAACTTGAACGCGCCACCCTCGATCTTGTAGATGCTGATGTACTTGTTGGTGGTGTCACCGTTCGCGTCGAAGCTGGTGCTGCCGGTTACGCCCTTGAAGTCCTTGGTGGCGGCGACAGCGGCCCGCACAGCCTCGCGGTTGCTAACCTGGTTGCCATCCTTCCACTTACTGGCCTTGGCCTTGATCGCAGCGATGATGATGTTGGCCGCCTCGTAGCCGTTCGCGCTGTAGGAGCCAACGTTAGCGTTGAAGCGAGCCTTGTAGTTGGTGAGGAAGGCCTTGGCTTCGGGCAGCGTCTCTGCATTGACGGCGGCAACCGTGCCGTACACGCCAGTACTGTTATCGCCCGCGTCGTCAGCCATCTGCTGCTCCACGATCCCGTCGCCACCCATCAGCGGCACGTTTGCCATCTTGTCCTTCATCTGCTTACGAAACAGGCCAACCCCGTTGGAGGTGGTGCCGCCGTAGAAGACGAGGGCTGGATTGGTGGCCGCTACCTTCGGCACGATGGTGCCAAAGTCGGTCGTCCCCTTCGGCACGCCGTCATGACCTAGGATGGTGCCGCCCTTGCTCTTGAACTGCTTCTCAAAGTTGTCAGAGATACCCTTGCCGTAGGCTTCCTGGTCGTCCAGGATGTAGACGCTCTTTGCGCCCAGCTTGTCGAAGGCGTAGTTAGCGGCGGCTGGCCCCTGGATATCGTCGGTGGTGCAGACGCGGAAGTAGGTAATGATCCCAGTTGGGCGGTAAGTGGTGGTCTCGCCAAACTCAGGCTTAGTCAGCTTCTCGTTGGTGTTCGAGGGGCTGATGTGGGCCACGTTCGCATCGTTCATGATCGGCATAATCGCACGGGCAACATTGGAGTTGAAGGGGCCGACCATGGCGATCACATCGTTGTCGGCAATGAAGGCCTGGGCGTTACTTGCGCCCTGCTGCGGGTTGTGAACACCGTTCACCGCATCATCGAGGGCGTACATCTCCAGCTTGTAGCCAGGGAGTACCTCACCTGCCTTGTTCGCTTCTTCAATGGCGAGTTGCACGCCGTTGCGGGTGGGGATACCATCGCTAGCATCTGCACCGCTGGTGGGCAGATCAACTGCGATCTTGATTACGCCCTTGCTGCCCTTCTCACCAACGATCACTGGGGCTGCCGTTGGGGTCATCATGCTGGTGCTGGTCATTGCCATCGCGGGGGTGCTGGTCGCAGCGGCCATCATTGGGCTGTTGGTCGCAGCCATTGCCGGAGCCTTAGTGGCGGCGGTCACAGCAGTAGGGGCAGCAGCATTGTTACTGTCGCAGGCGGCCAGGGCCATGCTGATCATCAGCAAAGCTACCAGCAGCGAACCAGACTTGTGTAGAGATTTCATCCTTACTTGTTCCTTCCTTCTAACTACGAGGCTGTGGTCTTGGTTCTCCAGGCTTGCTCACTGGGGGTGGGCCAGCCGCCCTGGAAGCGGAAAGGGCTGGCCTGGCCCTCCATCAGGAGGGCCAGGCCAGGGTTAGGTAGCTTACTGCCCGCCGAAGCGAGTCTGGTCGAGGAAGGTCCATGCGCCGCCCTTGACCTGGTAGAAGCTGATGATCTTGTTGGTGGTGTCGCCGTTCGCGTCGAAGCTGGTGTTGCCGATCACGCCCTTGAAGTCCTTGGTCGCAGCGATAGCGGCGCGCACGGTCTCGCGGTTGCTGACCTGATCGCCATCCTTCCACTTGCTGCCACTGGCTTTGATCGCGGCGATGATGATGTTGGCGGCTTCGTAGGCGTTCGCGCTATACGCGCCAACCTTCGCGCCGAACTTCTTCTCGTAGTCGGCCAGGAACTGCTTGGCATCTGGCAGCGACTCGGCGTTAACCGCAGCCACGGAGGCAATGCCACCATTAGCGTTGTCGCCCGCGTCCTTGAGGAACTGGTCGTCCTGGATACCGTCACCGCCGAGTAGGGGGACACCAGCCATCTTGTCCTTCATCTGCTTGCGGAACAAGCCAACCCCATTGGAGGTGGTGCCACCGTAGAAGACGAGGGCCGGGCTGGCCGCCGCAATCTTGGGGACGATGGTGCTGTAGTCGGTGGTTCCCTTCGGGATACCATCGTGGCCGACGACGGTGCCGCCCTTGGCCTTGTACTCCTTCTCGAAGTTGTCAGCCAGACCCTTGCCGTAGGCTTCCTGGTCGTCCAGGATGTAGACGCTCTTAAGGTTGAGCTTGGTGATCGCGTAATCCGCGAGGGCTGGCCCCTGGATATCGTCGGTGGTGCAGACGCGGAAGTAGGTGATAGTACCGTTAGGACGGTAGGTGCCAGTCTCGCCGAACTCTGGCTTGGTCAGCTTCTCGTTGGTGTTCGAGGGGCTGATGTGGGCGAGGTTTGCGTCGTTCATGATCGGCATGATCGCGCGGGCAACGTTGGAGTTGAAGGGGCCGACCATCGCCACAACCTGGCTGTCAGCGATGAAAGCCTGGGCGTTGTTCGCGCCCTGCTGCGGATTGTGAACGCCGTTCACGGCATCGTCGAGGGCATACATCTCCAGCTTATAGCCAGGGACAATCTCGCCCTTCGCATTGGCCTGCTCAATGGCGAGCTGCACGCCGTTGCGGGTTGGTACGCCAATGCTGGCATCCGCGCCACTGGTGGGCAGGTCGACCGCGATGCGGATTACGCCCTTGCTACCCTTTTCGCCAGCGACAACAGCGGCTGCCGTTGGGGTCATCATCCCAGTGCCGGTCATTGGGGTCATACCCATCATCGGGGTAGACATCATGGTGCCGGTCATCATTGGGGTCATGCCCATCATCGGGGTAGACATCATGGTGCCAGTCATCATTGGGGTCATACCCATCATCGGGGTAGACATCATGGTGCCGGTCATCATTGGGGTCATACCCATCATCATGGTGCCGGTCATCATCGGGGTCATGCCCATCATTGGGGTGGACATCATGGTGCCGGTCATCATCGGGGTCATGCCCATCATTGGGGTCATGCCCATCATCGGGGTCATGCCCATCATCGGGGTCATGCCCATCATCGGGGTGGCCATCATGGTGGCCGCAGCCATCACGGTGGTGTTGGTAGCCGCAGCCACCATCGAGGTACCAGTCGCAACGGCTGCCGGAGCCGGAGTCGCGGTAGTGTTGTTGTCGCAGGCGGCCAATACCATGCTCAACATCAGCACGGCGACCAACAGCGAACCAGCCTTAGAAAATGACTTCATACTAAACAGTTCCTCCTTGAGGGTATCCTATGCGCTTGCGCGCCGAAAGAACAAGCCGATCTCCTTGTTTGCCCATAGCTGCCAACTGAGGGACAAGCGCGAAGCTCACCCGCAACCGGCTGCACAGAGATAGACTCTCGCCACCAACCAATAGTGGCGTAGTCAGCATTATAGTTACCCCCTCCCAATTTGTCAAATTAGCGGTGGAAGTTTTTAGGATTGCAGAAGCAGATGCAGCCCGCCATATGTTGCCAGCTGGCTGGCAGCCTTGCCAGCTGTGGTACAATAGAGTAATCGATCAGGAGGTGCTGCTGCCCAGATGCGCTGTCCAAACTGCCAGAGTGCTAACAACATCGCCTTCAAGTTTTGCGCCAATTGTGGGGCAAAGCTACCCGTCAGTCCGAGCGACGAGCGGCGGGTAGTGACGACCCTTTTCGCCAACGTTGCGGGCCTCAACGTTATCAGCGAACAGCGCGACCCAGAACACGTTAGTGCATTGCTGGGAGAGGTATTTGGTGTGCTGGAGCAAGCGGTTAGCCTCTATGATGGCACGATTGACAAGCACATTGGCGATGCGATCATGGTGCTGTTTGGCGCGCCGCTGGCCCATGAGGACGACCCCGCCCGCGCCCTGCGTTGTGCGCTGTCGATGCAGAGCCGCCTTGCTGAGTACAACGCTAGCCACGCCGCTGAGTTGCCACAGTTGCTAAACCTGCACATCGGTATCAACACGGGCTTGGTGCTGGCTGGGCAGGTGGGGGCAACGAATAAGAGCTACAGTGTGATGGGCGACGCGGTGAACCTGGCTGCCCGCCTGGAGGGACTGTCGGGGCCGGGTGAAATCCTGGTTGGTGAGGCGACCTGGCAGCTAACTGGGTCGCTGTTCGAGTGGGTCGACCTGGGCAGCGTAAAGATTCGGGGTAAGGCCGAGCCAGTGATCCTCTACCGCCTGCTGGGGGCAAAAGGGCTGACCAATCAGCTACGTGGCACATGGTTGCACAGCCCGCTGGTGGGGCGATCTGCTGAACTGGCGACGCTCAGGAGGGCGATAGCGGGGGCGCAGGTGCGCAAGGGCAGCTTCGTTGCCGTGTTTGGCGAGGCGGGTTTGGGTAAGAGCCGACTGATAGAAGAAGCAGTGGATGAGGCAGTATCACAGCTACCCACTGCTCCTGCCTTTGGCCGCTGCCTCAGCTACGGGGCCAACCTCGACTACCAACCCTGGCAGGAGGTCCTGCGCGCCCTGCTAGGGGTGGAGGCAGAGGGTAGTGTAGGAGCGCAGGAGCAGCTTGATCGCTCGCTGGATGCAGTTGGCTTTGGTGAGGATGCGCGGGATCGCCAGCAGATCGGCCACATCCTCGGCCTGGCGGCAAGTGAGGGTGACCCTAGCCAGCAGGCTGCTGCTGCCGCCAGCGCGATTGCTGCCCTCTGCCGCACTCTTACAGCTAGCCACCCCCTGGTGATCGTGCTAGAAGACCTGCACTGGGCCGATGGGCCTTCGCTGCGCCTGCTGCAAGCGGTGGTGCCTCTGCTGGCCGACCTGCCCTTGCTGCTGGTCGTCATCTGCCGCCCACAAGGGGAGGCCGCCGACCTCCTGCGCGGGTTGATCGCTGACGACGGGGGAGGACGGTGGGAGGCGATCAACCTGCAACCGCTGGGCAACGCTGCTAGCGAGGAGCTGGTCGCCAACCTGCTGGGTAGCGCAGAGTTGCCGGAGGCTGTGCGCCTGCTGGTAGAGGAACGGGCGGACGGCAACCCCTTCTATGTGGAGGAGTGCGTGCGAACCCTGATCGACCGTGGCTGGCTAGTACGCGGCGTGGATGGCTGGGCTGTAGCGAGCAGCGACGTGCCGCCGGAGGTACCAGCCACCTTGCAGGGTATTATTGGGGCGCGCATTGACGGCTTGCCAGAGGCAGCCCGCCGCTCCTTGCAGGTGGCGAGTGTGCTGGGCCGTCGCTTCCGCCCGCTGGTACTGGGCGCGCTGGATGGAGCAGCGGCGCAGGAGAGCAACCTGCTGCTGCTGACGGAACGCGAGATGGTGCTGGTGGAGCGCGACGAGTACCTCTTTCGCCACTCCCTGACTCAGGAGGTGGCCTACGGCACCCTGTTGCTCGAACGTCGCCGCCTCTACCACATTGCCGCCGCCGAATATTACCGCCGCAGCTTCGCACTCACCTTGAGGCCCGGCGGTGTGCGCGCTCTGGCAGACCTGGCTAGCCTGCTCAATGCCGCCTACCACTACGCGGCAGCGGGCAGCTATGTGGCTGCCTACGACCTCCTGGAGGAGCCACTTGGCCCAGCAGCGGATGGCAATGCAGACGACAGCCTCTACCAGCGGCTCTACCTCTGGGGCGAGTATGCGACGCTGGCGGAGTTGCTCGGCAGGCTAATCAGTCTTCCAGCCCAGGCTGCGTTGGAAAGCACAGCGCAGGTGAAGGTCTTGAGCAATCTTGGCCTGGCCTACAACTATCTGGGTGAGGGGGAGCGCGCCCTGGCCTGCTACAACCAGGCGATGGCCCTGGCGCGGGAACTGGGCGACTCGGCACGGGTTAGCAATATATATAATAGGATGGGCATTGTCTACGCCATGCGCGGCGATCTGGCCCAGGCGATGGTCTACTACCAGGGTGCGCTAGCGGCGGCTGAGCAGGCAGGCGATGCTGTGGCTGTCTCGCGCGCCCTCACCAATCTTGGCCGCTCGTCGCTGATGCTAGGCAGGTTGATGCCCGCCCGCGAGTATGGCGAACGCGCCCTGGCCCTGGCCGAAGCGGGCGGTGACCCAGGGGTGCAGGAGGGTGCGCTCAACAACCTGGGGGTGATCTGCGCCGCTCTTGGGCAGACCGAGGCAGCGGTGGTATACTACCATCGTGCGTTGGCGATTGCTGAGGAGCGCGGCCACCAACGCGGGCAGGTGGCGGTGTTGAACGATCTTGGCGCGGCCCGCCTGAGCCTGGGCGACGTGGCCGCTGCTACGGCCATGCACCAGCGCGCTTTGCAGATCGCGGTGGAGTGTGATGACCGCGATGGCCGCGTCTCCGCCCTTTCCCACCTGGGCGAAGACTACACTGCCAGCCATGACTATCCACTAGCCCTTGATTACCACGCTGGGGCGCAGGCATTGGTCGAAGACAGCGACCAGTTTGAGCGGGGGGCCGTTGCCAGTGCTTTGGGTAGCACCTACCTGGCTCTGGGTCGGGCCGAGGAAGCCCTGGCCCAGCATCAGGTAGCGTTGGCCTGGTTCGAGCAGGTGCAGAACAAGCCACGGCTGGCTCGCACGCACTCCACCCTCGCCACTGACTACCTGGCCCTTGACCAGCCCGCCGCAGCCCTCGCCCAAGCCGAGCAGGCCGCTGAGATCAGCGCGGAACTTGGCGCACCGCTGATGCTGGCCTCCGCGCAGCACCTGATCGGCATTGCGCAGCAGCGGGCTGGTAACCTGCCTGCTGCCCGCGCCGCCTACGCCACCGCCCACGACCTCCGTACCCTCCACACTGACCCACACGCCGAGGAGAGCCTGGCTGCCCTCCATGCACTGGATGCACTGCCTTGACTTTTGGCGGGGACAAGTGCAACCCAGGGTTTGGCACAGCGCAAAGGAGAGCTAGAAGCTGGCTGGTCGCGCTGGTTTCTATGGACTCGCTGGCTGTTCCTCGCAACCCTGAACAGTTACCTACCCCTACTGGTTTGCGAAAAGCGCGCAGATGTAGTAGAATGTAACAGCCCCACCCGCGTGAGGTTAGGTTTGCTATGCCTGACAAATGTAAGGTCGCGTGATGCGCCTTTGAGGAGTAGATAATGGCTGATGAGGTAATTAAGGTGAAGTCTAGCGACATTGAGAAGCTGATCGAGTGGCTGCGTCGTGGCGGCCAGCCGCAGTCTCTGGAGGAGATGAGCCGCCATCTGGTCGAGATCATGCGCGAAGAAGCCACCAGCAAGGGACGTTAGGGGAAAGCGAAGAATGACGAAGACTATTAGTAAGGTAATAGCGGCGGATGTGGGTCTGGTCGAGCGGACAATTGCCGCCATGCTCAAGCGGGCCACCCTGCTGCCAATCGGCGCGAAAGTGACCGCCGAACTGGGCCAGTTGGCCGCCGCCCTGGGGGTGGAGCCTGCCAACTTGGCTGCTACCCTGACCGCCGACGACCGCTTCCAGCACGAGGAGCGGGGCGGCACTGTCTACTTCAGCACCGAGAAGCCGGGCCGCACCGCCCCACCGGTGGCCGACTGGAAGCCCACCCACAACTTTGCCAGCCGCATGAGTACCACCGCCACCGACGTTTCTAGCGAGCAGCGGCAGGAGATCAGCGAGCAGTATGCGGCCCGCGCCTCGGCCAACCGCGCCGCTCGGTTGCGCGCCCGCGAGGATGCGCTGCGTGCCGAGCAGGAGAGCCTGCGCCTTGCCACCGCTGCCGCCGCTGAGATGCTGGCCGGACAGAGCCAGTCTAGCGGGATGGATGATGACCTGCTGGGCAACGACTTCTACGCATCCATTGCCTCTATCGAGGCCGATGCGGGCGACCTCACCGCCGACTCTTTCATCCCAACTGCTGCCACACCTTCGCTAGCTGCTAGCCCGGTTGAGCAGGCTACGCCAGTGGAGCAGGCTACGCCAGTGGAGCAGGCCAGCCCGGTCGAGCAGGCCAGCCCGGTTGAGCAGGCTACGCCAGTGGAGCAGGCCACGCCAGTGGAGCAGGCCACGCCAGTTGCGCCAACCCCGGTTGTCGCCGTCCCACTCACGCCGCCGACCGTGCCAACCGCCCCGGTTGTACCATTGGTCGAGGTGCCACCCGCGCCCGCTCGCAACCTCACCTACTTGCTGGACACTGCCAACGGTCAACAGACGTTGGACTTTGCCAACAATGCCGACGGCATCTTTGCCCAGTATGGCTCCGAGTTCACTAACCTCTTGCGCCGCAGCATCAGCGACGACTTCCGCTTCGTCAGCTTCGCTGGGCAGTGGTACCTGGAGGATATGGTCGAACGCTTCAGCAAGGGCGATCTCCGTAAGATCAAGGACTACCTGGCTGAAACCAACGATGCACTCTCCGACCGCGCCTTCCTTGCCGACCTGTTCGGTAAGCGACCAGAGCAGGCCGATTATGAGGTCTGGCGGTTTAGCCTCAACTACCGTCTGCTGAAGGAGAAGAAGGAGTTCGAGTTCGTGGGCGTGGCCGATGAGCGGCTCTGGCTGGCGAATGGGGCCACCCTCTTTCCCCAGAAGCGCAAAGCCAGCGAACTCGGCCAGGATTACCGCTTCCTTGAGGAACCTAGCCTCAGCGGCGATGGCTTCAACGTGGTAGAGGAGGTCGGTGGCAAGCAACGTCTGCGCCACACCCTCACCTACTACGAATACGAGAACGGGCTGATCCCCTATGACGAGGCGGCCAAGCAGTTCTTCCCTGGCCCAGTGATGGACGATCAGCGGGCGGCAGTCTTCCGCTTCGAGTCGCCCCAACTCTACCTCAGCTTCCTCACCGAACTGCGCTTCAGCAGCGGCAACCGTGGCGGCTACATTGTTGGCCTGGACGAGTTCTACCAGAACCTGGTTCCTGGTGCTACCTTCGTGCTAGAAGCTACTGGCCGAGCCAACGTCTACACCCTGACCTACGAGCGGCTGAAGGGATCGCAGGAGGAGCGGCTGTTGCAGTACGACGAGCGGCGCGCCCGCTACATCTTCCGCCCAGTTGTCTTCAACGTGCAAACCGACCCGGCAGCCCTGATCACCGAGGCGAAGTATCCCCGGCTTGAGAGTTCGCACAAGTTGGAGGAGGCCGAGCGCAAGAAGCCCGAACTGATCCTAGCCAATGCATTCGAGAGCATCGGTGAGACGGTAGAGCGTGACGGCCATTCGGCCTTGATGACCCTGCTAGATGACCTGCTTCCGGTGGTCAACATCGAACGCCCCTTCAGCCGCGCCTACCTGCGCGCCTTGATGAGCAGCAGCCAGTACCCCGCCTTCAGCGCAGACAGCGAGAACGAAGGGGTCTACTACTACAACCCAGGCAAGAAGTAGCAACGAACAACAGGCAAGCAGGGGGCGGGTGTCTGCCCGCCCCCACTCTACAGGACTTCTAGATCATTCGTTGTATTACCCAATACCAATCGGCAAAGAGAAGAAAATGGACGAACGCGAACTAAAAGAATACTATGAGGCACTACAAGACGAGCCTTCGGCAGAGGAGTTGGTCGTCAAGGGGATGCACCTGGTTGGTGACGACGAGGAGGAATTGGAGAGTGAACGCTTGCGGGCGCAACTGGCTGCCGACGGTGAAGCCCGTGATGGGCGGTCGGCCCGCTTTACCAGCCTGCTGACTGACCTGATCGGTGGCAACAAGGAGCCTGCTGCTCGCGAGTTGATCGGCCTGTCCGACCTCAGCCGTGCCGAGGCAAGTGAACTGGCCCGCGCCTGGAACCGGATCGCCCCCGCTCGCCGCCGCCGCATGGTGGACATCCTTACCCAGCTTGAAGAAGATAATGTCGAGTACAACTTTCGCAATCTCTACCTCCAATCCATTACTGACACTGACCCTGTGGTGCGCCGCAAGTCTATCGAGGGCTTGTGGGAAGATGAGAGCAGTGAAGTGCTGGCGGCGATTAGCGACCGCACGGTGGATGCGAAGCCCGAAGTACGAGCCGCCGCCGCTGCTGCCCTGGGCCGCTTCGTCTACCGGGCCGAGACTGGCAAGCTGCGGCCTAGCCAGTGCGAGGAACTGCGGGCCGCCCTGCTGAAGCTGGCCGAGGACGCAGACCAGCCCCTCGATGTGTCACGCCGCGCCCTAGAATCGGTGGCTTATTTGAGCAACGACCCGTCGGTGACAAAGCTGATCGCTGCTGCTTATGCTGACAGCAACCCGCGCCAGAAAGCCAGTGCGGTGTTGGCGATGGGCCGCAATCTCGACCAACGCTGGCTGGAGTCGGTGCTAGACGAGCTTGCTAGCGATGCCGCTGAGATGCGCTACGAGGCTGCTCGCGCCAGCGGTGAACTCGGCAGCCCCCAGGCAGTGCCACAGCTTGTGGGCCTGATCGAGGACGAGGACAGTGAAGTGCGACTGATGGCGATCTGGGCGTTGGGGCAGATCGGTGGCCCCACTGCTAACAATGCCTTGCGCCAAGCGGCCACCAGCCCCGACGAAGCGACCAGTGCAGCCGCCCAAGAGGCGATCTCTGAAGCGCGCCTGACCAGTGATCCGCTCAACCCTTTGTAGAGGTAGCTTGCAACCGCGAGTGAGTGCGAGGTTCTGCGCCCGCCTGCCTACGAAAGCCTAAATTATGCTGGATACTAACCCGCTCTACGAGCAGCTATGGTCGGCGCAGGCCCGCAGTTGGGGCAACCGTACTGATTGGGGGACCACTCCGCGCACAGCTAGCATGATCAGCCTGGCCTGGGGTCTCCCTGACCCAGCTACCTTCCCAGCCAACCAGCTAACCGCCGCTACCGAACTGGTGCTGCGCGACCATGCCGCTACTGCCCTGCAATATGGCAACGTGCAGGGCTATCGCCGCCTGATCGAGGTACTGTGCAAGAAGTTTAAGGATGATGAAGGGCTGACCGTCACGCCAGAGCAGGTGTTGATCACCAACGGCTCGTCGCACGCCCTCAGCCTGATCGCACGCGTGCTGCTTGACCCTGGCGACCCGATTGTGGTCGAAGCCCCCACCTTCGTTGGCGCAGTAAACACCTTCCTGCGCGCCCTGGCTGCCCCCTACGAGGTGCTGCTGGATGAGGAGGGAATTGGCTTTGCCGACCTGGATCGCACCCTCGGCCACTTGCAGGCGGAGGGGCGAGCTGCCAAGTTCATCTACACCATCCCCAGCTTCCAGAACCCCACTGGCCTTACCATGTCCTTCGCCCGCCGCCACGAGCTGCTCGACCTGGCGGTAGAACATGGTGCGCTGATCGTAGAGGACGATGCTTACCGCGACATCTGCTTTGAGGGCGAAGTGCCACCCTCGCTGTTCGCTATTGATAGCACGGGCGACATTCGCGGCCACGTGATCCGCACCGGCACCTTCTCCAAGATACTGGCCGCCGGGTTGCGCCTGGGCTGGGTGGTCGCCCCAGCGGAGATGATCGAGAAGCTAACTGCCTTCAAGGATGATGGTGGCACAAACCCCTTTGCCGCGCATGTGGCCGCCACCTTCGCCGAAGCGGGCGAACTGGCCTTGCATATCACCGACCTGCGCCAGCACTATCGGCGCAAGCGCGACATCATGCTGCGGGCAATGCGGGCCTACTTCCCGCGTAGTGTGCAGTGGACTGAACCGACAGGCGGCTTCTTCATCTGGGTGACGCTGCCAGAGCGGGTAGACACCACTGCCCTCCAGCAAAGGGCCTGGGAGGAGGGGGTAGACTTCGTGCCAGGCGCACGTTGCTTCGCCAGTGGGGAAGGTAGCCGCTACCTACGCCTCGCCTTCAGCTACAATACGCCCGACGAGATTGAGGAAGGGATCAAGCGGTTGGGCCGCACCCTCGCCACTGTGCTGTAGCGATGCTAGTTTGAGCGGTGCAAAACGTAGTACATCTGGGCCAAAGTAGGTTATAATAAGCGACAGCGAAGACCCCTGTGCCAAATGTACCATCACCGACTGCTAGCCTATTGCGCTGTTCGTTGGTCATAATAGAAGGTAGATAGATGTATACACAAGAAGCTGGTCACTGTTGCCTGAATGTTGGCGTGTTCGTGGATGTGTCCAACCTCTTTTACTCGGCCAAGAGTTTTGGTGTGGAGGTCAACTATTGCCGCCTGCTAGATTACGCGGTGCGTAATCGCAACCTGATCCGCGCCTACTCCTACACTGGCATTGACCCAGACAACCCCAACCAGCGCAAGTTCATTGACTTTCTTTGCGCCAACGGCTACAAGGTAATTTGCAAGGACATCCACAAGTATGATAGCGGGCGGGTCAAGGCTAATCTGGACATCGAAATGGCGGTGGACATCCTCACTATGTCCGACAACCTAGACGTGGTGGTGTTGGTTAGCGGCGACGGTGACTTTGTGCGCCTGGTGCAGGCAGTGCAGAGCAAGGGAGTGCGCTTTGAGCTAATCAGCTTCCGCTCTAGTACAGCCAACGACCTGATCGCGGCGGCAGATCACTTCACCGAGATCACGACTATCCCCGAAATCTTCCGCAACTACCCCGTCAACTGGGTGCCAGCCCAGCCGCCAGTGAACAATGAGCCTCGTTACTAACCCCCGCCTGCAACCCGTGATCCTCACTGCCCGCGACGCTGGCCGTTGGGACAGCTTCGTGCGCGAGCAAGGCGGCAGCGTGCTACAGTCCTCCGGTTGGGCCGAACTCAAGCAGCAGCACGGCTGGCGACCGCTCATGCTTGCCCTGACTGACCCTCCCGCTGCTAACGACGGTGGGAGGATCAGGGCGGCGGCATTGCTGCTACTACGGCGAGTGGGGCCGTTCAGTGTAGCCTACATCCCGCGTGGGCCAGTAGTAGATTGGGGAGACTTTGGGCTGGTGCGCCAGTTGTTCAAGCAGGTACACGCGGTCGCCCGCCGCCACCGGGCTATCGCTCTGACCCTTGAACCGAACGTGGCGGAGGCTGCAACGATGCAGCAGCGATTGACTGCTCTCGGCTTCAGCCCCTCGCCGCCGCTCCAGCCACGCAACACAATCGCGGTAGACATATCGGCCAAAGCTGAGGCAGTGCTAGCAGCGATGAAGCCTAAGACGCGCTACAACATCCGCCTCGCGGCCAAGCGTGGGGTACAGGTGCGCCAGGCTACTACCGAAGCTGACTTGGATGGCTTCTACGCTCTGATGCAAGAGACGGCTAGCCGTGACAGTTTCGGCATTCACGCCCTAGAATACTACCGCGACTGCTTCCGCATCTTCGGGCCGGGGGGCAGCGGTGATTGTGGCCTCTTTCTTGCTCACCTGCCCACTGAGGGTGATGCGCCAATAGCGGGGCTGCTCGCCTTCGCTCTGCCGCCCGAAGGCATTTATATGTACGGCGCAAGTGGCGAACGCGGGCGAGCCGCCATGCCCAACCACCTGTTGCAGTGGGAGGCGATCCAGTGGTGCAAGGGGCGCAGTTGTACCCGCTATGATATGTGGGGGGTGCCAGCCAACATCGTTGCTGCCGAAGCCGCCCACGCTGGCGACGAGGAGCAGAACGTGCGCGACGGCTTGTGGGGGGTCTACCGCTTCAAGCAAGGCTTCGGCGGCCAACTCTACACCTTCGTCGGAGCGTGGGACTACGACTACTTCGCGCCGCTGGCAAGGCTCTACCGCAGCAGGCGGCCCCAGGAGTTAGTAGCTTGTAGTCGATACTTTGTGCATCTGCAATCTACACTTAGGAGCTTAGCAACCATGACCGAGCAACCGAAGCAGAACCCGAACATTGCCGACCAGTCCACCGGCCCTGGCGCACAGGCTAGCAAGGCCACTGAGGCTGGCAACTTCCAGACGATGGCCGACCTTGACTTCCGCGAACCGACAACCCAGGCCGATAGCAGCGCAGCGGTGGCCGCTCCCCTTGCTAGCCACCAGGTGGCAGTGATGCTCAAGCTGGCTGCCCCGCACGGTAGTGAGCGGCTGCTGGATATCGCCACCGAGCATGGGCGAGCGGCAGCCGCCTTTGCGCCGAAGGTGGCCGAGGTGATCGCTGTTGATCGCGACCCCGCAGCGGAGGCAGAGGTGCAGCAGGTGGTGGGTGGCGGCCACATCTACTTCCAACAGGCTGAGGCCGATGACCTGCCCTTCGACGCAGCGGAGTTCGACCTGGTGACCATCCACCGCCCCCTGCACAAGTTTGGCAGCGACTTGCTGGCTGTGCTAAAGGAGGCTCGCCGCGTTCTCCGCACGCCCAACGGCCAGTTGCTCGTCTTCGACGTGGTACGGCGCGGGGAAGATAATTCGAACACGCGGGGGGTGGATGCCAGCCCAGTGAGCGAGCCAAGCAGCGGCGCAGGTGAGAGCGATGCCGCCGTCGCTAGCTACACCGCCGAGCAACTAAAGACCCTGCTGAACGATGCCGACCTGTTCGCGGTCGCGCAGGAGCAGCTAACCCGTCCTGGGATGCCAGAGGAGCAGTCGCCTGACGTGATGGCCTTCGTCATCTTGGCGAAGCCACGCCAGAATGCAGGACAGAACTCCAACTCATAGCCTGTCCTGGGGTTTAAGGGCTATTGCGGGTGACTACCAGCTGGCTTTGCTGGCGGGTGTCTGCTGCTGGCGGTCAGCGGGCCTGCTACTCTTGGACGTGTGGCTGACCAGGCCTGCGGGTGCCGCTTGCCCCCCTTCCGTCGTGGGCTTGGTGCTGGCCCTGGTTCAGCAATGAGGTTGATAATGAGTGAAGCAGTACAAGTAGATGCGCCGGTCGTCCTGCTGCTGGTTAGCGACCTGATGTTCTCGATCAAGCTGACCAATGACCTCAAGCGGCTTGGCTATGCCCCTCAGACGGTGACGGTGAAGAAGCTGAACGACGCGCTAGCCAGCCACCCGCCCTTGCTGTTGCTAGACCTGATGGTGCGCGGGCAGGACTGGGAGGGGGCGATTGCGGTGGCGCAGGCGGCGGGGCTGCTAGCGGGCGTGACGGTGGTTGCCTTTGGGCCACACACCGACACCTCCCTGCTGCGGCGTGCAAAGGCAGCGGGCGTAAGGGCTGTGCTTGCCAACCGCAAGGTGATGACCGACCTGCCCAGCGTGTTGCGCCGCTACCTGGGCGCAACGACGGTGGATGCAGAGGAGGATGACGATGGCGAAGGCTAAGAAGCTGGCAGTTGGCCTGGGCCTTGCGCTGGTCGGTATGGCGGCCAGCAATGCGATTATTGCGGCGATGACCCCAGAGCTAGACAGCGTGATCGCAGGTGACAACCTCTACTACTCCTGGCGCGGCCACGATATCTTCTACAAGCGGCGCGGGCTGGCAGGCGCAACCCCCATGCTGTTGCTGCACGGCATCAACGCGGCGGCTAGCAGCTATGAGATGCGAAAGCTAGTCGATTGCTTTAGCAGCGATCACGAGGTCTACGCTCCTGACCTGCTCGGCTACGGCCAGAGCGACCGTCCCGCCATCGAGTACACGGCAGAGATTTACGTGCAACTGCTGATCGACTTTGCCCGCGAGGTAGTCGGCAGCGGACGCGGCACAGTGGTGGTCGCCAGTTCGCTGACCAGCGCACACCTGATCGAGGCGGCGGCGCGGGAGCCGCAGTTGTTCGCCCACCTGGTGCTGATCCAGCCTACCGGCATCGAGGCTCTGGTAGACCAGCCCGCCGCGATCAATAACCTCCTCTACACCCTCTTGCGTGCGCCAATCTTCGGCCAGTGGCTGTTCAACCTGCTGGTTTCGCAAAGTAGCCTGCGGAACTTTCTCAAGCGGGACGGCTACATGGACGCGGAGCAGATCAGCGACGACTTGGTGGATGACTACCACATCGCCACCCACCAGCCTGGCGCACGCTATGCCCCCGCCAGCTTCCTCGGTGCGCGCTTCAACCTCAACATCCGGGCTAACTTTGCCCGCCTGGGCCAGCCGCTGCTGGTAGCCTGGGGCCGCGCGGCACGCATCACCCCAGTCTGGCAAGCCGAAGCCTTCGCCGACGCAAACCCCCACGCCCGTATCCACCTGTTCAACCACAGCAACCTGCTCCCCCACGATGAGGAGGCGGCTGAGTTCGAGCGTGTCGTGCGCGAGTGGCTGACCGCTACCGTTTAGCGCGCCTTGAGGATCAGCACCGATTGGGGCTTGAGGTTGAAGGTGAGCAGGCCGTTGCTATCGGCGGTAATGCTGGTAGCGTACTGAAGTTCATCGCTACCTCCCGCCGCCGGGTTGCTATGATCAGGGTCGAGCAGGTAGAGATCGTAGCTGCGTGGCAGGCCAGTGGCGAGCGCAAGGCTGAGGCGACCGGCTGCGTCGCTGTCGAACCAGGCGACGATTGTTTGACCGCCCAGCCCAGCGATAGCCCCCGCCCGGTCGCTGCTGGTCTGCACCACCAGCCGCTCGTTGCCCAGTGCCTGGTAGGCTTGTAGCGCGTGGTAGATCGGCTTGCGCCCTCCTCCTTCGCTCATCACCCCCCAGCGGCCCCAGTATGGCTTGCCCTCACGGTAGCCGTCCTTCAACTCAAACAGCAGCCCCCAGTCCAATCCCCCCCGCTCCATGCCATTGAGGACGGAGAGGGCGTGGACGGCTGCCGCCGCAGTGTCGCTCAGGTTGTTGAGGCTGGTGTCGTCCGCTCCGCCGGTTGCCACGTTCCACTCGCTGATCATCAACTCTGGGTGCAGGCTGGGGTGGCGGGCCAGCAGCTTGCGAGCCGCTTCTACCTCGCGGCGCACCTGCTCCCCTGAGCGACCGTAGGCGTGCCAGTCGAGAAAATCGAGCCTTGCACCAGTGGCAGTGCAGTGTTGCAGGAAGTCGTCCAGCAGGTTGGGGATGAAGCTAGTCAGCCCCGGCCCACCTAGCTTGATCGTCGGGTCGGCAGCAGTCGCCCCGCGGTAGCTAGCGTCGTAGAGCAAGAAGTAGTCGGCGTAAGTGCCACGCCAGAAGCCGGGCGAGTCTGGCTCGTTCCACACTGCGAGGTAGTGGACGGGGGTTAGCCGCTCCACGTTGAAGTGGTGGACGGTGTCGTAGATCAGTTGTTGCCAGCGGGCGTAATCAGCCGGTGGGCTGATATGCTGGTTGCTGCCGCCAGTCTTGGGGGCGAAGCTGGGCGGCATATAGCTGAGGGCGAACATCGGCTCGGCCCCCATCTTGTAGATCGCATCCACCAGTGCATCCAGCCCCGTCCAGTTGTAGTAGATGTTGCCCTGCTTATCAAAGTTGACAACGTTGTAGTAGTTGAAGATGTTGTCGAGGCGGATCAAGCGGGGGTGGAGGTCGCTGCTACGCTCAATTACGTTGTTGAAGAAGCGCGGGTCGTAGCTCTCGCCTCCCTCGCTAAAGCCAAACTTGAGGCTACGCGATGGGGCAAGCTGGCTGCTGATCCGCACTGTCGCCTGTGGCCCACCAGCATAGGGCAAGGCGGCACGACCAAGTTGGCCCAGGGTTACACGGTAGGCAGTGGGCAATTCGGGATGCAACTCGAAGCGCGCCCGCTCAAACCACTGCACGGTGAAGCCCCCTTCGAGGTATGTCTCGCTGAGCGGGTAGCCGAAGATCGCCAGCCCACCATGCTGCCGCCAGTAGTCGCGGAAGTCTCCGCCCAGGTTGTGGCCGACTTCGGCGAAGTAGTCGCTGTCCACCTGCGCTGTTGTTGCTCGAAAGGAGGCCTCTGCGCTGCGGAAGGCTGTCTGTTCACGGCCCAGCAGCCCCAGGCTGACGCGATACTCTGGCGGCAGGTTGGGGTGCAACTCAAGCCGTTGCCGCTCAAAATACTGGGTGCGGTAGCCACCCTCCATGCGCCCCTCAGTCAGCGGATAGCCAAAGAGGTCTAGGCCGCCATGCGCGTCGTAGTAGCCGACGAACTCAGCCGCCAGGGTGTGACCACTGGGTGGATAGAAGCGGCCAGCCACCTCCTGCCCGCGCGCAGGGCCACTGCCCAGGGCAAGAGCCAGCAAACAAACGAGGCTGACCATGCTCTGCGCCCCGCGCCCTCTGGGTTCAGTCACCATTGACCTCCTGCCCCGCGAAACAACCTTTGCGCCGCCCTTCCAGGGAGCGGTTACACCTGCTCAGCTACTACAATGGCATTGTACCACAGCCACTTGGGCGACACAAAAAGCCGCCCACCAATACAACGGTGGGCAGGTGGTAGAGGTTGCAGCAACGCCAGTGCAGGCAGCCTGCTGCTCTAGCCATGAGGCTGACCGCCACTCAGCGGTTGAGGGCAGGCAGCACCTCGCCGATCAGCAGTTCCAGGGTCGTCAGTTCTGGAAAACCGCCGCAGCCGAGCATGAAGCAGTCCACCCCCAGTTCGACGAAGGGGCGCATTTGTTCTACGACTTGTGGGGGGGTGCCGATGAAGGCGGTCTCGCTGGTAATACCCAGGCACGCATTCAGCCGCTCAACCTCGGCCTCATCCTTGCCGACTATGCAGCCGCCAAACCAGGTGCGGCGCAAGCTAGCGGGGTCGCGGCCCAGTTCGGCGCAGGCGCGCTCTAGCTGCTCGCTCTGAGCGCGGAAGTCGGCAATCCCTGTCCAACTAACGTTCCACCAGTCGGCGTATTGGGCGACGAGGCGCAGCATCCTGGGCTTGCTCCCCCCGATCATGATCGGTGGCAGCGGCTCTGGTTTCGGCTCGCACCATGCCTGCTCTACGCTGTAATACTTGCCGCTGAAACTGGCGCGCTCCTCCGTCCAGAGTGCCTTAACCACTTGCAGGTACTCCGCCAACTCGTCTACCCGCTGACCGGCTGGCGGAAAGTCGTAGCCGTAGGCAGCATACTCGTCCTCCTTCCAGCCTGCACCAATGCCGAGGATGAAGCGACCGCCGCTCAACACCTGCGCGCTAGCCGCCATCTTCGCGGTCAGGCCAGGATTGCGGAACGATTGGCAGAGGACAGCGTGGCCGAACTGCAACTGTGGATACTGGCCCATCAGGTAGCTGAGGCCGACCCAGCCCTCAAGCAGTAGGCGGTCATCGAACTGCAAGTGGTCAATAATCCAGGCCGAGGCACAATGGCCGCTGGCGAGGTCGAGGGCGCGGTGGAGAGCAGGCAGCCACTCCGACTGCCTGCTCTTGTCGCGCAAGCTGCCAGGCATCGCAAATCCAAGTTCTATCTTCGTCATAATCTTCTCCTTTGGACTAAACTAAACGACGGGCAGTACCAAAGCCGAGGGGTGGGCTGCATCGTGGTAGATCGTCTGGTCGGCAGTCAGCAGGCGGGTGGCGGTTAGCACCGACTCTGCTGTGCCAAGATTGCGATTGATGCGCGGGTGTGCGCCGCTGGAGACTTGCAGGCGCAGGCGGTGGCCTGCGGCAAAGCGTTGAGCGGTGGCCCACATCTCAACTACAATGCGGCGGCTACCGTCGGGTTGCACTTCACCTACGCTCGGTCGCACACGCAGCAGGCCATCGCAGATGTTGATCGAGCGGCCATCAGGTTGCACGTCGCAGAGGCGCGCGAAGAAGTCGGCGTAGTCCAGGCTGGATCGGCAATACAGTTCCAGGCGCACCGGGCCAATTACCTCTATCGCCTGTGTCAGGGGGGCAGTGGTGTAGGTAAGCACGTCGGGCCTGGCCTCCAACGGGCGGTTGTCCACCGGCCCTGCATCGCTGGTGAGCAGGGGGCCACCCAGCGACGGGGTGGGGTCGGCGGGGTCGTAGCGATAGTGGTCGGCCCGGCTATCCGCTGGTGGTTCACTGGCCGCCAACCCGCCTGCGGCTTGCAGATAGTAGCGATTGAGGCTCGCAGGCGGCGGCCACGCGTCATAGCTGCGCCACTCGTCGGCCCCCATCACGTAGATGCTGACTGGCTGGGCGCGCAGGTTGCCAGCCTCGCCCTTCAAGTACCTTTCATACCAGGGCAGCCCCTCGCGCACGCTAGCCATCACCGCCTGGAGGTCGTGACCGTAAGGGCCGATGGTCAGGTAGGGTTGCTGGCCGCCGTGCCGCAGGGTGGCATAATCGGCTAGCACGTCGTAGAGGAAGATGTCGTACCAGCCGCCGATCAGGTTGACTGGCACGGTCAGCCCCGCCAGCTTCTCGCGCACGCTAAACTCCCAGAAGTGGTCTTCGGAGCGCGGGTGCAGCAGCCACTTGCGGAAGTAGTGTAGCGGGCGACCAACAGCGATCTCGTCGGCTTGGCCGAGTGGTAGGTGGTTGGTAGCTTTGCTGAAGCGGGCCGCCGCTTGCTTCGAGCGCACCTGGTTCAGGATGCGGCGCGGCGACCAGCCATTCGCCCCCGCCTCCAGGCTCATCAGCCAACTGAGCAGCCCACCAGTGGCGAACGCCCCCTCTGCGCCGTAGACATAGGAGTAGGAGTAGGCACTGGTGATCGAGGGAACCATAGCCTTGAGGTAGGGCGGCAGCTTGCGGGTCAACGTCCACTGCGTCCAGCCATTGTAGCTTTCACCCCAGGTGCCAAGTGCGCCGTTAAACCAGGGCTGCTGGCTGATCCACTCAAGGGTAGCGTAGCCGTCCTCACCCTCGTTCTCGAACGGTAGGAAGTGGCCGCCAGAGTCGAAGCGGCCTCGCACATCCTGCATGATGAAGTGGTAGCCACGCTCAGCAAAGAGGTAAGCGATGGTAGCAGCAAACACGCCCAACGGTCCGCTCTTGTTGTCGCGCCCATAGGGGGTGCGGCGGACGAGGGTGGGGTAGTCGCCGGGGGTGCTGGGGTAGTAGTGGTCGGCGGCAAGGATCACGCCATCAGCCATCGGCACACGCAGGTTGCGCTCGATCTTCACCCCGAACCTGGCTGGCGGCAGACCAAAGCGGTCAGCGACCACCTTGTAGCGTTGGCCGTAGGCCAGCCCACCTGCCAGAGCCATGGTTGCCCCAGCCGCCGCCGCCGCAATCTTCAGTTTCGTCATCGGTTCTCCTTCTCAGAAGTCTTGTTGGAACCATTGTGTATTGAGCAATTAGATTTGCGTGTCGCTGGTATTCTGCCAACCGCAGCTAGCAATGCGCAGCAGTGGTTGTCAGCCAACCCAGCCTGGTGCTATACTTCCTCCTCGGAGGGATTGTTGATGGCAATAGAGCAAGTTATGGGCCGACTAGCAGCAGCGATGCGCCCGATAGTTGGTGAGCAGCAGGTTAGTACAGGCGACCTGGCCGCCTGGGGTGGGGACGCTTCGCAGGAGTTTGCTTTGCCTGGCCTGGTGGTCGCCCCTGGCAGTGTGGCGGAGGTGGCGGCTGTCGTTCGGCTGGCAACCAGGGCGGGCGTGGCAGTGACGACGCGGGGTGCAGGTAGTGGGCTGGCTGGCGGTGCGGTGCCGCAGCCTGGTGGTCTCGTCCTCAGCATGGCCCGCCTCAGCCGCATCGTCGAGCTTGACGCAGCGGCCATGACCGCAACTGTAGAAGCGGGGGTGGTCACTGGCGACCTGCAAGCGATGGTTGAGGCCCAAAATCTGTTCTACCCCCCCGACCCGGCTAGCCTCAGTTGGTGTACCATCGGCGGCAATGTCGCCTGCAATGCTGGCGGCCCACGAGCCTTCAAGTACGGCATGACCCGCAACTACGTGCTGGGCCTGACGGTGGTGCTGGCCGACGGGCAGATCGTGCGCCTGGGTAGCAAGACTCACAAGCAGTCCTCTGGCTACAACCTCAGCCAGTTGTTCGTTGGCTCAGAGGGTACATTGGGGGTGATCTGCGAGGCTACCCTGCGCCTGATCCCACGCCCTGCCGCCCGCGCCACCCTCACCGCCCTCTTTCCCACCCTGCTGGCCGCCAGCGAAGCAGTGACGGCGGTGCTACACAGTGGTTGCCAGCCCTGCGCGGTCGAGTTGATGGATCAGGCGACGATCCGCGCGGTAGAGAGCGTCGTTCACCTGGGTTTGCCCCTTGAGGCGGGCGCACTGCTGCTGGTCGAGGTAGACGGTGCCTTCAGTGATGCGTTGGCCGCTGAACTGGTGGGCATTCAGCACATCTGCGAGAGCTTTGGCGCGAGTGCGCTGGCGGTAGCCACTGGTGATGAGGAGCGCGCGCGCCTGTGGTTGGCCCGCCGCAATGTCTACCACGGCATGGTCGCTGCTGCGCCGAACTTCTATCTGGAGGATGTGGTGGTTCCCCGCTCGGTGATCCCCCAGTTGGTAGGGCGGGTGGCAGCGATAGCGGTAGAGACGGGCGTGCAGATCGCGGTGGCTGGTCACGCAGGCGATGGCAATCTCCACCCCTGCATCCTGTTCGATGGCAGTGACCTCGCCCAGGCAGCGGCGGCTAAGCGAGCAGAGAGCGCGATAGTAGAGGCGGCCCTTGCCCTCGGTGGCATGGTTTCTGGCGAACATGGGGTGGGCAGCCGCAAGCAACCGTATCTGGCAGCGGGGGTGGGCGACCCTGCCTACGCCCTGATGCGGGCGGTCAAGCGCACCCTCGACCCCCACAATCTGCTCAACCCTGGCAAGGTAGTGACCTTTGAGCAGTAAGTAGCTGCTCTCTGCCAGCCTATTACCGCAAGCTGCTGCAACCTGGCTTTCGTCCAAACCCACTGGCAGTTAGCGAGTCAGGCCGCCCGACCAGCGATCTAGCAACCTGGGCCGAAATGAAGGGCTGGAAAGGCACATTCGGCTAGCCATCTCCCCCCCTATTTGGTAGAATCACAGCAGCAAACCCTTACTGCCCGCTCGCCTGGAGGAGTTACCCCTTGACTGAAATCACTAAGATTGTGGGCCTCAACCCTGCCCAGCAGGCTGCTGTCGAAGTTGGCGACGGCCCAGTGCTGATCCTCGCTGGCCCTGGCAGCGGCAAAACCCGCGTTCTCACTCAGCGCATCGCCTACCTGATCGGCGAGCGCGCTGTTGATCCATACAATATCATGGCTGTCACCTTTACTAACAAGGCGGCGAAGGAGATGAAGGAGCGGTTGGAGCGGCTGATCGGCGACCAGGTGCGCCAGCTTACAGTTGGCACCTTCCATAGCATCTGCGTCCGCATCCTGCGCCGCGAAGCCGCCCAGCTTGGCTTCGACAACGAGTTCGCGATCTACGACGACGATGATCAGATCGGCGCGGTCAAGTCGGCCCTCAAAGCCCTGAACATGGATGACAAGCAGCACACCCCGCGCAGCTTCCTCAGTGTGATCAGCAAGGCCAAGAGCGAACTGGTCAGCCCATCCGCCTACGCCGAGGCTGTTGGCACCTACTGGGAGGAACTGGCCGCCCGCGTCTACAAGAAGTACAACGAGACCTTGCGCGTCAACCACGCCTTCGACTTTGACGACCTGATCTACGTCACCGTGCAACTGTTCGAGCAGAAGCCTGCCGTGCTAGAACGCTATCAGCAACGCTACAGGCACCTGTTGGTAGATGAATATCAGGATACCAACCACGCGCAGTACGTCTTCGCCAAGCAGCTTGCCGACAAGTACCGCAACATCCTTGTCGTCGGCGACAGCGACCAGGCGATTTACTCCTGGCGGTCAGCAGACATCCGCAACATCCTCAACTTCGAGCAAGATTACCCGGAGGCGAAGGTGGTGATGCTAGAGCAGAACTATCGCTCCTCCTCCAACATCGTCGAGGTGGCCCAGCACGTAATCCAGCAGAACAGCCAGCGCAAAGAGAAGCAACTGTGGACTGAGAACGATGCTGGCAGCCAGATCAGCGTCTACGAGGCATTCAACGAGGAGGATGAGGCCCGCTACGTGGTCTCCGAAATCCAAAGGTTGGTGGCAGCCCGCAAAGTCCGCAACCGCGACTGCGCCGTGATGTATCGTACCAACAGCCAGTCCCGCGCCCTGGAAGAAGCCTTCGTACGCTACAACGTGGCTTACCAATTGGTTGGCGGCATCCGCTTCTACGAGCGGCGTGAGGTGAAGGACGTACTTGCCTTCCTACGGCTGCTGGGTAATCCCTTCGACGGCATCAGCCTGGCTCGCGTGGTTAGCAATACCCCCTTCGGTAAGGGCATTGGGCAGCGCACCTGGGGTGAGCTTGACCGTTGGGCAGGCGAGATTGGCTTGCCAGTCTACTCTGCCCTGCAACTGCTGGCCGAGCGTGACGACCTGCCACCAGAACATGAGGCGGCAGCGGGCCAGTTGCCGCTGGAAGAAGGTTCGCGGATGCGCCGTGACGAGATTGAGCGGCTGACTGGCAGCCTTGCCTTGCCAGTGCGCAGCCTGCGACCGCTACTCGACCTCTACCGCATCCTTAACGACTTCATTCGCGCGAAGGACGAACTGCCGCTGCAACGCTTGGTTTCGATGGTTTTGGATCGCGGCAACTTCGCCGAAGCCCTGCGCGACGGCACCGAGGAAGGAGCCGACCGCTGGCGCAATGTGGAGGAACTGCTGACCGTCGCCCAGGGCTACCACCACCTTGAGCCAGCCGAGGGCTTGCGTACCTTCCTCGAAGATGTAGCCTTGATCAGCGATATTGACAAGCTGCAAGAGGAGAAAGACGCGGTGACGCTAATTACCCTGCACGCCGCGAAGGGTCTGGAGTACAAGACCGTCTTCCTCGTCGGGCTGGAGGAGGGCATCCTGCCGCACTCGCGCTCCTTGGAAGACAACAACCAGCTTGAGGAGGAACGCCGCCTGACCTACGTTGGCATTACGCGGGCGATGGAGTACCTCTACCTGCTCTACACCTTCAAGCGTACCATCTTCGGCAACACCAAGACCAGCACGCCATCGCGCTTCCTGCTCGACATCCCCACCCACCTGCTGAAGGGCAGCCTCACCTTCCGCCGCGACCAGCAGGCCGAGGATGAGTACCTGGACGGCGACCACCCAGACATTGACATCCCCACCAGCGGGCAGGTGATCGGTGGCAGTGGGCGGAGCAGCAGTGCGTACTCAGCCCGGCCTGGCGTGTCGCGCATCGCAGGGGCGGGTGGGCCGAACAAGGCGGGCGGTACCCATAGCCGTACCAACGGCAACTTCCGCACCGAGACTGGTCGCTCGACCTACCAGCAGAGCAAGAGCCAGCCGCCCGCCACGCCTGGTAGTAGCCGCAGCAGCCTGACCCCCGGCCCTGGCAGCCAGCAGTTCAAGACGGGCGACAAGGTGCGCCATAGCATCTTTGGCGAGGGCATGGTTGTCAGCAGCAAGCTGGTCAGCAGCGACGAGGAAGTGACGGTCGCCTTCCCTGGCAACGGGGTGAAGCGGCTGTTGCAGAGCATTGCCAAGTTGGAGAAGGTTTAGCCCGGCTCGCAATTGATCGGGCTGTGCTATAATGGCCGCGCAATTCGGCAGCCTCCCCTCAGCAGACGCAGAAAGGATCGTTAGCCCACCATATGGCAGACGCAATCACCGGCGCACCAGCCGCCGACCAACCTCAGGTCTCCACCCCCGACTGGGTGAAGGACGCTGTTTTCTACCAGATTTTCCCCGACCGCTTTGCCAAGAGCGACCAGATCGGCCACCCTAATATCCTTGAGCCGTGGGATAGCGAACCGACCGTCCTCGGCTACAAGGGCGGCGACCTGCGTGGCGTGCAGGAGAAGCTCGACTACCTGCTCGACCTCGGCATCAACGCTATCTACTTCAACCCGATCTTCCAGTCCGCCAGCAACCACCGTTACCACACCCATGACTACTACCAGATCGACCCGGTGCTAGGCGATAATGCGATATTCAAGGAGATGCTCGACGCTTGTCACGCGAAGGGGATCAAGGTCGTCCTCGACGGCGTATTCAACCACGCTAGCCGCGGCTTCTACCAGTTCAACTCGATCCTCGAACTGGGTGAGGCTTCCCCCTACCGCGATTGGTTCACCGTCCACGGCTATCCCATGCGCGCTTACGAGAAGAACCACCAGTATGCTGCCTGGTGGGGTTTGGCGGCTCTGCCCAAGTTCAACACCGATGTGCAGGCCGTGCGCGACTTCCTGCTGGGGGTGGGTCGCTACTGGATGGAGCAGGGCATTGACGGCTGGCGGCTTGACGTGCCGAACGAGATCAACGACGACGAGTTCTGGCGCGAGTTCCGCCGCATCGTCAAGGGGGTCAACCCTGAAGGCTATATTACCGGCGAAATCTGGTTCGATGCCAGTCATTGGCTGCAAGGCGACCAGTACGACTCGGTAATGAACTACATCTTCACCAAGCACTGCCTCGGCTTCTTCAGCCAGAGCCTCAACCATGACCTGGTGAGCAGGATGTCGTACTCGCCGATCCGCAAGCTCAGTGCCAGCGGCTTCGCCAAGAACATCAACGCGCTGCTGCACCTCTACCCTCGCGAAGTGACCCTTGCGCAACTCAACCTGCTAGACAGTCACGACACCCCCCGCTTCCTCAGCCAGGTCAACGAGGACGAGTCGGCCCTACGCCTCGCCACCCTCTACCAGATGTGCTATCCCGGTGCGCCAAGCGTCTACTATGGTGATGAGATCGGGATGCTGGGTGGCCGCGACCCAGAGTGCCGCCGCTCCTTCCCCTGGGACGAGAGCAAGTGGAACAAGGGGTTGCGCGACTTCTTTAAGCAGACGATTGCCCTGCGTAAGGCGCACTCCGCCTTGCGACGCGGAGAGTACAGCACGCTCTATGCTGAAGGCAGCCTCTACGTCTTCGCCCGCCATGACGCGAACGAGACGGTAATCGTAGCCCTCAACATCGGCACTGCTCCCCTCAACCTCAGTATCGGCCTGCAAGGGTTGGTGCCGAACGGCGCAACTGTCAGGGCGATCTTTGGCGGCGAAGGCAGGGCGCAGGCGGCGGGCGGTCGTCTGCGCGGCCTGACCGTCGAACCACGCAGCGGTCTAGTGCTGCAAGTAGAGAAGTAGCCAAGAGGAGATGGGCGGGGCCGTTGTACTGGCTGCCGCCCCCACTACTTGATAACAAGGGGGATTTATGGCTGAAGATGAGGAGATTTGGGCGACCTTGCATCGCCACCTGCGGAGCATCTTTGAGGGTGACACTGATACCTACAGTGCAACCACCGCCAGCGACCTTTCGCTCTACGAGTGGTTCGTCACCCCTCACCGCCAGGACGGGCTGGACTTCCACCTGTTCATGCTAACCCACAAGGCTCTGAACCAGAGTGCGGATTACCGCTATGACCTGCTAGAGCCACGTCTGCAACGCTATGGCGATACTGCTATCGTCTGCTACACCTTCATGCGAAGCTGGGCCGAGGGGGGTGGTGTTCATCACCACAGCCACAACGAGAGTCGCGTACTGGTCAAGCAAGCGGATGGCTGGCGGGTCGTCCACGTCCACAAATCCCCAGCAGAGTCATAGTCGCTGCTGACAGGTTTGGGGTGGCACTTCAGCGAATACCCGTCATCTCTCGGCCCAACAAGCCGAGATTGATGCTGGCACACTCGTTTGCGCCGTCGGCTACGCACTCCATGCGAGCGCGCTCGAACCACTGCACCCGCGTCACGGTACCAGGGGTGATCACCGCCATTATCTGCTCGCTGATCGGATAGCCGAAGCTAGTGAGGCCGCCGCCCGCCTTCCAGTAGCTGAAGAAGGTGCCGCTCAGGGTGTGGTCGGTCACGTCGAAGTAGCGGCTGGCGGCGGTGCTGTTGCGTTGGTCGCTGGCAGGGGCAATAAACACCTTACCCTGGGTCGCCTCCCTACCGATCCTACCGAGGGTAATTTCGCCCGGCTGCCCAGCCAGGGCGGGGTGGTATTCTAGCCGCGCCCGCTCGAACCACTGTACCCGCACCGCCTGCCCCTCGCTGCTCGCGTCTTGCGCTTCGGTGATCGGGAAGCCAAACAAGCCCTCGGCCCCATGCGTCTCCCAGTACTTGCGGAATGGACCGCTCAGGCTCACCCCCGTCTGGGCGAAGAAGATCGCGCTGGGGTCGCCAGCCTGCCGCAAATCGAATAGGGCAAAGAGGCGGTCGGCCCGCACTAGCTTGAAGCTGGTGATCAGGTTCTTGAAGAAGTCTGCTGGCAGGCGCGGGTCGCCTACGTTGGTCACTAGGAAGCTAGCCCGCCCGCCGCTCACCTGCTGGATCGTCTGTGGGGCAAAGTTCGCCAGGCTAGCACTGGGTATTACCCAGCCGCGGCGGTCGGCATAGTAGAAAATCTGGCGGTAGTTCGCACTGGTCACTACGATGCGCTCGCTAGCCGTTGCGGTTGCCCGCACTTGGGCTGCAACCTCTAGCAGTGGGGCATTGGCCGCGTAGTCATAGAGCGGCTTGATCTGGGCATAGCTGACAGGGGCGATCAGTAGGTAGATCGCCAGCACCGCCACGGCCAGGGCGGGCGATACCTGCCCCGGCGCGAACTGTGCTTCGTCGCGGTCGCTAGCCAGGTAGTCAAGCAGCAGTTGCAGCCAGGCGGCCAGTTGCGCGGCTCCCATGCCGACCACCGCCGCTGCTGGGGGCGCGAACAGCAGTAGCCGTTCACCGTTCAGGGCTAGATCACCGAGCAGCAGGTAGAGCAGGTCTGCGGCCAGCCAGACGTGGAAGAACCAGCGGTAGGGGCGGCGGGCGTGCCGTACCAGCCCTACCACCAGCAGGAACAGCCCTGGTAGGGTTAGCACCCCGCTCAAGGTTGCGCCAAGCACGCC